>Ga0214542_1000692_pt1 | contig 63327 bp, 45 predicted proteins | sample CNSS1metaG_FD_160096 | JGI IMG/M metagenome (GOLD analysis project Ga0214542, IMG submission 160096) | Root nodule microbial communities from cowpea collected in UCLA plant growth center, Los Angeles, California, USA - CNSS1 | ecosystem: Host-associated > Plants > Roots > Nodule | place: USA...
GAGATGACTCCAGACTCCTCTCTTTTTGTGAATCAACTTAGGCTAGAGTTCTCCTTCTTGGTTTCCTCTAGCCCCCTTCCTTGAGTGTTGGCCCAACCTCACTTGAGAGCTTCTCCAAACACCATTGCCGCACCACTTCTCCTGTCATCTTCTAACTTCCGCACCTTCATCCTTCTCCATGGAAGCTTCATTAATTTCGCATGGCTTTTCCTTGGCTTCCTTACTCTTGAAGATGGACTCATCAATAGGCGAACTAGATGTTTTAGGGATTACTTGCGGAAAAGACTCTGACGATCAAGTCAACAAGAGTTCTCAAAAGTCAAATCAAAGAATTAATGAATTGCATACCTTTAAATTTTAGGGACTACCTATATTTTTAGAATATTAATAAAAAAAATACTTGGCTTATGGGTTGGGACCCTATTAGGCTAATTAGGTCTCTTTTGGGCTTGTATGGGTCTGATCAAGGCCCAAGCATTAGGCGTATGACTTGATTTCGTGAATGCAATTTTTATTTCCTAAGTTTAGAGGAGGCGACCTTTGCTCGTATGTTGCCTTGGCCATTATACAATTAAACCTAACTAATGCTCATGTGGACTGCCATCACTAGAACGGTCTACTACATCATCTCCATTACAAGGACGATTAGAATGGCCTAGCATGAAGAATTTTTAAGAATAATATACACTTCTTGTAGGTACAAGATCATCAATATTTTGAAAGTGACAAGTTGAAACTTTCTTCTTCTATCCCCTGAACATAACCTCAACTTCTATAATAAATGTTACACAAACATATCAATGGTTCGAGAACTTAAATTTCTGCGAGTGTATGAAATTTGATGGATTCCTCTAACATGTCACAAGATTCTGTCATACCTGTAATATTCTCCATTCTTAAGATTTGAATTAAATATAGTTCCAGTGCTTCTGTTAATTAGGGGTATTATTTTTTGGAATTTTCTTAAGTTCGCTAGGAACTAATTAGGCTCATTAGGTCTCTTTTGTGCTTGTATGGGTCTGATCAAGGCTCAAGGATTAAGCTTATGACTTGATTTTGTGAATGCAACTGTTATTCCTAAGTTTAGAGTAGGCGGTCTTTGCTCGTATGTTGCCTTGGCCGTTATGGATGTATATTCTTTTTTGCATAGTCAACCAACATTCTTTTTGTTAGGACTATAAGTTGGCGGTTGGGACCGGGTAGTTAGCCATACTGGTCCTAACCGCCTAGTATAGTACAACTCTAAATAACAATAAAGTCCAATATATAATGTAGTAAAAAGTAGTGTAATACATGATTCAACATAAAACCAAAATGAATTTAGTTCTAAATACATATGTTATTTTTTAAGTCATCATACAATTAAACCTAACTAATGCTCATGTGGACTACCATCACTAGAACGGTCTACTACATCATCTCCATTGCAAGGAGGATTAAAAGGGCCTAACATGAAGAATTTTTAAGAATAATATAGACTTCTTGTAGGTACAAGATCATCAATGTTTTGAAAGTCATAAGTTGAAACTTTCTTCTTCTATTCCTTGCACATAACCTCAACTTCTATAATAAATGTTACACAAACATATCAATGGTTTGAGAACATAAATTCCTTGCAAATGTATGAAATTTGATGGATTCCTCTAACATGTCACAAGATTCTGTGATACTTGCAATATTTTCTATTATTAAGATTTGAAAGAAATAAAGTTCTAGTGCTTCTTTTAATTAGGGATGTTATTTTTTGCAATTTTCTTAAGTTCGGTAGGAACTAACTAGGCTCATTAGGTCTCTTTTGGGCTTGTATGGGTCTGATCAAGGCTCAAGCATTAGACTTATGACTTGATTTCGTGAATGCAACTGTTATTTCGTAAGTTTAGAGTAGGTGGTCTTTGCTCGTATGTTGCCTTGGCTGTTGTTATGGATGTATATTCTTTTTTGTGTAGTCAACCAAAATTCTTTTGGTTAGGACTATAAGTTAGCGGTTGGGACCGGGTAGTTAGCCATACCGGTCCTAACCGCCTAGTATAGTACAACTCTAAATAACAATAAAATCCAATATATAATGTAGTAAAAGGTAGTGTAATACATGATTCAACATAAAACCAAAATGAATTTAGTTCTAAATACATATGTTAGTTTTTAAGTCATCATACAATTAAACCTGACTAATGCTCATGTGGACTACCATCACTAGAACGGCCTACTACATCATCTCCATTGCAAGGAGGATTAGAAGGGCCTAGCATGAACAATTTTTAAGAATAATATAGACTTCTTGTAGGTACAAGATCACCAATGTTTTGAAAGTCATAAGTTGAAACTTTCTTCTTCTATCCCCTGAACATAACCTCAACTTCTATAAGAAATGTTACACAAACATATCAATGGTTCGAGAACTTAAACTCCTTGCGAATGTATGAAATTTGATGGATTCCTCTAACATGTCCCAAGATTCTGTCATACCTGTAATATTCTCCATTCTTAAGATTTGAAAGAAATAAAGTTCTAGTGCTTCTTTTAGTTAGGGGTATCATTTTTTGCAATTTTCTTAAGTTCGGTAGCTACTAACTAGGCTCATTAGGTCTCTTTTGGACTTGTATGGGTCTGATCAAGGCTTAAGCATTAAGCTTATGACTTGATTTCGTGAATGCAACTGTTATTTCCTAAGTTTAGAGTAGGCGGCCTTTGCTCGTATATTTCCTTGGTTGTTACGCATGTATATTCTTTTTTGTGTAGTCAACCAACATTCTTTTGGTTAGGACTATAAGTTGGCGGTTGGGACCGAGTAGTTAGTCATACCGGTGCTAACCGCATAGTATAGGACAACTCTAAATAACAATAAAGTCCAATATATAATGAGGTAAAAGGTAGTGTAATACATGATTCAACATAAAACCAAAATGAATTTAGTTCTAAATACATATGTTATTTTTTAAGTCATCATACAATTAAACCTAACTAATGCTCATGTGGACTACCATCACTAGAACGGTCTACTACATCATCTCCATTGCAAGGAGGATTAAAAGGGCCTAACATGAAGAATTTTTAAGAATAATATAGACTTTTTGTAGGTACAAGATCATCAATGTTTTGAAAGTCATAAGTTGAAACTTTCTTCTTCCATCCCCTGAACATGACCTCAACTTCTATAATAAATGTTACACAAACATATCAATGGTTCGAGAACTTAAATTCCTTTCGAATGTATGAAATTTGATGGATTCCTCTACCATGTCACAGGATTCTGTCATACCTGCAATATTCTTTATTCTTAAGATTTGAAAGAAATAAAGTTCTAGTGCTTCTTTTAATTAAGGGTATTAGTGTTTACAATTTTCTTAAGTTCGGTAAGAACTAACTACAATCTAAGAAAACTAGAAAATATCTTTATTTTACTGGTTTCTAAAATTCATCTTAAAATAACTATGCATATAAGATATCTAAGTGAGTAAGAAGTATAAAACTAATTATGGAGAAATCGAGGGTGAAAAAGCCACAAAATAACAACCACCCAACATTTTAAATCAACAATTTGAAAACAAAACTCAAAGATGAACAATTGGAGGTTATGAGAAAGAACCATTTGGTAATTAAAACAAACTTCAAGAAACTGAAGTGAGAGATGCATCCGGATGGAACTCCATTTCAAATTTCTGAAGATTGCTAGCATATCAATATGAATATCTTCCTTTTCATGGTTCATATAAATGAAAAACATAAAATTTCATCACCTAAATATTGAAAGGGGGAGCTAACCATCCTACTCATATGAATTTTTTTATTATGTGCAAGTCAAGTTGACATGCTCTAGCCATACTACTATAAATAGGTTTAATCATTCATGAATGAAATAGTGATGCATAATCATTGTAAGTCAAGCTTAGAATACATTAGATCAATCAATCTGAATGTGGTGGGTGTTAAAACAACTTGAAAAACATTAGTTTGATAAAAGAAAAATCCTTACAGAGCTTTATAATGGATTAGCTCACTTATCTAATCAATTATGATATTCGGTGGAGGCATTGCACTCACAATCTCACCATGATAATCAATTAGGTTAATTTCCTAATTCATTACTCTTAGCATTAGAGAATTCTTTTTAAACCAATCTTCAAAAACACGAAAAAATAGCTTGTAAATCTGGATTGAGAGATTGAGATACATGAGTTCTTGAGTTCTTGAAGCATCACACTGCTAGGTTTTCAAAAAGTCTTTGAGATGGGTGTATTCATTCCTTTAATTCTTTGAATTTCAATTCTCTATAGTCTACTCACTGTGTGGATGAATGATTGTTTGCAATTGTATGAAGCATTGCATTCAGAGATAATTCTTGACTAGTAGATAAAAATCTTGCTTCATTAGAGTAGAATTATTTAAGGGAATTAGTAATTCTCAAAACTATATTGAAATAGTGAAAACCTTCTAAGCTCAGGTTGCTTAGAAGAAGACTGTATGTAGATTCAATTTGAATTGAAACAATATTTAATTTTTTGGCTCCCTTCCTTTTTACCTTTGCTGCTTTCTTTGATGGTTTAGAAATACTCCATTATAATAGCATTTGTGAATTGATTAGAGTAATTCTTAAAGATGGAAAATTGTTTAAAGAATTGCTTAAAAACTCAAAATTTGCAAATACAATTCACCCACTCCAATTGGTTTGTGTATATTAGACATATTTGGTTTAACAATTTGCATCAAAGCTGGTTAATCAAAATCTTCATCGATTACAAAGATCCTAGATATGGCCAATATATCTCAAACATTTACTGAAGGGGCGTCTATCAATAAACCACCTTTCTTTATTGGTGAAAACTACCCTTTTTGGAAAATTAGAATGAAAATATTTCTTGAATCAGTAGACAAAGGTGTGTGGGATGCTATTGTAAGTGGACCCTTTCAACCCACAAATAGATATTGTGAGTTACTTGAAGCATTTAAAGAATTGCATGAGGAAGCCACGAAATTACAACAGTCAAATAACAAGTATAAAGGAGAAAATAAATGGCTAGAGAGTACATTAAAACAACTAGAAGAAGAAACGAAAATCTAAAAATTAGTTTGGAAAAATTAGAAAAAGTTAAGAAAAACTATAATGGTCATTATGAGAAGACTATACCCAAATATGAAAATTGTCCAAGATAACTAGAAAAAATAGAATACCTGATGAAAACACTCATTTAGTTCACCTTGGGTAAATCAAATCTTGATGCAGTACTAGGTTCCCAAAGATGTGTTATTTACAGAGAAGGAATAGGCTATAATGGCAAAATTAATCGATTAAGCTCTAGAAGCTTTCTTAATATAAGCAAACCATCATCTATTACTTGTTCTTATTGCTCTAAACTTGGTCATGCACCAAATTCATGTTATTTCAAGAATTGTTGAGTTCCTACAGGGAAGTTTAAGTGGGTATCCAAAGGAATCACAAAATCACCTAACATTAAAGAACCCAAATTTAACTAGGTTCCTGCTTCCTTTCCATAATTTGTTTTGTAGATAAGTCTTGAGGCCATGCAATCAATGTGGTACTTGGATAGTGGCTGCTCAAGACGTATGATGGGAGACATAAAAAAGTTTAGCAAGGTATCTCATAAAGTGAGTGGACATGTTACATATGGTGACAACAACAAAGGTAAAATAATGGGTACATGCAAGGTAAAAACCTCTTTTGCTGTTGAAATTGATGATGTGTTGTTGGTTAATGGACTCAAGCACAACCTTCTTAGCATTAGCCAATTACATTACAACAACTTAAAAGTAACATTTGAAGTTAATCATTGCTTGATTTGTCATGCATCATCAAATGAATTAATTTTGGGTTGTAAGAGTTCAAACATATACATGGTAGATTTTTAAAATACTTCTTTTGATTCAATTGCATGCATATTTGCTAAAAATGATGAACCTTGGATTTGTCTTAAGAGACTTGCACACATTCATATGTCACACCTAAACAAGCTTGTTTCAAAAAACTTAGTCACCAGTCTGCCTGAAATTAAATTTCAACAAGAGAGATTGTGTGATGCATGCCAAAAGGGGAAACAAGTGAAAACATCATTCAAATCAAAACAATGTGTTTCTACTACAAATCCCCTAGAACTTATACACATGGATTTGTTTGGGCCCTCTAGAACTAAAAGTTTAGGTGGAAATTATTATACACTAGTGTTGGTTGGTGACTACTCACGTTTTACATGGACATTCTTTATCTCATATAAAAGTTACACCTTCCAAGTCTTTAGAAAATTTGCCACTATCATAAAAAATGAAAAAGACTTAAGAACAAAGTCCATTAGAAGTGATCATGGGTGTAAATTTCAAAATGAAGCCTTTGAAATATTTTGTGAAAACCATGGCATCTCTCATAATTTTTCAGCTCTTAGAACACCACAAAAAATGATGTTATAGAAAGGAAGAATAGATACTTGGAAGAGTTTCCAAGAACAATGCTAAATGAAAACTCTTTACCAAAATATTTTTGGGCAGATGCCGTAAGCACAACATGTTATTTGCTAAATAAAAATTTGATAAGACCCATTTTGAAACTCACACCCTATGAACTTTTCAAAGGCAAAAAACAAATGTTTCTTATTTTAAAGCATTTGGTTGTAAGTGTTTCATATTAAATAATGACAAGTCTAACCCTCGCAAATCTGACTCTAAAGCTGATGAAGGCATCTTCTTACGATACTCATTGACAAACAAAGCCTATAACAAAAAAAAACATCAACTATTGAGGAATCCATTCATGTTGCATTTGATGAGTATATACAAAGTATTACTAACCCACCTAGACCAAGAAATATTGTAGATCAAAATGAAACAAGTGCATATTTGACAAGGGAGCATTCAGAAATCCAAGAAGAAAAGCAATTTGTTGATGCAAGTTCACCTCATGCAACTGGCTAACCCAAGGACTGCATTGTTCCTAAAAATGTGTCTGTTGAAATCTTATAGGAGATCTATCCAAGGGTGTCTCCACTAGAAGACAACTCAACCAATTTTGGCTAAATGTGGCCTTTGTATCCCAAATTGAACCACAGTTAGTAGATGATGCACTAATGGATGACAATTGGTTTCTAGCAATGTAGGATAAGTTGAATCAGTTCGAGAGAAATAAAGTCTGGGAACTTGTTCCAAGAAACAAAGCTCAACAAGTCATTGGAACAAAGTGGATTCTCAGACACAAACTGGACAATTCTGGCTCTATAATAAAAAAATAAAGCTAGATTGGTGGCAAAAGGTTACAATCAAGGAAAAGGAATCGATTATGATGAAACATATGCCCCATTAGTGAGACTAGAAGCTATTAGAATTATGCTAGTAATATCATCATTGTTGAACTTTAAGCTTTTCCAAATGGACATGAAGAGTGCCTTCGTAAATGGATTAATTAAAGAAGAAGTCTATGTAGAACAACCACCAAGGTTCAAAGACTTTGAATCTCTAAACCACGTGGTTAAATCGAAGAAGGCTCTATATGGATTAGAACAACCTCTAAGATCATGGTATGAAAGGTTGAGTCAATTCTTTATGAAAAGTAACTTTCAAAGGGGCAAAGTAGATTTCACTCTATTAATTAAGAAATCTGAAATGATTTACTATTTCATCAAATCTATGTTCAAATCTAATGGAAAATTTGTGAGTGATGAAGTGAAGGAAATTGGTTTAAGTTCAATTCTAATAAATTTTATAATTGTCAACCACACTTCAAGTAAATTTAATTAATTTCTTCTTATATTCTTTGAAGGAAAAATTCAAGCTAATGAATTTTCATCTTTATCAAAAGAAATATCAAGTATTGATTTCTTAGCTCAGCTCCCAGAACTTGAGAACATTTTGGACATGTTAGGGGTTTAGGTTTAGGTCCTCGGTCATCTAAAGTGTTTAGACTCATTTGGATACCATAATCCAACATTAGTTGTCCCTTTCAGATACTTCAGAATCCTCTTTGCAGCTTTGAAGTGTGATTCCATTCGATTAGATTGAAACCTTGCACAAAAGCAAACACCAAATTGAATATTCGGCCTACTAGCAATTAGATATAGCAAAGAACAAATTAACCTTCTATATTTGGGTGAATCAACTTGTTGTCCAGCTTCATCTGCATCCATAAGACAATTTGTAGCAATTGGAGTGGTAGCCTCTTTGCAATTCTCCATTTTGAACGTTTTCAACAAGTCAAAATAGTATTTTGACTGGCTTAAAATTGTCCCATGCTTGAGTTGCTTTACTTGCAACCCTAGGAAATAGGTTAGCTCACCCATCATAGACATCTCAAATTCTCCCTACATAGTTGCAACAAACTCTTCACACTTGGACTTGTTATTTGATCACAAGATTATATCATCAACATACACTTGAACAAGTATCACATCGCTTAGATGTTTTCTAATGAAAAGTGTTTTATCAACAACACCTCTATCATAACCTTTTGATAAAAGAAAATTTCTTAGCCTCTTATACCACTGTCGTGGTGCTTGTTTCAAACCATACAAAGCATTTTTCAATTTGAATACATGATTAGGATAGTTGTGATACATACACTTCTTCATTTAAAAAACCATTAAAGTTATTAGCACCCCACAACGTCCATCTTAAGACGATACCTTTAATTAAATATGAAAAAAGATGTGATTTTCAAAATAAGTAATTTTCCTCAAAAGTAACAATAAAAGGATGTACAAAAGAAACAAAAATATTTTTTTGGTTTTTTGGGCTGGACGAGGATTAATCCTCACTCCTACGTATCTCCATGTGAATGGAAAATCAGGGTTACATAGTTCTTTAGAATCTTTTCGAGATTGTTGATTTGAGTTTTTTTTTATAATTTTGAAAACCTTTTTTGTTTTTTGGTATTTTTAATTATTTGAAAATGAGTGTCACACGACGCGAGTGGCCAGACAGACACTAAAATTAAACAAAGAAAACTCTTTTATCTTTAGTTCTTTACATTATTTTTGGTATATTATCTAAAAAAATAAATTTGGAAATTGGTGTCATACGGCGCAAGCGGCCGGACATACACTAAAAGAGATGAAGAAAAAACTATTTTTTATGATTTTTAGAATAAAATATTTATGAACACTAGAAAATTGTAAGGCCCAATTATTTTAAGTCCTTGTTTTATAGGGGATGCCCCAAATCAGTTGGGCTTAGGGCTGGGCCATAGGGAGCCAAAGACCTAAACTGCCCTAATCCCATTCATTTCGCTCGACTTTCATAAAACAACCTCTCTCTCCTTAGAGCTGCAGCCATTCCTCTACTAGGGTTTCGAGACCCATTCATCTTTAAGCGAGTTCAACTCATTTTTTTCCACTCACGTAAGTTGATTCTTCTTCATACCTTCCTTCTTTCCAACTCTGTGGTCGTGAGTCTAACTAGGGTTCACCTTGGTAACCCATTTCGAATTTGTTCCACTGTTTTTCAGCTCTCGAAGCTATTCCTTGAGCTACTATGCTCCACGGTTTGGGTGTCGAAGTTCTTGGCTAGCATTTTCTAGGTAAGGGAAGCTAGGGATTTCTTATTTAATTCGATTCTTGTTTATTTTGCCATTGTTTTAATGATTGTATGGTTGATGTGCTACTGTAAATACTTGGATGGATTTGTATTGATGTTTGATTATGAGTGTATGGTTGTTGCAGGGAGAATAGTGGCGAAACCTGATGTTTTCGCCCAAGCGACCCTATCTCGCCTAGGCGAGACTTGCAGAAACAGGTCCAAGCTCGCATTCGAACTCTCGTTCAAGCAGAGAGCTCTCGTTTTGAGCGAGGTACTATCTCGCTCAGGAGAGAGAGGCTCGCCTAAGCGAGAACGCGTGGGAGCTTGAGGCACGTCGCTGCAGTTGTAGCCCAGGCGAGGAACCTCACCTTTGGGCAAAGGGTGGCCTCGCTCAAGCGAGGAAGGCTCGCCTAAGCGAGAACTTGCGAGTCCCTCAGGGCTTTCTCTTGATAGTCTCGCCTAAGCGAGGACTTGTAGCTTGAGCGAAAGACCACTTTCGCCTAAGCGAGGGTCCCTAGCTTGAGCGAGACTAGTGCGGGGATTGCTCCATGATTGTGCTTTTCATGCTTTTGGTTGTTAATTGTGAGCTTGGTTTGGATTTCCTTAATTGAAGTATGAAGTGTATGAATATGCATGAGTAAAATGGTTTATGGGTGGTAAATGATAAGTTTAATATGACCCTAGCATGTGATCTGTATGGAATGGTTGGTTATCAAAGTGGCATGATTTTTGGCATGATAAATGATTCTATATTAATTGATGGAAACATGATGTTGGTTTGGTTAGCGCGTAATTCCACGATAGTTTCATGGTGGTGCCTCATTGGTTAGGGCGTAATTCCATGAGCCTCTAGGTGAGACCTCATGGTGGTGCCTTAGTGGTCGGGACGTAATTTCATGACCCCTGTTAGTGAAAGTTCATGGTGGTGCCCCATCTATATAATTTAGTAAGGATTCAAGGTAAGGATTGCATCCTGACACTCTAAAGAGTCAGTTAGTTTCACATATAGCGTACTGACTCGAGTGGTGAGAGTAGTAGGAGGCCTGAAACACTTTAACGGCTAACCTTGTGTATGGGGGAAAGAAACACTGTAACAATTATCTCGGTAGAGCAGTAAAGGCCACCGCAAGTGCAAGCATCCACTGAATCCGACTAATTATATGTATCTAGATGAGTCGTGTCTGAGTCTTAGTGTATTGTTTGAAAGTTATAACATGATTGGTTGGCTTATGCATCTTGAACTATAAAATTGTATGTAATTGTATGATAAATCATTTTCTGCTCTAGCTTACCCTTTTGTTTGTTGTATGTTCTGTTTGTGTGGTTTTCTCTTTTTGCGATGATCATCAATTTATTGATGTGAGAAGATGCGAGAAATCCTCGTGGTCATCATGGAAATGGTGACTCCACAGTATAGCTTGCTTGGGTTGGATTCCTTTTGCTTGGGATTTTCTTTTAGGGCTACGACCCATGTATTGTCTTGCCTCTAGGCTTTATTTTGAATTACTATTTATTCTTACTATACTTTGTTACTGGCATCGTGGTGTGCCTTAATCCTTTCTTGTTCCTTTTGGGATAATTGTAGGAGTAGCATTTATACTCCAGGACCGTGCTTACTATATTATCCTATGTGACATTCCTTAAATTAGTGTTATTAATTAAATAGGGTGTTACAAAAATAATATCCCTTAATCAAAAAATCGAAGTTATATGTAAAATAAAAACAACGCGTTCAATATTAAAAGATAATATAAGAAAAAAGGAATGAATAAAAAAAATAACGACAATGACATACCTTCTACACCTTTCAATTCCTTTTCTCTTGTATCAATCTCACCCTCTCATTTTGTATTCTATAACTACCTTTTCTTTTCCTTTTTCTTGCCTTCTAGAGAGGTGTGTGTGGGTGGTAATGAAAGAAAGAAAGAGTGTAGAGAATGTTTTCTTCTCTTTCTTTTTCTACCTCCTTCAATATGTTTTTTTTATTTTTATCTTTTTTATAGAGAGATAAAAGAAGATGTGTGTATGTGGGAATGGTGATGGGAAAGAATGAGAGAAGTGTAGAGAATATCTTTTTTTTATCCTGACAGAGTGCGTATTTATACTCACACCTTGCAATATCAATGAAATCTTAGCCTTAATTGTAATGAACAATATAAGAAAGGAATTGGTCATGATAGCAACACATTATGAGGATCAAATCGCAGCAAATCAGAGCACAAAATCAATCAAGATCGGTAATATTGATTCTAACCATTAACAAATCAGAGCACAAAATCAATCCCAATTAGTAATATTGATTCTTACCATTTGAAAAGATATTGCTTCTAATTACTATAATCATATCACTAATTTCTCTATCAGAAACAAAAGGGTAGAAAATATTTGAGTTGTTAGGAAGAGGGGTGTGATAACAACTTAGGCTTTTCCTTCTTTTTTCTTTTTTTTTGTTTTTTTTTTCATCTCTCTTTTTTCTTTTTTTTTTCTAAAATTAAAGTTTGAAAATCTTTGAAGAAAATTTTGTTTCACATTTTTTTTATTTTCCATTAACTAAAAACCTTTATTATATTTTATTTTTTATTATTTTTTTTAAATAAATTTATTCACCCGGACGAAATTGGGTGTTGACAATATGTTTCATCAAAATCAATACATCCCTCTTGATTATAACCTTTAGCAACTAGCCTAGCCTTATTCCTAACAATGTTACCACTTTCATCCATTTTATTCCTAAACATCCATTTAGTACCAATCACATTCATTTCATTAGTTCTAGGAACAAGAGACCACACATCATTTCTAGTGAATTGATTAAGCTCATCTTGCATAGCAACAAACCAATTACTATCACCTAATACATCATTCACATTCTTAGGTTCAATTTGAGACACAAATGCAACATGTTCAAAGAATACAAGCTGGCGTCTTATGAATACTCCATGTTTTATATCACCAATTCTAGCTAGTTCCTATAATGATCTTTTCTTTCTCTCAACCACTCCATTTTGTTATGGAGTTCTAGGAGCTGAAAAGTTATGCTTAATGCAATGTTTTCACAAAAGTGCTCAAACTTTTCATTTTGAAACTTTCCACCATGATCACTCCTGAGAGAAAATATTTTAGAACCTTTATCATTTTCTAAAACCTTGGCAAGTTTCTTAAAAGCATAAAAGGTTTCATTTTTGGTAGCTAGAAATAAAGTCCATGTAAATCTAGAAAAATCATCAACAACAACCAATGCATAATAGTTTCCACCAAGACTCATAGTTCTAGAAGGACCAAATTGATCCATGTGAAGCAACTCCAAGGGCCTTTCAGTTGAAATATAGTTTTTGGGTTTAAAGGAAACCTTTGTTTGCTTTCCCTTTTGGAATGCTTCACATATTCTATCCTTCTCAAACTTAAGTTTTGGTAACCCTTCAACCAACTATTTTCTATTTAGCCAATTCAAATGGTGCATATGTATGTGACAAAGCCTCCTATTCCATAACCTAATATCATCCTCTTTTGTAAGCAAGTAATGAATACTAAATAATGCATGATGTAGATTAAGCAAGTATATATTGTTGACTCTTTTTCCTACCAACACAATGCTACCACATGCATCATATATAAGGCACTGATTTGGTTCAAACACAACGTTAAAACCTTTGTCACATAGTTTACTTATACTTATTAAATTGTGCTTTAGCCCTTCAACTAGAAGCACGTTGTGGATGTTGAATGAGGCTTCATTGCTTATGACTCCACTTCCAAGTATCCTTCCTTTGTTATTGCCACCATAAGTCACAAAGTCTTCTTCCTTTAGTTCCAACTTTGGAAACTTGCACTTGTCACTAGTCATATGCCTTGAGCAGCCACTATCAAGGTACCATAGGTCTTTATTTTCATGTTTTATGACCTACAAAACAACATAGCATTACATGGTACCCTTTGATAGTTTGGCTCCAACATTGTTATGCCTTTCAAGATCCTTTTGGGATCCATTTCATAAATCTCGTACGTACATCATATTTTCTAATATAGCAATTCTTAAGCACATGACCTTTCTTCATACAATAGTTGCAAGAAATGAATGGCATAGCATTTGGCTCACTTTTTGAAAAGAAACTAGAGAACTTTTTGGCTTTCTTTTCAAGGATTGGATTATAACCAAGTCCAACCTTCCCAAAAACACAATTTTGAGAGCCAATAACAACTTCTAGGTTTGTTTTTCCTCTTGTGAACTTTGCACACAAGTTTTCAAAAGATATTTCACTTGATTTTTCAAAGTAATGCAGTTTTCCAAGGTTTTATAGCTAGCTGTTTTTTAGAACAATCGATTGAATTACTGTAAATCATTTCTAAATGTTCAAAATAAGTTTTTAAGTCGGTTGTTTCTGATTCTAGTTGGATAACTCTATTTTCTAGCCAACTATTTAATCCTTTTAGCCGATTGTTCATGACAACGATTTTGTTAGCCTCACTATGCAACTCTTCAATGTCATGCAACAATTTATAATTGTCATTTTTATCTTTGGATGACAAGGAACTCACTTGGCTTGATGAGGATGATTCATATCCGACCATGAGGCATATATTTGTTAACTCATTATTGTTCTCCCAAGCTATATAGGCACGTCTTTCCTTGTCCTTTTTCTCCTTTTTCCTATCACCTAGCTTCTCCTTCTCTTTGTTAACATTAGGACATTCAATCTTGATATGTCCTTACTTTCCACAATTATAACATGAGATTTTAGAAGTATTACTTGAATCAATTTTTTTAGAAATGTACCTCTTTGATTACCTTTGTTGCCTTTCCTCTTGAGATACTTCCCAAACCTCTTGACTAGTAGATTCAAGTTCTCATTATCACTTCATTCAACTACCTCTTCATCGGTTTCATCACTCTTCTTGGAGATAGCCTTCAAGGATATAGTTTTCACCTTTTTCTCACTTGACTCAAGCTCACTTAGCCTTTTGCATTTCAATCTCATGCTCTCCTAGTTTGCCAAACAGTTCATCTTTGGTGATGATAGGTAAATCCTTAGATTCTGAGATGGTAGTCACCTTTGGTTGCCAACTTCTATCAAGACACTTTAGCACTTTGTTGTTTAGCTCCTCTTTGTCAAATTCTTTGCCTAGACCCATAAGATGGTTGACAATGTGAGTGAACCTTTTTTGAACTTCAGTTATGGACTCTCCTTTTTGCATCTTGAAAAGCTCATACTCGTGAATCAAGGCACGCTTCCTTGCTCTCTTCACTTCATTCGTCCCCTTATATGTGACTTCTAGTACCTCCCACATTTCCTTTGCACTCTTACATTGGGAGACCCAAAAAAAATTCATCCATATTCAAAGAAGAAGTGATGATATTCTTTGTATTGTAGTCATATTGAGCTTCTCTCCTTTCTTCATCCACCAATTTAGTCCAAGGCTAGTCCATTAACTATTGAATCCCAAATTCCTTTGTTTATAGTTTCAATGAAAATTTGCATTCTTATTTTTCAAAACTGATAGTTTATGCCACTAAACATAGGTGGCCTATGAATAGAGGCACCCTCAGCAAAAGGGAGTTTATTTGCAGCCATTTCAAAAGATTTTTTATCAAACTTGAATATCTTTCAAGAACCTTGCTTTGATACCAATTGTTAGTTTTGATTGGCGATTTAAGACAAGAAGGGGGGTTGAATTGGCTGTTTAAAACTTTTTCAAAAACATAAAATCCCATTCAATTGAATTAAATAGACTGGAGAATTAGAATGTTAAAATTGTAGAACAATACACTTTCAATCGGTCAAAAAATAAAATAGCATACTAGTTTGTTCTTGAGCTATGAAATAGTCGATTAAACTTTCAAATTAGTCACCTAAAATCCTGGGAATTTATGCAAAATGCAGAATTCACATATTTAACTTAAACAACAAACTTTTACATACAAGACTTGTTCCAAACAATATTTTTAACAAGTATACAGCCTCAGATTACACAAGAATGCATTAAAGCATAACAAATAGTGGATTCCTTGGTTTTCTTGAGATTTTAGAGTGATTCAGAGTGACTGAGATGAAGGAAAGAGAATTCCACAATTGTTTTTATACTGGTTCACTCAATCACAAAGCGACATCCAGTTTACCAGGATAGCCTAAGCCTGGTTTCCACTATATTCAAAAGTTTTACAAATCACACACCAAGATTACACTTTTGAACAAAGAAACTCAAAAGATTTTTGACTCACAAAAATATAGACTAACACCTTGCAAGAATTACACTTACAGACCTCAAATTACATCACACAAACAACTAGAGGCACAAGAATAACCAAACCTGATGACGACTCTCCGTAGCCAACTATACATGTGTTCTTTAAGTTAATCCTAAGCCAAAATGCCTCCAAGATCAACCAAGATCTTTAATCAACACGTTGCAGCTGTGTATTACAGAGAGAGAGTTTTCCAGTCATGAATGACAAGATTTCACGCTCAAAAACTCATAATTGTACCTTTGCTCTCGAAAACACAACATATATAGTCTCGTTTAAATGAAATCAGTCATTTGAATTTTCCTTACAATCAGCTCTGATTTCACTAAACTTAAGTGAAACCAGTCGATTGAAAAATAATTCAACCGATTAAATGCATTCAAACCAGAAACTATATGTTGCAAGCCTTTTAACCTATTAAAACCAATTTTAACAGATTAAAAAGAGACAAACGAAGACTACCAAGACATCTAACTTATGTCATATAGCCTATCAATATGATATAACACCAAAGCATTGCATTTAACATATTATTTCCAGATTTAACACACTAGAAACACGATTTTTAAGCGAATCTTCAACAATCTTCATCAACCACATGTGATCTTCATGCACTTGGCTTTATTAAATCTTTACTTCAAGCTTCCTTGTGCTAACATAAATGATGTGCAATTGTAAGTAAACTAGACACTCATCAAGAAGTTACAAAACCTTCGTTAAGTAACAGAGGATATAAAATCACAAGTAACGTCAACTCTTCTAGGGGTTTGCAAAAACTTTCGATAATCCATTAGTCATACTAGTTCTACTAGAAGAAAAACAAATCATGGGTAAAACACTTAGCAGGAGTTAAAACCGTAGAAAACACTAAATATAACCTTGTCAAATACATTTTTTCCTGTAGTGATAAACTTGTTATTTCTTTGGTGTTGTTGTCATTTTTTTTTTCTAGTTTTCTTTTTCTTCTTTGTTTTCATGACTTTCAGTAGTTGATGTTTTATGGTATTAGAAATCTTCTTTTGAAGAGTTTTGTTATGTAACTCTAACCTTTATTCTTTTATTTCTTTTTCTATTTTTCTTCTTGCTCGCCTTATTCTTTTCTTTATTTTTCTCTTTTTCATCATGGCAAATGAAAACCAAACACAGTTTTCTCTACTTGCACCCTAATAAAAATCTAACCATTTCCTTCCTTTCATCAATTCTTAATGTTACCAACTACCACTCATGAAGTAGGTATGTGATTACTTCCTTTAGCTCCTAAGACAAAGTTGAGTTTGTTCTTGGAGTTGCTCCTCAACTTGATAACAAGTATTTGGCCTTCTCATGGAATAGATGTAAGAATATGGTTACATCCTGGTTGGGCACTTTGTCTCGATTTCTATTCACCAAAGCATTATATGAATGGAGAAGGCTTTTGACATCTAGAACAATTTAAAGAATCACTTCTCTCAAGGAGATCTCTCGCGCATCTTTGATTTGCAAATGAAGGTCGCCACTCTCAATCAAGGAGATTTAACCATTTTTTAGTACTTTACGAAGTTAAGAATCATTTGTGATCACATTTTCCCAATGGAACCCATGCCACTAATCATACTAGTGCAGTTTTGCAGTTTTATATCGCCTTATAGGCCTCGTTTATTGTAAAACCGAAGCATATAAGGACGCGATGGTATTTTTACAATTTTTCAAACATTTTTGCCTCGGTTCACCATACAACCGAAGCAGTAAAGGGTTTTCTGCTTCGATCACAAAGCAACTAAAGCATATAACGCATTAGAGTTCCCCAATATTTCAAAAATACCACTACTAGATGAGTTTTTGGCCTCGGGTGGAAAAGGACTGAGGTAGTATCCACTTTAGGTCTCGGTTATCAATTGAACTGAGGCCATATATCTTATTTAGGTTCCCAAATCGCGAATTGTAGCACTGTTCATCCTCGTCCCCAAATCGCGAACCTCTCATATGTGATTCACAACCACTACATTGTCTTCGTTGCACCACCCTCTACTGCAACTGTCGTTCGTCGTGCCACCCACTACCACTGATAGCCATCGTTGTGTGTCGCCTCTTCTCGCTACAAGTGAGGTTTTTTTGTGTATTTTTTTTTCTGTTTTGGTTCCTTTGTAATGCTTTGCTTTTTCTTTTTGCTATTTTTGATGTATTGAGTTTTGTGGTTGCATTTTTCATCATCAAGTATTATTGTATTATGGACTCTGTAGCTTGCATGTTGTTGCATCCTCTTCCATTCTCACTTGTTATTTTCTTCTCACGCTTCCTGGTTCCTATTTCTATTGTGAGGCTATGATTTTATAGTATATGTTGTTTAAATATGCTTATGTGTCTGATGTTTGTTATATATGAATAATTATTGGCTTAAATATATAGTTTAATTTTCTTAAAGTGTGCGTAAGCCTTAGTTTCTCATTTGTGATTCAATACAAAAATTATGTATTGTCCCTGAGTTTTGTTTTCAAAGAAGTTATATTTTTTTTAAAAATAATATAAGGGGATACAATACTAATAATTTATATTTATTGAATCTTGAATTGTCTGGTTGCACAGTTTAAGAAGATTAATCACTTTCTAGTAGTTTATTAGTGCATATATATATATATATATATATATATATATATATATATATATATATATATATGCATATCTTAAAATTCATGATTATTTATCAATTATGTTTTGTATTGATCTTCGGGAGCATATTTGATTGTGGTTGATAATCACTTTCATTTCGTGTATCCTAAAGACCAATGCGAAATGCTGGTAAAATTTCATAAAATTTAAGATTTGTTTTTTAAAATTAATATGTACCAAAAAAAATAAACAAAGTGAATCTTTTGGAATAGAATAGGGTCACACCTTGATTACACAAGCGACGTGAGGATTCATTCAAAGATTACTGAAATTGTTCACGCAATTTTAGTATATATACATATGGATCGAGATTGGATTAATTCACCACCCATCAGTGTTGATTATGAGAAAGGAGTAAAAGAATTTATACAATTTGTTCAACGTTATGAGGGTATAAATGATGATGAGGTGAAGTTTAGATGCCCTTATGTCAACTGTTTGAACGGGAGAAAGTTGAATGCAACACAAGTTAGGGAACATCTTATTTGTGATGATTTCTGTAGAAGTTATACAATATGGACATTACACAGTGAATTAATAGACTTTCCAATTGTTTGTCGAACAGAAAATGTTGTCAATTCCACCATGGCAGAGCAACGAGAAGAGCGAGTGGAAGAAGACAATATGGAGGACCTAATACGTGATGTTGGTGTAGAATCTTTTGCACAAGCTCATGTGTATGAGACGATGTCTGTTGATGCGAAAACTTCGTTGTATGTCAGTTCAACTAAGTTCACGCGGTTGTTAGGGCTTTGAAGACTTATGAATTTGAAAGTGACCAATAGGTGGACGGATAAAAGTTTCACAGAATTGATGGTGCTCTTGAATGAAATGTTTCATAAGGGAAATACTCTAACCACTCGAAATTATGATGTCAAGAAAAATTTTTGTCTGATGGGTATAGAGTATAAAAGGATACATGCATGTCCTAATGATTGCATATTATACAAGAAAGATTTGAAGATTTGAAGAAATGTCCAAAATGTGGGTTATCACGGTACAAGCAAAAAAGAAACATTGAAGATAGTGGTCAAATAGAATAGGAAGTATCTACTTTGAGAGTAGTTTGGTACCTTCAAATCGTGCCAAGATTTAAGGATTTATTTGCAAATCCAAAAGACTCTAAAAACCTTAGATTGCATGCAACTGAGAGAAGATGTGACAGACTACTTCGTCATCTAGCTAATTTAATGCAATGGAAAAATATTGATCAGGAATTTCCCAAGTTTGATCAAGAATGTAGGAATCTTCGGTTTGGCTTAGCTACGGATGGAATGAATCCATTTGGTAATTTAAGTACCAACCACAGTTGATGGCCTATTATATTATTCATTTACAACTTATCTCCTTGACTGGGCATGAAGAGAAAATACATGATGGTGTCTATGATGATATCTTGTCAGAGACAGCCTGGAAATGACATAGATGTATATCTCAATACACTAGTTGAAGACTTGAAGTTGTTGTGGGTTGATGGGGTTGAAGTATTTGATGTTGTTGCTTCTGAAACTTTCATGATGCATGCAATGTTATTTTGCACCATTAATGACTTTCTAGCTTACAGTAATTTGTCGGGGTATAATGTCAAGGGTCATAAAGCATGTCCTATATGTGAAGAAAATACATGTCATCAATTGAGAAATAGAAGGAAAATCATATATATGCGTCATCGAAGGTTTTTACAAGCTAGTCATCCTTATCAAAGGTTAAAGAAAACATTCAATTAACATCAAGAGAATGACGGAGCACCAATTCCATTGACTGACCTTCATATTCATGAAAAAGTTAATAAAGTACATCATGTATTTGGGAAAACATCCAAGAAGTCATCTACATCAAGCCCTTGGAAGAAAAAATCAATAACTTTTTTTATCTTCCATATTGGTCGAAGTTACAAGTTAGGTATTCCATAGATGTCATGCATGTAGAGAAGAATGTGTGATAACTTGATGGGTACACTACTGAAAATTTAGGGAAAAACAAAAGATGGAGTAAATGCTCGTTTGGAATTGGTTGAAATGAAGATCCGAGAAGACTTGGCACCAAAGGAGGTTGATAAGCGTATTTATTTGCCCCCTGCATGTATTATGTCCAAACAAGAGAAGATAAGTTTTTGCTTATGTTTAAAGTGTGTCAAGGTACCTCAAGGATACTCTTTCAAATATTCAGAGTTTTGTGTCCATGCAAGACTTGAAGTTTGTTGGCCTAAACTCTCATGATTGTCACATCTTAATGTAACAATTATTACATGTAGCTATTTGTGCAATTTTACCAAAAAATGTTAAACAAACAATAACGCGTTTGTGTGCATTTTTCTCTTCAATTTGTAGCAAAGTCATTAATCCTTTAAAGTTAGATGAACTTCAAATTGAGATTGTTATCATCTTGCGTCAACTAGAGATGTTTTTCCCTTCATCATTTTTTGACATCATTGTGCATTTACTTATTCATTTGCTAAGAGAAATAAATTTTTATGGGCCAATATAATTAAGATAGATGTATCACATTGAACGTTACATGAAGATTTTGAAAGGGTATGTGAAAAATAAATATCGTCCAGAAGCCTCAATGATTGAAAGGTATATTGTTAAAGAAAGTATCAAGTTTTGTTCAAATTAAATGACAAAAGCAAAACTTATAAAAGTTCCTCAAAGATCATAGTTGAACAGGTTTTCTAAAAGTAACAACATTTGAGGTGTAAGTCTGGCTAGCAAAGATCGCGAAGAGTTGTTGCAAGCACACCTATACATAACAACACAAATAAGGTGATCCATTACTTATCTGCACACAAAGCCATTATGAAAGAGAACAATCCAAGACAATCAGAGAAATGGCAATTGATGGAGCATAACAGAACATTCATCGCAATCTTCTAAGACTTTGATGTGGTTAGTGAATGGGTTGAATCTTGATGTCATTTGTTGTACAAGTTATGAAATTAATAATTGCACATTCTATACGAAGTCTTTGGATGACAATATCACAATACAATATAGTGGAGTCAGTCTTGAAGTTGAGTCACTACAATTTTATACATCTAAAAATTAAAATCTTGTATTTGGATCAATGATATATTATGGTGTAATACAAGAGATATGGTAGGTTGATTATACCATGTTTACTATTCCACTCTTTAAATGTAAATGGGTTGACAATAAGAGTGGTGTCAAAATGGATGAATCAGAAATGACTCTAGTTGATTTTTGAAAGGTGGGTTATCGAGACAAGCCATTTATTATGGCACAAAAAGCATATCAGGTTTTCCATGTTAAAGATCCTACGTCTGAACATTGGTTTGTCACTCTTCATGAAAAAAAAAACAAATTAATGTTAATAAAGAGAATCTGAGTAATCTTAATATTGTTGACACCTTGATGAGTCATTATTTTCCTCCGTTCCACTAGCCTTTGTGTACCCATTTGATATTTGTTCAGTGCTTAATTGTTTATCTTTAGTGTGTTTTCATCTGTTGGGCTTTATTGGGCCACTATTCTGAATTTGAGTTAATTTCACATTATTTGGACTAATTTTTGTTTTTAATTATTTTTAGGTATTTGGGTGAAACAATTTTGGAGCTTGGACATTTATCTTAAAGTCAAGAGAGAGTTGTCACGTGATTTCCACATCATTGCCACGTCTGCGCCATGTCAGTCAGCCTATCCACGTCATTGGGCCAGCATTTTCAGCCCAAAGTGGAATTTTTTTAATTTTAAGTGAGAAAATGGCATTTTTGTAATTCTGAGTGGCAGAATAACATTTCTGTAAATATAAGTGGCAGCTTTGATGTGGCCGCATTTTAGGTCTTCTCTTTCATGGGCAGCCATCACTCTCTCCCCCATTCTCCATTTTTAGGTTTTTGAGAGAACACTCATCTGGGGGTTTTCGTTTTCCCTTATTTCCCACACGTTTTGGAGCGTTTTTGAGCAATTTGCACACTATTGCAATTCGTTCGCTCCATAATGGTGATGTATTTTCGTTTACCTTTGCTTTGTAATTCGAATTTCATGGCTTTCTAACTTAATGTATTGACTACTTGAAGGAGATGAAATTGAACTTTGAGGTTCTGTTTTGAATTCGTGTTTTGCCTCACTTCATCTTGATTTTGTGATCAATGGTTACTTTCATGCTGTTAATGCTTAATTACAAATTGAGTTGGTTGTTCATGGTTGATTTCGTTCATGCTTAATGAATTGGGTTGACTGTCACAGATGAATGGATGTATGCATTGCTTAATTGCATATTAAAACACGTTTTTAACCCTCACTTAGTAGGTCTGAAAGAGTGGATTGGATGAGACCAAAACCCTAGTAACGTGACTTGTGATAAGTAAAATTGCATTTAAATTCAAGGAAGTCAATATTGTTTTTAATTCGTTTTATTAACATTTGCAAAACTATTTAAATATATTTTCATAATTCTAAAATCTGAATCTACCAACCCCCCATGTGTTATAGGTGTTGTGCTTGTCTGGAAAATGAAGCTTTGAACAAAAACATTGGTCGTTGGGAGACGACTTGGTTCAACTTTCACACACTCATTAAATCTGTTTTAAATTTTGTGGGGTACGGCTTCCATCAAATTTGTCGCCGTTGTCGAGGACCAATAGTTTTGTTCGAAGTAAAATTTTTAGTGTGTTTGTGTTCAGTGTGTTGGTGTTTATGTCGTTCAAGTGTGGTTGAGTTGGTATATGTTTATTATGATAGTGTTTATGTGTGTTTTGTGTAGTGTGTGTGTGTGTGTGTGTGTGTGTGTGTGCGTGTGTGTGTGTGTGTGCGTGTGTGTTGTTTGTGTGGTAAAGTGAATAGTGTCACGGTGCATGAATAGTGTCATTTCTAGAGTAGTGAATAATGCATGAATAATGTTGAATTCTGGCATTTAACTTGTGGAATTTTGTTCTGGTAGTTATGGTGCTTGTTTTCACTTGACAATTTTTCTCCCCACTTCTAAGATCTTCAACTTGATGGAAAAATGGTTGGAGCAGCTGGTATGGTGTGATTTGAGAGATTCAAAAAACTTTTGGATTGATTTTCAGTCAAACTTCAAAGGAGCATAACGTTTACTCTGGTTATCAGAATCACTATCATTTTATATGCATTTGGAGTGGAATTTAATTTCCTACCTTGCTATGACCCACTTTGCTAGTTGTCAAACTCAGATTCTCCAGAAAATGCCGTTTTCTATTTTTTATCAATATTTTTGGTGATTTTTCTTCATTTTTTCACTTTAAAATATTTTAAAAATACTTACACTTTGAGTTTTGAGCTGATTTTTTGTGTGGTATTGTTTGATCACTCAAGGGACAATCCTACCAATTTTCAAGTCATTTGGAGTTTTTTTGAGTGTATTTGTAGTTTTACCCTTTGTTATGCCGATACCACTAGAATTAATGTATTTTTGTGCATGACTAGGGGAAATCCAAGTGACTTACAACTCATTGATCCTGAGATCGATAGGACCTTCCACAGAGGAGTTATGCATAATAGGAACCCATATGTGCATCCTACATATTCTGTGACATTTCCTAATTCACCTGATACTTCAATTTCTGTGCATTCTGATCATTATGAGCATACTGTGCATACTGAGCATTCTGATCATTTTGACATTCATTTTGAAACTGATAAGATGGCTCAACCTCGACCTCATGAGAGGACAATGAGTAAGTTGACTACACCTGAGTTCACTTATGACTCATTGTGATTTAATATCTTGAGAAGGAAGTTCGTTATGTTTTAAAAACTGGATTAATCCATTTCTTGCCAAAGTTTCATGGACTTGCAGGTGAGGACCTGTGTAAGCATCTGAAGCAGTTCCATGTTGTGTGCTCCACCATGAAGCCTGCATATGTCCAAGAAGATCATGTGTACTTGAAAGCTTTTCCTCATTCCTTGGAAGGCAATGCAAAGGATTGGTTGTACTACCTTGCACCCAGGTCCATCATGAGCTGGGATGACTTGAAGAGATTGTTCTTGGCCAAATTCTTCCCTACATCCAGAACAACCACCATAAGAAAGGAGATCTCTAGCATCAAGGAACAGTCTAGGGAAAGTCTCTACAAATATTGTGAGAGATTTAAGAATTTGTGTTCTAGTTGCCAACACCATCAGATATTTGAGCATCTGTTTTTTCAATATTTTTATGAAGTCTTGCACCATATGGATAGAATCATGATTGATGCTACAAGTGGTAGTGCTTTTGGTAATTAGACCCCAGCAATAGTGAGGCAATTGATTGAGAATATGGCCTCTAACTCTCAGTAATTTGGTGCAAGAAATGATGCCATTGTTGTTAGGGGAGTTCATGATGTAGGAGTTGCCGAATACACTAAGAAGTTGGAGACCAAGATTGATGCTCTTACCACCTTAGTCAACCAACTTGCTACAAATCAAAGAGTAGCACCTTCTACTACAAGAGTTTGTGGCATTTGCACGTTAGTTAAGCATTTCACAGATTCTTGCCCCACCTTGCAACAGGCCACAACTTCTACACCTTCTAATACTCCTCAAGCCTAGCTGCTAACATTTTCAACAGTAGGCCACCCCAACAACACCAGCAAAACCATGATTTGTCCACCAACAAATATAATCCAAGTTGGAGAAATCATCCTAATTTGAGATGGGCAACCAACAACAGCAGCAAAACCAACAAGTTCAAAATGTGCAGCCACCTCCTCACCAACAACAAAGAGTTGCACCTGCACCACAAGCTGCCCAAGTTCCACATGTCTATACTGCTACCCCAGCTCTAGTTGCACCTTCATCTTCTACTTCATTGGAGTAGTTAGGATGATGACCCTTCAAAATATGCAATTCCAGCAGGAGACTAGAGCTTTAATTCTGAGTTTGACAAACCAAATGGGGTTGATGGCCACTCAGCTAAACCAAGCATAGGCTCAGAATTCTGACAAACTCCCATCATACACAGTTGAAAATCCGAGAAATGTGAGTGCTATCACATTGAGACCTGGGAAGAAGACTGAAGTTCCCACTACTCAACCTACATCTGAAAAGAAATCGACCCTGCCACACTTCAGAGAAAGCGTGATGCTCATGCAACCGGTCCTTCCACATCTAGTGTGATTCCTACGGCTTCCACCTCTATTGTTGCACCTTTCACCTCTCTTCCTTTCCCTCCAAGAGCCATTCCAAGCAAAAAGATGGAAGAGGTTGACAGGGAGATGTTAGAAACATTCAGGAAGGTGGAGGTGAACATACATTTGTGGGATGCTATAAAACAGATCCCCAGATATGCAAAGTTCTTGCCAAGTCTATTTGATGTTTGTTTTCAGGGGTGCTTTGAGAGTAAATAGTAACCTAGAGATTTGAGTGATACATTGCATATTTTGTAAGGTTATCTTGCTTTCAATTCTCTCTTTGAGCTAAACTGAGTACTTGACATGTTTTGAATTGCTTGAATGATGTTCATGGATACCTTGTAGCTTTGAATCCTTCTGTGTTGGATGTGTTTCCATTTTCCTTTTTCGAATTTTGTTTGTCTTGTGTCTCTTTTTATCTCTCTTGTTATGTTTGTGATGTCCTTACTTTGCTTTACTTTTTAATTTTGCCCAGGAGTGCAAAAGGGTAAGTGTGGTTGATTTTAATGAGTCATTATTTTCCTCCATTCCACTAGCCTTTATGTACCCATTTGATAGTTGTTCGGTGCTTAATTGTTTATCTTTAATGTGTTTTCATCTATTGGGCTTTGTTAGGCCATTGTTCCGAATTTGGGTTAATTTCACATTATTTGGCCTAATTTTTGTTTTTAATTAGTTTTAGGTATTTAGGTGAAGCAATTTTGGAGCTTTGACATTTATCTTAAGGTCAAGAGAGAGTTGCCACATGATTTCCACATCATTGCCACGTTTGCGCCATGTCAGTCAGCCTGTCCACGTCATTGGGCCAGCATTTTCAACCCATAGTGGTATTTTGTAATTCTGAGTGGCAGAATGACATTTTTGTAAATATGAGTGGCAGATTTGATGTGACCACATTTTAGGTCTTCTTCTTCATGGGCAACCATCACTCTTTCCCCCATTCTCCATTTTTAGGTTCTTTAAAGAACACTCATCTGTGGGTTTTCGTTTTCCCTTATTTCCCACACGTTTTGGATCATTTTTGAGCAATTTGCACACTATTGCAGTGCGTTTTCTCCATAATGGTGATGTATTTTCGTTTACCTTTGCTTTGTAATTCGAATTTCATGGCTTTCTAACTTAATGTATTGAGTACTTGAAGAAGATGAAATTGAACTTTGAGGTTCTGTTTTGAATTCGTGTTTTGCCTCACTTCATCTTGATTTTGTGATCAATGGTTACTTTTATTCTGTTAATGCTTAATTACAAATTGAGTTGGTTGTTCATGGTTGATTTCGTTCATGCTTAATGAATTGTGTTGACTGTCACAGATGAATGGATGTATGCATTGCTTAATTGCATATTGAAACACGTTTTTAACCCTCACTTAGTGAGTCTGAAAGAGTGGATTAGATGAGACCAAAACTCTAGTAACGTGACCTGTGATGAGTACAATTGCATTCAAATTCAAGGAAGTCAATATTGTTTTTAATCTGTTTTATTAACATTTGCAAAATTGTTTAAATATATTTTCGTAATTCTAAAATCTAAATTTGCCAAACCCCCCTATGTTATAGGTGTTGTGTTTGTTGGGAAAATGAAGCTTTGAACAAGAAAATTGGTCGTTGGGAGACGATTTGGTTCAACTTTCACATACTACATTTAATCTGTTTTAAATTTGGTGGGGTATAGCCTCTATCACACCCACCTATTTAAAAGAACGATAAATGTTGATGAAGTTCCTCTAGTTGATTATGTACATGTAATTCGAGAAGATCGCGATGAGGGAATATATATATGACCAATCCATAACTTTATGTATGAATTTCAGGTTCTTGTAAAAATTTATGTGTTTTGTTAAATAATGTTTTATATGTCATTTTATATGTTGGTTATTAATGTTTGTAATGTTTTCATTTCACGAATATATGGTTGAACATCATAATTCACTAGAGGATGAAGCACCCACTAAGAGACCCACCATAGGAGTCACTAGGTTGAGACAACTCGTAATTAGAAGAGGTAATGGTCAGAAAACACTTACCGATATTGGTGTCAACCCTAGTATAGCCACAAGTCCTAATGCATATGTCTTCAAGAGCTATTTAGGAATGTTGGTACGAGAGAGAATATCAATCCTTACTCCATCTTTTGGTCATGTCATTGAAGTTGATCAAAACATGATATGGCAGGATTTATTGGTTACTAATATTAATGTTATTACCCTTATACTTTGATTTTATTGATAATTTGTTAAATATTATTGATGACATTTTCTATATTGCAACTAACATTTGATATTCCAAACGTGCCGACGCTTAAACATAAATGTTTGTCATTGAGAAATTTTGTGGATTTAAGACCAAGTTGACATCTAGGTATGTCTTTGGAGCTAAAAAGAATGAAAGTCCATGTGTCAAATACACATGGATTGATGAAGAGACCTGACATAAGTTTGTTGAACTTCGAACCTCTAAGGGATGACAGGTATGTTTATTTGAAATCATCAATTGCTCAATTGATAATTGTGTACAATTTGAATTAATTCATAAAGTGGGTTTTATGTGTAACAGTAAAAGAGAAAAACAGCTCAAAATATAAGTGCTCAAAATAAAAATCCGCACATATTGTCTCGTGGTAGGTATAGAAAACTTGAAGAGAACATAATGTCAGAAAACCAAAAATCAAGACCCTAACCTTCTAAGGGTGAAGATCTAGAGCCTCCTTCACCATCATCTCGTCATGAAAAGTGGAAGTTAGCCCGTCTACGCACATCGGGCAACTACACTTATGAAATTGCACGAGAAATCTTCGAGAAAATTGTAAGATATAACTTTTCTTTAAATAGCTCGTTTGTCTTTTATATTGTATGATTTTCTATAACTTTTCTTTGTTACATTATAGGACTCGTTGGTTGAGCAAAGCTCCTAAGGAGGATTCACTCTAGAAGGTCGCCATAACATACTTGCTGCTGCAATTGGATGGCCTAAGCACCCTAGATGTGTGCGTGGTACTGGATCAAAAGTCAGCATATGCCAATATTTTGGTTCCTTCTCTCGTCAATCTTCATGCACACACAATGCTGAGTATGAAGAAAGACTAACAGAAGAAATCACTAGGAAGGTGATGACATACCCCCTAGCATGGCCAAACACTTTCATGAAGAGATAGAGTCATCTTTACAAGGTGAAGCAAAGCCTTTTCTTTTAGGCCACAATGGAGTATATTTAGTAGATTAGGAATTTTTAGACCTTGTATTAAGGGTTATGTAATGTAGGTTTTCCTTTGAAGGTCTTGCATTAAGGGCCAAATAGTGTAGGGTTTTAAAAACAATCTTTCTTAAGTAGGGAGCATCATATGCGCCTAGCTTAAGCAATCATTTGATGTTTAATTAAGTTAACCCTAGCTTAAGGTGGAGGACGTCCCACGCATGCCACATGGCAAAGCCTTTAATGGAAAGTTCTCTTACATAGGTAGTGGCCATGTGTCATTGTCCTATTGGAGAGGCTTTTCATAAAGTACCTTTATACATGGCAACTCATGAGTAGTTCATTTTATGAGAGTGAGGATTGCCACATGTCAAGCTCTCTTTCACCAAGTAGGTTGGACCAAAGCTTGAAATGGTGACTATGGTGGATGGTGGATGTGTAGAAGCTTCGTGTTGAGAGAAAATGACTCTCAGTTTTGGTGATGTAATAGTAGGATGAAGGTTGTTTTTGGTGATCTAAGAGAGGTTAGGCCAACTCTAGAGAAAAGGGTGTTAGAGGGACCTCTTGGGATGCTCTAACAAGTGAATGAGAAAAGAAGTATGACTCAAATAATTTTGGCAGCATAACATTATCATTCTCAAAGTGAGAAATACATGGGGGTGACACCTCTATTTGTAGAGTAAGGTGTCTCCAAAATGGTCCAAACCCTAAAATGCTAACACGCACCAAAATCCTAAAAATGCTATCTTGGTGAAAGAGAGCTTGACATATGGCAATCCTCATTCTCATAAAACGAACCACTCATTAGTTGCCATGTTTAAAGATACTTTATGAAAAGCCTCTCCAATAGGACAATGACACATGGACACTACCTATATAAGAGAACTCTCCATTAAAGGCTTTGCCATGTGGCATGTGTGGGACGTCCTCTACCTTAAGCTATGGTTAACTTAATTAAACATCAAAGGATTTCTTAAGCTAGGCGCATATGATGCTCCCTACTTAAGCAAGATTGTTTTAAAACCCTACACTACTTGGCCCCTAATACAAGGCCTTCAAAGGAAAGCCTACACTACATGGCCCTTAATACAAGGTCTAAAAATTCCTAATCTACTAAAGATACTCCATTGTGGCTTAAAATAAAAGAGCTTTATTTCACCTTGCAAAGATGACTCTATCTCTTCAGGAAAGTGCTTGGCCATGCTAGGGAGTATGTCATCAGAAGATGACTGAAAAAGTTATGCACCAATTTGAGAGTTATGGCATCCGTCTGCACTTTCATCCTTTACCAAAACTAGAACCATTTGTGCCTCCCACGGGTAAAATTAACAATCTTTTTTCTATAAGTTATGAATTGAATAAATGATATTTAACCAAACAATTCAATAACATTAATAAATCATTGACTCTAACAAGTTGAAGCGAAAAGGGGAGTTGTTCAGCCCCACCCATACTAAGGGATGACATAGATGACACTCATCCATGTTAGTTATATATTTGAGATGGTATAGGGAAGACATTAGTGGCTCGTTGAAAAGCATTTGAGATAGCCACAATTCTTCATGGCATAGAGTTATCAGAGGATGAGGTTAAGGTCACGGTAGAGGAGGTTCTCGAGTCGTTTGCTTTAGTTCTTGTGCCAACAAATGAGATATATAATGTGGCACAAGCATTCCAATATTTCCTCGCTTGGCCTAGAGATTTCGTTTATTATGTCCCCCTGGTACAGACTCTTAAACCCACCATATACTAAATTGTATTCAATTTTAACTTGATGTAGCTCAAGTTTGAGTGAACTAGTATAACAATCTTGTGCATTGCTCTTTTCTCTAACTCTTCTCACTTGTATTGCACTTTAAAGTTTAAAGAATTTTAATTTGAGTCTTCTTATTGACACTCTTGTGTGATCTGGCATTATCTGCAACATTGCTCATATTTGTATCACTCATTTGAACCTATCTTGACTAATCTTTCATATTGTTCTTGCTTTAAATCATAAATTTGCATTTTTGCATTTTTCCTAGTTTTTCAGTCGATTGTTTTTGTGATTTAACCTATTGATTATATCAGTACTACATTTGTCTATATCTGTTTAATGAAATCAATCGGTTAACTCTATTTTTGATCGATTGAAACTGTCCAGTCTAGGAGTGTTTGCATCTAAACTTGGTGGTTGATTTGATTCAATTGAAAACTATTTTAGGCTTTTAAAAGTCAACCTATTTTTTAACTAGCCAATTCAACCCCCTTCTTAACATTTCAACCATTTAAATACTTATAATTCAGATGTACAAGTATTGATTAGGATATTTGTTGTTACAAAAGACTTTTAGATGTAATTGAATTGTGGATGTGTGTGGGTTTAATAAAATGTATTGTCTATTTTCTGTTTTGGCTGGTTTCACTACAAAAAATATTAATATTTGTGGAGGTTAAAATTACAAATTTTAGCAGTTAAAAACCGTCACAAATGAAATTTTCGACGGTTAAAATAACCACCACAATTACACCTGTCAAAAACAATTTTTGATAAAAATATTTTATCCGTCGGTATTCTTGTCACAAAAGAAAAATAATAATAATGGATAAAAATCGCTACAAATGCATCACATTTTTTCACTATTAAAAACCACAACAAAATGTATCATATTTTGACGATTAAAAATCGCCACAAAATATAACATTTTTTATGGTTAAAAACTGCCACAAAATGTATCATATTTTCACAATTAAAAATTGCCAAAAAATATTTGAAATATTTTTAAAATTTTTTAAAAATCCAAAAAATAATTTTAAGATAATATAAATAAAGCATAAATAATATAATACATAATGGTAAATTTAACATGTCTCTAACAACCACATTGTATTTCAAGAAAAAACTAAAATGGGAAGATGAGTCATACCTACCATTTTCTAGTGTTTTGTTGCCCAACATGTTGTGTTTATCAATTACATGCCTACACCCTTATTACAAAATGCTACACCTTATGAAAACATATTCATGGAAAGTTATGTGACCTATCTCATTTACGTGTTTTTAGATGTCTTTGTTACTCTAATACACTTTTATATCATGAAAAAATCTTGACTAAAAAGTTGCTCTTGGTGTGTTTCTTAGTTTTAAACCTCATACAAAAGGTTACCCTTTTCTAAATCTCAAAAACCACAAGGTTGAAATCTCTTGTAATGTTCTTTTTTGTGAAAACAATTTTCATTATCACTCCAATTCTCATACCAGTCATGATAACAACATATCTCTACCTATTCCTTATAATTATAACCACACTTTTTATGTTATCAATTTTCAAACACATACCCTCATTGTTATTGAAAATCATCATGATTAAGCTACTAGTAATGTTGATATGAATGCAAACACTAGTACTAATGCGGATAATACTAATGATGTTCTCACCCTTTTACATCCTAAGCGTTCCACTCACTCAAAGAAACCGTCTAACTATCTTCATTACAAAATATTTTATTCACAGTTGCATTTCACACAACAATTTATCTTTTCCTTTCAAACACATTGTTCTATCTTTCACTTCCAACATTGAGCCTTGGAACTACACTGAAGCCTCCAAGCATCCTCAATGGGTAAAAGTCATGACAGAAGAGCTCAATGCCTTGAATGATAATCACACCTAGATCCTTACTACTCTTCTGCCATGCAAAATAGTTATCAATTGCAAGTGGATTTACAAGATTAAATGTCATGTTGATGGATCCATTGACTGATACAAAGCTTAACTTGTTTCCAAAGGCTACACACAACTTAAGGGATTGAACTTCATGGATACTTTTGTTGTTGTTGCAAAACTCGCCACTCTTGGTCTTCTTTTTTCCAAAGGCTACACACAACTTAAGGGATTGAACTTCATGGATACTTTTGTTGTTGTTGCAAAACTCACCACTCACTACTCTTCTGCCTTGCAAAATAATTATCAATTGCAAGTGGATTTACAAGATTAAATGGCATGCTAATGGATCCATTGCTTGATACAAAGCTTAACTTTTTTCCAAAGGCTACACACAACTTAAGGGATTGAACTTCATGGATACTTTTGTTGTTGTTGCAAAACTCACCACTCTTGGTCTTCTTTTTCACCTGGTTGCCTCAACAAATGGATTCTCAAATAGTTAATGTAAATAACACCTTTCTTCACGATGATTTACATGAGGAAGTCTACATGCAACTTCGACTTGGACTTTTTGTCAATGTTCCTACACAAGTTTGCAAGCTCCAAAGATCCCTTCATGGCTTAAAGCAAATAGGAAGACAATGGCATGCCAAACTCTCTTAAATTTTTTCCATCTAATCATCTTACATGCTCTTCTACTAACCACTCTGTATTTTAAAACTGATGATTGTCATGTTACTACTATTCTTATATATATGTGGATGACATCATATTGACAGGACTAATGTTGAGGAAATCAACCAAATTACTACTCTCCTCCACAAGCATTTTCGCATCAAGAATCTAGGTGATCTCACCTGCTTCCTTGGTCTTGAAGTGGCCCACAATTACACTAGCATCCACCTTAGCGAAAGGAAATACATTCTTTGTCTTCTCTAAGAAACCAACATGTTAGATTGTGCTCTTGCATCTACCATTGTGGTTCATTTACATAAAACACAAACAACCTCTTAATGATGTAGATTCTTCTTTTTATCAAAGGCTTATTAGAAGACTTATTTATGTAACCAACACCTATACTACAATGCCTTTTTTCTCAATCATCTTAACCAATTAATTTCCTCTCCCATTGATATGCATTAGCAAGACACTTTTTTGCATTCTTACATATCTAAAAGGCACACCAAACAATGGACTTTTCTTTCATACCATTAACTCTCATAAACTCAAGGCCTATAGCGATTCAAACTGGGGTACATGTCTTAAACTAGAAAATCCATTACAAGGTTCTCCATCTACCTAGGAAACTCTCTTATTTCCCAAAAATCTAAAAAGTAGAAATTTGTTTCCCAGAGTTCTTTTGAACCAAAGTACAAGGCTCTTGCTTCCACCACTAGTGAGATTTAATGGCTCATCTACCTCCTTCAAGATTTTTAGGTCCCTCTTCATACACTCGTTCTCTTCAAGATTTAATAGTTCATCTCCCTCTTCAATAACGACTTGCTTAAACTTATTCTTTTTTCTTATGCTCTTAAGGTTGTGAATATTTTTACTAAACCTCACACTTTCCAATATCTTCCAAGCGAGGAGTGCGAAACATCTACTCTCAGCTTGAGGAGGTTGATAAACTTACTATTTCTCTATAGTTTTCTGTTTTCAATTGTTTGTAAGTGTGTCTTCTTCCCTCAAACTTTTGCTTATGTTTGTTTATGTTCAATTGCTTCGGTTATTTATCTCCTTTCTCTTTTTCCCTTTTTTATTTAAGATAATATTTTGTATCTTTACTTTTTACACACACACGATAGAATCTCTCTTTTTTTAGTTTGTTGTTTCTTTTTTATTTAAATGGCTTTCAAGTGTATTAAATACATTCTTAACGACTATTTCATCCTTTTTTTTAAACTAAAAATAAATTGATGTTTGTGAATATGATTTTTTATAAAATATTGTATTACATACTAATATTTTAAAAATTTTACTTATTGTAGTAGTTTTCAAAAGAAATTATATATGTTTGGGGTAAGTTAGTGTGTTTAGTTTGCACATTTATAATGTGATGTCACCTTAACATATATTATATTTAAAAACTTACTCGTATGGCAAGTGTATCTCATGACATGTGAAATATGATATGGCTCTTTACGACATGTGAGTGTGTAATGTTTGTTTCATATACGTGTTATTTTGATTTCCTTATGGCGTCATTTAATTTAATGATGGATTATTTCTATGATAATCAAACATTTTAATCACACTTAGTAATTATAAAAAAATTACACGGTGTCTTGAAAACCCTTCAAACAAAATTTTCTTACTTTACAGGGTGTATCGAAAATTTATTGTGAAAAGCATATAAATACTAAACTTACTATTATTACAGATTCCAAGTGTGATTATAGTTGATTAAGAAGTTACAACAAGAAACTAATTTAGAGACGAATTAAATACTTGCTTAAAGCTAAGAATATCAGTCAACTATTTTAAAAGAGGGTGTGGTTTTTGGAAATATATAAATTAGAAAGAAAATTGAACAGTTCCTTATAAGTGCAGAATAGTAGTGAGTTTAATTTATTTAAAAAAGTGGAGAAATAAAATCGTAGCTTTAGAAAAAATATAAATGAGGAGAGTAATGTTGTGAGTATCATACACACGTGTAGTGAGGTGTGGAAACGTGCGGGGTTCTGGGCTTAGGCTTAGGGGCGTGACGTTGGACTGATGCGTCTCTCGTTTCCTTATTTCGCATCTCTCTCTCTCTCTCTCTCTCTCTTGCTGTCTGATCTGCCTCTCTTCCCTTTCCTTCTTCTGCCTTTCTTTTGACCCACCTTCCCCCTTCTACTTCAATGTCTTTCACTCTCCTTAATCCATTCCCACACTTTCCTTCTCTCTTTCACCCTTAAGATTCTTCCCCAATTCTCACCAAAACACAAACACAACACAAACCCTCTTTCCCCCTTCCTCCCTCCTAGGGTGCAAAATGAAGTCCTCGCTCAGCAAGTTGAAGAAAATTGCACTTCACAAGACGGTTTCCAAGGACAAAAGGGACTTCCACCCCACCGTGAAGTTCGACGAACTCGCTCTTGCTGCCAAGGTTCTTCTCCCACTCTACTTTGATTTTTCAACCTTAATATTATCATTATCATTATAATGAATAAATAGATAATTTCTTCGTTGCGCCTTGTTATGTGCCTTTTGCAATTATCGTGTTTTGTCGCAACGATGATCGGTTGTTGTCAATGACGGAACGCGGGGGTTTTGTTCTGGAGATGGCACGTGGACAGTGTGTTTTTTCCGATGGGAATTTGGTTCTCTTACTGCTGGCTTTAATTCGTTTTCATTTAGTAGTAGTAGTAGTAGTTACAGGCTTTGGGTGTGGAAAAAGTGTGTGTTAATGGTGATTTTGTGAGAAATGTTGAACGATCTCGTGCCTCTGGCTTGCTTGTTGTAGTCTCGTAAAGGCTTTTCTCTCTCTCTTTTCAGGACATGCAAGATATGAGAGATTGCTATGATAGCCTGCTTTCTGCAGCTGCTGCTACGCAAAACAGTGCTTACGGTAAACATTAGTCTTCATACTTCTAATGTATTCCAAGCTTTTGAATTGGTTGTGCATTTTGTTATCTGTCCAAATTTAGGTCACAAATTAAAAGTGCACAGACACACACACGTTTCATTTACTTGTTATATTATATATAAAGTCTCCAACAATTTTAGATACATGTTTGCATTTCGATTCGAGTTGCCGCAGTCCATCCTTGGCTGGTCTTCTGCGCTAGCGCTATCCGTATTAGGGAATACGCATTCATTTCTTTTTCATTTGTATTCTTGTTTAGTTTCTCTGCGATAGAATTAGCTTTTGAGTTAGGATTTCTTTTTTTGCTGACTCAGTAGTGAGTCACTTAGCATAGGTGTATAATATATCATCTCTCTGTAATTTGCATTCTAATGATCAGATTACATTTCCTATTTCTTCTACTTATGTCTTTCACTTAGCAAAATTTATTGATCCATGAAGTTTAGCATTGAGATCCAATTCTAAAATAGGGAAATAGCTTATAATGCTGAACTTGCACACCCTGCCCTTATCATGCCTTCTTATTCTTATTGACATTATTGTTGTGACAACATTTTAAGTATTGTGAGGTGCAGCATTGAGGTATTTGAAAATGTCATGGTCTCCACTATAGGACGTATTATCTCTTCAAGCCTATTCACTGTATTATATTTATTGATCATTTGAAAAAGAGTTGTCTAGTTTATTTCTTTAGATGAGTTTTGCTGCCTTGAAAATAGTGAAGTTGGTATCATATCCTTTACTGTGTTATGTGTTCCAGAATTTGCTGAGTCGCTGCAGGAAATGGGTACTTGTCTTTTGGAGAAAACTACCTTAAATGATGACGAAGAAAGTGGTGAGTGGGTAAACATTTGATGACTGCCCTATCCAAGTTACTTAGCCTATTTGCTAGTTGATTTAAACCATGTATATAGTCTCATTGCAATAGTTGTTATGAACTGTATGCAGGTAAAGTTTTGGGGATGCTTGGAAGTGTGCAGCTTGAGCTTCAGAAGCTTGTTGATAGCTATGTGAGCCTTTATCTGGGTGTATCCTTTTTTATTTCCTTGCTTCTCCTTGAGCATTGTTCATTTACAAAATGTTTATTATGATTCTATCCTTTCTGTTCCTCAGCGTTCTCACATTGTACTGACAATAACCAATCCATCGGAGTCTCTTCTTAATGAACTAAGAACCGTTGAGGTATGTTTATGTATTTATTTCTTTTATCTGATTCCTCTATCATTATAAAGCACCCAATAGCCTGACTGGGCTCTACAGTGCACACTTCTGAATTCGTTGTTTCCATGTTTCCCTTGTTGTTCATTACACTTTTATTTTAATGGTTACTGGAAAATGCAGTTTCCTATCAGCACAACACAGAATGGAATGCAATTAAAAGAAAATGGTGTTTTGGAACTTAGAGTAATGCTTTGCAGGGGTGATTCTTAAATCTCATCCCCTTACGATTATATGTGGATGGTTATCAAATATTTGTAATCTTCAATTTGGTTAAAGGGACATTTTGAACCTACAGAATGTATAATTGTTGATAGAAATTCTGGATCAACCTGAATTTTAGTCCAACAAGAACAATACACTGATTTAAGTCCTTTCAGAGTCTTCCTCTCTTAAACATACTCAGTACAAACTACCCACTAAATAATACAGAAACTGCCATGCCATCTACATATATAACACCATTCAACAACTATCACACAAACCCATAAATTCTTGGTGCCTAAAGATGCAAATTGCAGGCCTATACTAATGGTGCATCTAGATGAGAGGAAAGAAAAACAGATAATATAAACTGTTTGTTCTGTTGAAGAGAAAATAAAGGGAAAAAATGAACTTTTAGTAAAAAGAATTCAATTTTTTCTTTCCTTCCATTTTCTCTTCAATTCATATTTCAACTTTTTCTTTCCTCTCAAACAGAGGGTAATGTTTCATATCTGTGACTACCTAAAGAGACTCTGCATAGTTAGTTGCCTTAGCACACAAATTCGTTATATATGATGTTGAAACCACATCATGACATGATTTCTTGTTGTGATCTCTTTTTTCCTGTTTAATGAATTATATATTCTGGAAGAATCTCATGATATTTATAAGTGTACCCTCCTTATAGTGATTAACTTTCGAAATTGTTGCAATAACACCTGTTTCCCTAACTGAGATATCCTTGTGAAGGATTGATTGTTGCCTTATAACACAAAGACAGTGACATTATTCACACATCCATTGCTTGGTTGTTGTGTAAATCTGACTGTTTCTTGTTCTCACCCTCCATGCATCACATATGACATATTTAAAATATATTCACATGGAGTTTGTGGATTCACTGATGTTTTAAAAAGTTGTTAGGTTCTTCATACTGCAAAATATTGTGGAAAAACTGTAAAACATGTTTCTCTAAATCTAATAATGTGTTTTAGAGCTGCTATAGATAAAGGGATTTGCACAAAGCTTTAGGTTCAACTAAAAAGTTCATTCATACTTGTAAGATGTTACGTTCTGATTGTAAAGGACGAGAAATTGGCCTGAATTGTAAGTATGGAATTTTAGTATTTGTGGTTTATGAGGCTGTAGGCTCTCCAACTTTCCAAGTACAATCGCTAGTGTTTGTGGTGTGATTCACCCAATGTTGCTTTCATTATTCAGTGCTTCCAGTAAAACTTGTTACATTTGACAGTTCATTAAAATGGTAAATCAACTTATTAAGCAAGTAAGATTTCATAAATCTTGGATATTAATAAATATATCCAGTAAAATAATTTGAAAACATTGGAAACCCTGTGTCTCAGATAGAGGATGTGATTATTGATGCTTAGTGAAATGGGCAGGGTTTATGAGGCTGTAGGCTCTCCAACTTTCCAATTACAATGGCTAGTCTTTGTGGTGTGGTTCTCCCAATGTTACTTTCATTATTCCGTGCTTCCAGTAAAACTTTTTACATTTGACAGTTCATTAACATGGTAGTAAATCAACTTATTAAGCAAGTAAGATTTCATAAATCATGAATATAATAAATATATCCAGTAAAATAATTTGAAAACATTGGAAATTCTCTTTGTCTCATAGAGAATGTGATTATTGAAGCTTAGTGAAATGGGCAGGGTTTCAGATAGAGAATGTGATTATTGAAGCTTAGTGAAATGGGCGGGGTTTTATATCTTAACTGGTTTATCACTGTGTTACTAACAGCTGATTGCGGAGAATAACAAAAAGCTAAAAGTCCATTATATATTATAGCATATAGGGACATAGGCAACTAGTGGAATATTCATCCAGGTAGAAGTAAATCAATTATATATGTATAAAAATGTATACAAACAAAATAAGCTTGTGTTTCTGACTTATTGCGATGAAAATTCTGAAAGTTGAATTTTATGCATTTGAAGTTGACTAGTCGTTAGTGGGTGATTTGTTAGATATTGTATGTGTATGCAAGAGATTTGAGGCTTGTTAATAACGACAATTGAACTTGAACTGAGTAAGGTGCAGGACTATAGAAGTATTGCAAAACTTAAAGGGGAAGGAAAAAGTAGTATTTTTCAGTTTTTGCCTTCTCTTATTTAAGCCTGACATTTACATATTTTTGTTTTCTTTACAAATCTCTAGCCTGAGATTTAAAAACTGTCCTTTTTTTATTCTTTTTAACACTATATAGATTGCCTTGTCTAGATAGAACCACGGTCAATGAATTTGGAACTATAGTGACTTTGCTGGTGTATGAATTATATTGAATGTAGAACTGTAAATTGTCTTGTTACATCTCAATGCCTGTCTGTTCCTCATGCAGGACATGAAGCGACAATGTGACGAGAAAAGGTTTGTCTTTACACAACTTATATTATTTTCCTTAGCATTATGTGATGTTTCCTGAATCTGTTGTGTTGCCTGCAGAGAGGTTTATGAATACATGATTGCACAACAAAAAGAGAAAGGAAAGTCAAAGAGTGGCAAAGGTGAAAGTATCACCTTACAGCAGTTGCAGGCAGCTCATGATGACTATGAAGAAGAAGCAACACTTTGTGCCTTTCGATTAAAATCACTCAAGCAAGGCCAGTCACGCAGTCTCCTTACACAAGCAGCACGTCACCATGCTGCTCAGGTTTTCTTCAACTATGACATTTCTCCTCATTCAAATCTTTTATCCTTTCTTCTGCATAGTCTTGATGCATGTTTCCTCTTGTTCTGCTTTCAATATAGTTAAATTTCTTTCGGAAAGGACTTAAATCACTAGAGGCGGTTGAGCCACAAGTCAGGATGGTTGCTGAAAGACAACATATTGATTACCAATTCAGTGGCCTTGAGGATGACATTGGTGAAGATGGTAATAATGATGACAGTAATGATTTTGATGTCATTGAAGGCGGTGAACTGAGTTTTGACTACAGACCAAATAAGCAAGGACCATATATTGTTTCCACATCACCAAACTCAGCAGAGGTGAGAATTTTGTATTACTCAACTTGAATGGTATTTTAAAGCCTTAGATCATATTGAACTTTATTATAATTGCTTATTTACTTCTTTTTTTAAATTAATTTAAAACATTGCCAGAGCTTGTCACACTTGTTATTTTATTCTTGTTTGTTTCTACCATCCATACCTTGTGACAAATTTAAAACATAATATCCTTATTTTTTCAGATTCTGAATTATAAATTTATCTTATAATGATCATTGGCCATGTATTGCTTGCTAGGTGGAAGAACCAGGTCGCTCTTATGTTCGAGCTTCAACCCCAGAAACTGCAGAAGTACTTTTCACAACTACCTTGATATATTAATTGAAACTTTTTTTATTTAAATCTTAAATTAACTCTAAAGAAAAATCTAGGCCAATTAGAACCTTAGTGTGTCACCTAATAAAGATCACAAATAAAGTTATGTACTATTTTCTTAATGATTTAAAGACATAGCTTTAGAATGTAATTATTATGTTCTAACTGTGGCCTCAGTCTAACAGATCATCAGTTCAGGTTGATTCTTTAATCTTACTTAGATTATCCTCTAATACTTCTATTAACTTGCATTCTGGCAGACAAGTCTAGACAAGAACCAAGGGGATTTTAAACTTTCAAGTAGAGTCAGCAGTTATTCAGCTCCAATACTTGCAGAAAAGAAATTTGACCCTGCTGAAAAAGTAAGACAACTTATAGCATCATCTGCAGCAAAGTCTAATGCATATGTCCTTCCCACACCAGTTAACATCAAAGAAACCAAAAGTAGCTTAGCCCCCCGCACAAGTGCAAGTGGATCTCTGCATAACTTGTGGCATTCTTCTCCACTAGATGAAAAAAAGAATGAGAGAGATATTGATAGTAAATTGTCAGAACCGACCATCCATAGAGCTCACTCTGTTCTCAAAGAAAGTAACAGTGACACTACATCCATCCAGTTACCACGCCCGTCCGCAGATGGACTCTCACTTCCACAAGTTGATGTTTTCAATGCTTCTGATACTAAGAAAATAAAGATACAAACCTTTTCTGGTCCATTGACTAATAAACCATTGTCAGTAAAACCTATTTCTGGGGGTTTTCCACGTTTACCTGTACCACAACCTTCATCTCCAAAAGCATCTCCCAATGCTTCACCTCCCCTTGTTTCTTCACCCAGGATAAGTGAACTTCATGAACTTCCTAGACCTCCTGGTAGTAAGCCAGTGAAATCTTCTCGAGTGGGTCACTCTGCCCCATTAGTATTTAAAACTCCAGAGGTTACTGTGGCTAATAAATTTTCTTCTGTTATATCCAGTGTAGCCTCTCCACTCCCAACACCACCAATAGTCTCTCGGAGTTTTTCTATACCTTCCAGTGGTCAGAGGGCTATGACATTAAATGTTTCTAATGCTAAGTATTTGGATAGTCCCCAAGTTTCAAAGGTTGATAAAGCTCCATCACCACCTCTTACACCCATGTCTCAGAGAGTCTCTAGTATACCTGATATGGCTTCTCACTCCAGTGAAATCCAAGGTAAGAAACTAGTAATTGTTGTAGTTCTTATTGTTGTAAATTTTTATAAATTTGGATATGTTTTTCTGTCTTCATATAATAATAACTAACTTTTTGTGTAAATTGAATATGCTTTCAAATAGATAATAGTTTGTAGGGTCTGTTTGGACTAACATCTCCCAGAAAACTTTCAGGATGAAATTGACTTTTACACAAGTTATTAACATATGCCCAATCGAATTTGTAGGAGTTCTCTTATATATCTTCTCCAAATTTTTATGAAGAAATCAATTTCATTTTTTTCTTCATATTTTTTCTCCTTAAAGTCATTGTGGAGAAGTTCTTCCAATTAGTTACATGACTTTTTTAACTTGATTTTACATAGTTTAGGTACAAGCATCCTTGGTCTATTATGTGGTCTATGGAGTGTGTTTAGCATCAACATTTTCCTTTTTGTTATTTTCATTATGGTTTACCTTGTCAATTTCATCTTGATGAAAAACAAATGTGAGTATGAGGTTTTTCAGTGGATGCAGGTGGGAGCTAAATCTCATGAACACATACCAAGGAATGAGTTCTGAATTGTTCTTAGTTCAAGTGTTTTTATTCTATGCTTGTGGGAGCTAAGTCCCTTTTGTTGTGGAGTTATAGGGGGGTTTTCGACAAAAAAGGTTCAGGCAAATATGTGTAAATATGTTGTTGATGTATTGTTTAGCTTCTCATCTCAATTTGTATCTATTATTTTTACTTTAACTAGTGATGATGAGAACTAAACTCTACATGATTGTCATTATAATGTGTTGTGTATATATTCGGATGAAAAATTTTGTTCACTTCTCCAAGTTCAACATGACAACAATGAAAGAACTTTAGCAAGAGAGTGAGATCCATACCATTTTTTTCACATTCCAGGTGCTCAATGTTTGAACTAATTTCTAATTTCCAGGAGATGACATTTATTTTCATTGACATGGGCTAATTTGTCTTAGTTTTAGGGTATTGAATCTTGGATTACTATTAGGGAAGTGTTCCTTTCTTGTCAGTATATTTACAATTACCTTTTGTCCAGATGCACTCATTTCATTTGGACAGCAATTCGAGGTGCATATTAGAATAAATAAAAAGGTGACTAGAACTAGTGATGTCTGAGCTACTTGAGTGGTTTATGTTTTGTTAAAATAGTACTACATAGTTATTTGTGAAAAAAATGTACCATGCAAAGTAGTATATGTTCATCAGGTAGTTGGTTGTTTATAGGAGAAATCTTACTTTTATTGAGCTCAGACTGTGTAAGTTGATGGTTGTGCTGTAAATAGTAAAATTAGATCTTCAATAATCTTAAGAAGTCCTTCAGGATGAAAACATTGGATAATGAAGCATTTCGGAAATTCAATTCGACTGCAATGAGCTATGGAGTATATTCTTAGGATTTTAAGAAATTGTGACATTAGGAGACTATAAGTAACAAAAGTGGTGTAAGGCTGGAGTTTTAATTTCCCAATAACTCTTTAAAAGTAATCTACTCTATTGGTTTGAAAGAGATGCATTGATTATTATATTTAAAGCAGACACTAGCTATTTTCGAAATTTACATTGAATTTATTTCCATCTCCTAGTATCACGATTTCAATATTGTTTCTATTAAATATTAGTTGCAGAGCTAGTCTTTCGGGTTTTTTTTTTAATTAGACAATTTTAGTCCAATGTTATTGTCATGAGAGTAAATGATATATGTTTGTGATAGATCGATTACTTATTTACCTAAGACACTAATAGTAGGTTTGACAATTAACTCTAATACACGTTATTTTTTATTTTCTAATGATATATTAATAGTTCTTGTGAAGAATTAATAATATATTAAAATGAACTAAAATTGGTTGATTTTAAAAGCTTTGAAGACTAAATCTGTAATTAGAATCTTACAGGGACCAAGATTGCACATTTATGAACTTATAGAACAAAAATACATTTGAGTTGTTTTTAATTTAAGAATATAAACGCTAAGAAGGTCATGTGCATTTGTATATATATATTGAAGGAAAGAGTTGCTTAAATCGGTGATGTGTTGGGATGAGAAATTTTAAGAGTGCAATTTATTTATTTCTATAGCTTTTGATTGAAATTTTGTAAAGAAATAAAATTATATAACTTGAAGTTGGATGCATATAGGATTTCTATCCTTTTAGTGTTGTCCAACATAAACTATTTTAAAAGTTTTCTCGCATGTTTAAATGATGGATTTAAATTATGGCTGTATATACCATTATTTCTTTGTTTAATCTAAAACTCAGGAATAATTTTAGTTCTTTAGAGCTCATCTCAAATTCTGCAGGAACAAGCATGGAAAGTTCCTAATGAAAGAACTTCAAGTATGATATAAAATTATATTTGAATAGAGATAAAATATTAATTGAAGTGCTTTCAAACCTTATAACCTCCACATTTCTTTTAAAATATAATAGATTTTTCATACAAATATAATGTTCTTATTTTTATTCATATGAAACTTTGATTACATTGAAAAGAGGGTGTAGAATAATGTCATTCTCGTCATTAAGAATGTTGACAAAGGAGCTTAAAAGAAGAAAATTTAGAAATTTTATCTACTATGGAAAAGATTTGGTAAAATTTCAACTATTATGAGCAAGTTGGTGATTTTATTTAACTGTTTAATCTTGGATTTGAATTGTAAATTCTTGTTCTTGTAGAAAAGTATGCTTGGTGCCTTATCCACGTTTGAATTTGGTAATATGTTTTTAAGTGCTGATCATCTTTTAAAATATTAAAATGTTGTTTAAGTTGCTAGAAATGCAAACACAAAAGTTTTAATGTTGTTTTAATGCTTTAGTTAGCAGGTAGAGTTATTGCTTGCAAGTCTTATGGAAAGTAAGGGGAAGTTCCTCTCAAAGAGACATTGGTGAGTAGGAAAGGTAGTGGTTGGTTAGAAGAGAAAATCATACTTGTTGATATTACTTGGTGGTAATATGTTTTGGTTGAGTTATAAACATATGTGATCATGCTAGGTGAGTTGTATGTTGACATATAATGTTATGTGATATGTTATGTGATGTGTTATCTGGTTGTGGTTTCTACTTGGGATGATCATATAACTTGTGTTAGAGTAGATATTGATGCAGATGTAGTTAGGGAAGCATAATTGTGAGGAGTCTCATGGCAAAACTTTTGGGAGTTTTGGAAAGCATTTGGAATTGTTTTTGGAAAAAGATGTAATAGTTTGATTATTTTAGAAGCTTTTCATTTGAAATGATTTGTAATAAGTTTTCTTTGATAACTCATACCGAATTAGTTTAGTTTGGATTTTAACTATGTTTTATTTTGAAGAAATAAAAATTTTATTCAGAGCGATCTTTGACAAGTGATTTATGAAATAAAGTTTTTAAGAAGTTCCTATTTGAATAGGATGGTATCAAAGTTTTTGTTTTGAATCTTTTAGTGATTTGCAAATTACACGTGGCATCTTGAAATGGGTGTTACACTAGTCACTCTACAACCTGGAAAAAAACCAGTTGGGTGCAAATGGGTTTATACAATACAATACAATACTGATGGAACCACTAAGAGTTATAAAGTTAGGCTTGTGGTAAAATGATTCACTCAAACATATGGAGTATATTACTTGCAAAGTTTTACACCAATTGCAAAAATGAATAGATCAAAGTTATATTATCTGTGGCAGCATGAAACATGCTGCAATTTGATGTGAAAAATGATTTTCTACATGGAGATCTTGAAGAAGAGATACATGGAGGTACGACTTGGATATATGGGATAAATTAAGGCAAACACAATATGCAAACTAAAACCAACATTGCATGGGCTGAAACAATTACCTAGAATATAGTTTGAGAGGTTCACCAAAGTATGATGAGTCTCCAATATAAATAGAGTCAAGGAGATTGTTAGTGAAAAACGACAAGTGCATCGGTCGCACGTAACAATTAATAAATATCGTTCTCTCCACAGGGACTTGTGCAACACATGACAACTCTCGCAATTCACAACTCAAGTAGACAATAAAGATAAAAAAAACATAAAGAAACTCTTTTTGGTATTTTATCAAATAGTTGGTGTGCAACAAGAAAGTTAACATAGAGTATTTACAATTGTCAATACCATATTTCATTCACTTCATTCTTATGCATTCACAAACATCTCAATTCCATATTCAAGTCAAAATCAACTTACAAGATTACTCAAATCATATTCTTAGAGACTTTAAGCTTATGATAACTCATCAAGTTCATATTCCTTGAATCTTCAACAAATGAAATCATGCATTAAGTTCAAAAATTTTAAGATTACTAATGAATCTTCTTCCATCCCTAGATACAAGCTCCATTATGTATTCAATTTCAGATTTAGGTTCAAAAGACATTTTTCAATACCTCAAGCCATTGGTGATCAAGCCACAACAAGCATTAGGCATAGAAATCAAATACTAACATTGAAATGGAAAAGCATATGTATTAACATCACAAATTACACAAGATTTCAGTTCATTACATTAAATCTCAACAAATGGGTCTAGCTCTCCATGGTGGAGAACCTAGGGTTTACAAATAAAAGAGATAGGGAAGAAATGGAAACCAAAGAGAATATGGAAGCCCTCTCCCAAGGTTCTTGGCAGTTGCTCCATGCTCCAATTGTGCCTTCCCTTTGAATCAACACCTTCAATTCGTAGCTCCTCTCCATCATCAACCCCAAAAAGTGGAAAATACCATGGATGAAGATTAAGGACCCAAGAAGGAGTGGGAGAGCTTCCCAACACCCAAACAACCTCCAAGGGCCTCTCTCGGTCACTCTAGGTGGAGGTAAGTTGTGGGAGGAAAAGAATGACCCTTTGCCTCACGAGAAACATGTTTAAATACACAATTTTGACATGTCATCGTCTTCACCACCTGACGCTATCTCAGCACCGTCAGGTGCTATTAGTAAAAATTGTGAAATAGGCAACTCTAGAGAGTCATCGCCTAGCGGCACTCCTCCATCGCTAGGTGCTCTGATGCTCTAAAACTAATTTTCATTTCTGACTTATAGCGGTGGTCGTGATTCCTTGGTGCCTAGCGTGGGTATTTGGCTCAAAATCACTTTTTTGTCCAAAACATGCTGCCTTGAGTTCTTGCTTGTTTTCCTTCACCACAAATGTTTCCAACTAACTTATTTAACACACCCAAAATAGAGATTAGATGTAAAATAACTAAAACACAAAAACAATACAAAACACACTAAACTTGAGAATATAACAAGATAAAAGCTAGGAATGAGTTGATTTATTAATGACAATAAACACACAAAAATAGATAAAAATGAACGTTATCAGAGATCACATCTTGTTTATTAAGCTTTCTAGCTTAAGGGAACTAACAATTTTGTTAGTCTATGTAGATGCCATTATTGTCACTTGTGGCAACTCTTTTCAAATGTACACAATTAAGTTAATCACGTCATTTTATCCTAAAACATAGATGTAATATGTAAGAACACAAATACATATGTCTATATATTATAACGAGACAGCGAAAGTTTCACCAACTTTATATAATTTCATAGTACTTGCTACTAGCCATGATTTTCATTATATAATTTACATCCCACTTTTTTATATTGGGATAAGATGGGATTTTATTTATTCATTTTTTTTCTTACTCAGTTTCATAATACTATACTTTAGTCGGTAGGAGGAAATAAGTAAACCAAAGGGTTAACATGAACCAGGGGGCTATAAAGAAGGTGATCACTATAGGTCCTTGAATGAAAATGGGATGTTCGGAGTCATGACAAAAGTGAGGATCGAGCTTCCTGTTCCGTGAAAAGTCACTAAGTTGTTAACCACATTATTTTTCCAAGCATCTCCTGGAAAAGTGGCTACAATGTCCACAACGAAGAAATTTGGTATGTTGGGATATCCATCTTCTAGAAGTGAGATTTTTTTTTATACACAAACATAATAAAAAAGGGAAGTGAGACAAATAGTGTAAAGATAATATGAAGTAAACCAACATTTATATTCATACATATGATTTTTTTTTCTAATAGAGAAAGTGTAATAATTTTTGTAGTGACTAGTTTTACCATGGCCAATAGCAATAATTCAAAGACATCTCGTCTTGAGTAAAACTTACTCATTTAAATCCCTAAGATAGAATCTCCGACTATAATTTAATCTAAACTTGATCAACTCTATTAGTAATTATTGTTATAATTATTATTATCCTTACATTTTTTTAATAGTAAATAAAACTAAAAAAACGTGTTTAGTACATTATTTATTTATTTCACTTATTTTTTACATTATATATTAGTAAAGCAAACAAAATTTCATTGTTTAGTGTTATGCAATTCCACACATATATCACAAGTAATAATTAATAATGGATAATAATACAATGAAGTATATTTAGGTGTATAATATATATATATATATACACCGTAATAATGTAAAATATATATATATAGATTATTATATTATCATAAATAATTTTATATAAATATAATTCAAGAAGGATCACTAGAAGCATGTCTAGAGGAGAGTCTTCTATTCCATCACCTTTATCTTTTTTTGAGTTACTTTAGTTTGAATTCCCTAAGTTAGTTTCTAGTTGACTTATTTTGGTTGACTTGTTGACTTTGACCTAAAGTTGACCTTTGACCAAGATTATATTAACTTAAACCAACATGCTAATCCTTGTTTGTCTTGTTTTGTAGGTAATTAAGAGAAAGTAGAGCATGGCTAGGTGGCACATGGTAATTTGAGCACATGGCTGAAGTGGAAGAGAGAGGAAAGAATAAAGCATAAAGTAAAAGGCATAAAACAAGTGTACCTATGTACCTTTGGTCTCCTTTGTTTTTAGCACACTTTGGCCACTTTTTGGAAACATATGAGACACATTCTTTGTCTCCTTTTGTGCTAGAACGAAATTAATCTTGCACACACCATAGTTGGCTCTTTTGTCTCTCATTTTTGTAACCTTATTTGACCTAGTTTCTAGAAGCTAGGGTTAGGTTTTTGTAGAGACATCCTTAGGTATCTTTTATTTGCTTAGAGGCCCCTAAACTCTTCTATATAAGGGGTGCTCCTAGACATGTAAAAGGGTTTATCATTTTGTTATAAACTTTGTGTATTCAACCACCATTGCCATGACCTCTCCTTCCTAGAAGTGAACTCACCTTTGCCTTATCTTGCTTGCAAGTGGCGGCACCATCACTCATCTCTAGGGTTTGGTTGGCTTAAATCCCCCCTATGAGTGGCGTGCTTCTTCCATTGTTCATCTTCTATGCTTTCCATTTTTATTGTTTCTTCTTTCATTTTGCTCTTTAAGTGTTGTTATTTCCGTGTGTGTTTTAAGCTTGAATCCAACTCTCTTCTTCCTTTCATGAGCTTGAGAAATGAACCTTCACATCTAGATAGCTTGCTATCTTAATGTCCAGTGAGAATTTTCAAAAAGCTTTCTTAAACAACTTCACCATATTCATAACCCTAAAAGAAAACAAGATAATCCTTCATCAAATATCATGCACCATAAAATAACATCAATAAGTAAGTAAAGAAAATAGTATAGGGTTAGGGACACCCCACACAATAAAATCGCATGAAATAAGTAAGTAAAGAAAAAAAATTATAAGTAGAAATAATAAATATCTCTTCCCCTTACCTTTGTTATTATGGAAGATATATTAGGTTTGTATCGAAACTTTGAATTTACTCTCTCTTTTTCTTTTATGTTATCTATACACATTTATACCATCTATACTTATCTATTACTTATTTATGTATATATATTTTAATTGTTAACACTAATTTCTTAATATTTTTCATAAGTACTAATTTATATATATATATATATATATATATATATATATATATATTGTTAAACAATGAATTATAATATAATTTTAATACATTGTATATGAAAATCATGATATTATAGAAATTTAGGTGTTACAATACTGAAAAATGAGTATTACAATTCTTCCCTACTAACAAAAATTTCTTCCTCGAAATATTTATTGCTTAAATAAGCTGAAATAAATATGAGTAAATTTCTCTTATTTTTTGTTCTAATTCTCACATAGCATCTCTAGAAGATTCATTCTAAATGATTTTCACTAGCATAATTTGTATGCCTCTCAATTTCTTTGCTTGTCCATAATCTGTACGAGCATTGCGTCAAATGTAAAGTTGTCCTTTAATTGTATTGTATTAGGTATTATTACATGAGATGGATCAAAATCTTCTAGCACACAAGATCTCAACAAATCTTCCAATGATTAGATGGTTCTTTTTGATCGTCCATCAGTTTATGAGTGATAAGCTGAGCTAAGATGGATTTTAGTCCCTAAGGCCTAATGTAAACTTCCTCAAATTTAAGAAGTAAATCTAGGGTTCTTATTAGATACAATACTTTTTGGAACTCCATGCAACCCCACAATTTCTCTTATGTACAATTCAATCTATTTTTCCAATGAATACCTAGTTTTAATAGGTAAGAAGTGAGCAAACTTTGTTAACCTATCCACGATAACTCATATGAAATCAATTTTTTTAACGATTTTTGGTAAGCTAACTACAAAATTTGTTATTATACTATCCTATTTCCATTCACGTATATCTAAGGATTGTAGCATTCCTACTGACTTTCGGTATTCTATCTTAGCTTTTTGACAAACTAGACATGTTGCTACATACTATGCCACTTTCTTTTTCATATTGGGCCACCAAAATATTTTCTTAAGGTCTTTATACATTTTTGTTGTACCGTGATGTATGCTTAATTATTTCTTATGTGCTTATACAGAAAATCATTTTTTTAATCTCCCCATTACACATTCTATTATTAAATCTCAAAATTCATGCCCTATCAATGCCTAAATTTTCTCCATTCTATTGTCCTATCAAATTCTTTTTCCTTTGAATGAATTCATCATTTCCTTGACCCTCATGGATTTGCTTCTATAAGTAATTAGCGATCTTAATGAGTTTAATTTCATCCTATCATGGCTTAGTGTGATTGAAAAATTCATGTCTCTAAGTTTCTCTAACAAATTCATTTCTCGAAATCATCAATGAGAAGACATGCAAATATTTCCTGCTTAAAGCGTTTGCCACTACATTTACCTTTCTAGGATGGTAATGTAATTCAAAATCATAATCTTTCAAAAATTTCATCCATCTTCTTTGTTTCATATTTAACTCCTTTTGATCAAACAAATATTTGAGACTATTACGATCATTAAAAAATTTGAACTCACCACCATAGACATAATGTCTCCATATTTTAAGTGCAAAAGCAATGGCAGCTAGTTCTAGATCATGGGTTGGATCATTTTTCTCATGTGTTTTTAGTTGTCTAGAAGCATATGCCACTACCCTTCTATCTTGCATAAGAACATCTTAATCTCATTTTGGAAGCATCACAAAATATCACTAAATATCTAGTAGGATTAGGTAATGCTAAAACGGGCGAAGTGGTTAATCTTTTCTTGAGTTCTTTAAAACTATTCTCACATTTTTCTATCCACATAAAAGCTTGACCCTTTTTGGTGAGTTGGGTTAAAGCCATGGCTATTTAGAAAATCCCTTAATGAATCTCTTATATCCTACCAAACCAAGAAAATTGCGGATCTTAGTCACTCATTTTAGTGGCTCCCATTGTAAAACTACTTCTACTTTGGTTGGATATCCATTGACACTCTTTTGGAAATCACGTGTCCTAGGAATTTCACTTCACTTCCTCTAACCAAAATTCACACTTAGATGTTAACACAAATGACTTTTATGCATGGAGATTTGATAAAGATATTTCATAGTGACTTGATGAGGTTATGAAGGATTGATGAAGATTTAATAAAGTGATGAAAACTTGAAGAAACAATGTGTTGTTCAAACTTGGGTGTGCTTAATTTGGCTAACGCGTGAGGATCTTAAAGCTTGAAGATTAGAGCTTAGCATGAAGACAATTTGACATAGAATAGATGTTATGTCTGGTTTCAGTCTTTTAGTATGATAAATGGGTTTTTAATAGGTTAATTAGTTGGTTGCTATAATTCTATTATTAACACATTCAATAAGCTGATTTCATTTAAGTAAAGTGAAATTAACAAATTGAACAAATAAACCAATCTATTGAATATGCTAACAAACAGACTATAAAGTATGATTTTTCAGATAGATCAATAACAATTGAAATTTTTTAACACAAAATCAATGTGAATACTTTGGAAAATTCACTCTCTTTAAACTACATAGATCTACAGTCAATTGTTTGTGGGGTGTTCTTTGATTCTTGAAGTGTTTTGCTTGGTGTAAGAGACTTGAAGAACGATCTTTGGTTGGGTAGGGAGAGCCATCATCAAGGTTTGGTTTTTCTTAAGTTTGTGGGTGTTGTCTAGTGTGATTCCAGATCTATAAGTGGGAGTCTTGTTGTGTCCTATTTAGATTCTTATGGAATTCAAAGGTCTTGTTTTAGTTTTGTTTTTCCAAAAGTGTAATCTTTTTGGATTTTATAAAACTTTTGAAATGGTACAAATTTAGGCAAAGATTGCCTTAACAAACTAAACGTAGCTCAAATTTGAGTGAATCAATATAAAATTCTATGTATATTTACTTAATCTTCTTTTCATTGTTTGTTCTTTGCTAAAAACTTTCAAGAAAAACGTTTTGAACAATCTTTTTATAATATTTTGATGTCTTGATGTCATCTTTAGTTGTAACCTTGTCGATACTACTGATTAAAGTTGATCTTGATTAATTGTGCTGTCAAATTTTGAGTTCATAAGCAATTCTGTTTTCTACATGATTTTTCCAAGTTTTGGGTCTATTGAATAGTTGTGTTAATCTGTTGAATCATATTGGTCTATCTGTGTGATTCTCTGTTAAATGAAATCAACCTATTAACTATGTTTTCAATCGGTTGAAAATGCATGTTCCAATAGAGATTGCTTATTGATTTGTTGGTCAATCTGATTCAAAGTAAAGGATTTTTATAAAATCAAATTGAACCTAATTTTTAGTAATAACCAATTCAACCCCCCTCTTCTTGGCTAAGAAAGTCTTTTAAAACTTACATTGGACAATTTACCATACAATTGCTTGTCTTTCAAGATTTGCAAGACAGTCCAAAGGTGCTCCTTATGCCCTTCTAGAGCCTTGGAATAAATAAGAATGTCATTTATAAAAACAACTAAAAAATTATCTAAAAGTGGACGAAAAATTATATTCATATAATTCATATATATTGCAGGAGCATTGGCCACACCAAAGGGCATCACTTAATACTCATAATGACCATACCTAGTTCTGAATGCAATTTTCTATATATCTATTACTTTTACTCTAATCTAGTGATATCGTGACCTAAAATCCATTTTAGAAAACATAGAGGGTTCTCTCAATTGCTCTATCAAGTTATCTATTTTAGGATGATGGTATTTATTTTTTATGGTAAATTTATTTGATTGACGATAATCCACACATAACCTAAAACTTTCATCTTTGTTCTTAACTAACAAAATTGGGGCTCCCAAACACTAGGACAGATGAATTGTTTGTCAAGTAACTCTTCTAATTTTTTCTTCAGTTCTGCCAATTCAGAGGGTGACATCCTATATGGCACGATAGAAATTGGTCCAGTTCTTGGAATCATATCTATTGAAAATTCAATTTCTCTTTTGGGTGACAAACTAGGAATATCACTAGGAAAGACTTCAGGAAATTTTGAGCAACAACTATATTTTTCAAATCAAATTCCTCGTTTATTTTCATGAAAGACAATAAAAATATCCTTGAATTTTGTTCTTTAAAGATTCATTCACTGAATTGGTAGATGAAATAAAAAAATCCTCAGATTATGGGAATATTATTGATTTTTCTGCATAGTTCAAAAGGACTTGATTGGAAGATAACCAATTCATACCTAAGATCACATCTAATTGAGACAAAGGTAAACATAATAAATTTACAAAAAAAATTCTATTTTCAATGAATAGAAGACAATCTAAACAAACTTTATTGGTAATTACATACCTATTTGTGGGAGTTGACACAACCAAAATAGTGTCTAGAATGGATATAGACAAGGCAAGGTGTTGAACACATTTATTAGAAATGAATGAGTGAGTTGCATCTGAATCATACACTACATTTAAAGTTTTGCCTTTAATAAAACACATACCCTGAATCAGATCATGATTTTGAGCAACTTCAGTTCCATATGGTGTAAACTCTCCCAACTTTAGTAGGTCTCACTAGTGCAAAATAGGCCTTTAACGTCACCATTTTAACGTCAGCCCACAATGTCAAAATTAACATCGGCTTGACCTACAATAGACGTCATAGCCATTTTAACGTTAGCCCACATTACACATGACATCAAGGGACATCGGCTTTCCACCCCTTCCGATGTCAATTTTCAAAATAACGTCGACCCCTACAATGTCAGACTTCAAATGTGTTTTATAACTTTGTGCCAGACCCTTTTTCTTCCATTGTTCATTCGTTTTCCTTCTCCAGCAGCGACGACAACGTGTGCGACAACGAAATAAGGTGAGTTTTGCTTCATTTAACTCAGATACAGGTTGTTTAGGTGCTTTGGTTGTAATTTTTTTCGTTTTTCACTATTTGTTTTCGTGTAAGTGCGTTTGGAGCGACGCGACAGCGGCGTCCTCTACTCAGCGGTGGCAACTTCGTTCATGGAACCCTAACGTGAAAGTCAACATGAAAAGTAATCATGGAACACAAACTGATAAATTATGCACTCATCGCTACGTGTCACCTATTCCATCTTCGCATACCACCTGTTTGTTGTTTTTCCCTTAAGTTGTTGTGCCCCTTTAGCCTTTCCTTTTTCTATATGTTGTGCTTTCTTTTTGTGAAAAAAGAGACAAGTTGTTCCCTTTATCAATATAAGAAGTTTTTTCTCATTTAATCGTTTCTTCATTTCCTTTTTTTTTTCTTTCTATTTTCTGCTTCTCGTGCATCTTTGTTATTTTCTTCTCTTCTTCTTTCCTTCATGGATTTCTCTAGTAAAAATGGTTTCATTGAAACTACAAAAGCACCTCGCTAAAATGGTTCTCAAGTGCATAGGAGAAAAAGGACGTTAGACTCTATGGTAACCAATATTCTTGAACGTCGGGTTTCGACACCGACGTCAAATTGACATTTCCTGATATGACGTTGAAGTTTATTCAGATGTCAAAAGTCTAAAATAGCCGACGTCAAAAGCCATTTTTGTGGTAGTGTCTTATCTTTGGTGCAGTAGGATTGAAATGTGGCTTTTGTTGTCCACACTCATAGAATACATGACCAGGCTTTCCATATCTGAAACAAAATAGTCCCTTAAGATGACAATCTTTAGTATAATGATTTTGTCCGCACTTGAAGCATGTAATTTGATTACTCCCATGTCTACTAGAATTTCCCGAAGAAGATTGGTTGGGTTGAGATCTCCATTGAGAGCGATTATAAGGTTTTCCCTCATTGTGTCTATTTTTATTTGTCTGGGGTCCAAAATAACTCGGTTTGTTGTTTTGACTGTTTTTAAAATCTTCCAAAAATTTACAGTTGTGAATAGGCATTGGAAAATCCAAAAATACATATAAGTCTATATATTATAACGTGACACCGAACATTACATCAATTTTATATAATTTCATAATACTTGCTACGTGTCATGATTTTCATCATATAATTTACATCCTACATTTTTTATATTGGGATAAGATGAGATTTTATTTATTCACTTTTCCTTCTTACTCAGTTACACAATACTGAACTTTAGTCGGTAGGAGGAAATAAGTTAACCAAAGGGTTAGCGTGAACCTGCGGGGTATAAAGAAGGTGACCATTATAGGTCCTTGAATGAAAATGAGGATGTCTGGAGTCGTGAAAAAAAGTGAGTACTGAGCTTCATGATCCTTAGAAAGTCACCGAGTTGTTCACCACATTAGTTTGCAAGGCATTTCTTGGAAAAGAGGCTATAATGTTCGTAGTGAAGGAATTTTGTATGATCGGAATGTCCATATGCTAAAAGTGAGATTTTCAATTTTTTTTAATATACAAACATAAAATAGGGAAATGAGACAAATAGTGTAAAGATAATATGAAGTAAAACCCAACATTTATATTCATACATATGATTTTTTTCTAATAGAGAAGTTGTAAATCATTTTTGTAATGCCTAGTCAAAATAAATGACTTTTATGGCCAATAGCAATAATTCAAAGACATTTTGTTTTGAATAAAACTTACTCATTTAAATCCCAAAGGTAAAATCTCTGACTAATATTTAATTTAAACTTGATTATTTCTATTAGTGACTATTGTTATAATGTTATCCTTTACCGTTTTTTAGAAATAAATCTAAAAAAACGTGTTTAGTACTTTATTTATTTATTTTTAACATTACATATTAATAAACCAAACAAAATTTCATTATTTACTATTATGCAATTCAACACGTATATCACAAATATCACAAGTAATAATTAATAATGGATCGTGATATAGTAAGGTATATTTAGATGAATAATATAATATTATTTATATGATATAAGATAATAATAATATATATATATATATATATTAAAATTAAATATATAATGCAATGTCATTAATAATATTATAAATATACATCAAACATATTTATTTATAAAGAACATTATTTAGAGATAATATGTGATAGTTTAATAGAATGGGGTTAGAAATACCCTACACTATAAAATAGCAACAATAAGTAAGTAAAGAAAATAGGATAGAGTCGGTGACATCACACAATAAATAGCATGAAATAAGTAAGTAAAGAAAAAAAATTGCAAATGGAAATAGTAAATGTCTCTTCCCTTTATCTTTGTTATTGTGGAAAATATAACATGACTGTATTGAAACTTTGATAGATATTTTTTTTTCTTACACTACAAGAAAATGCTTCATTAGTAACTAATTTTAGTGACCAAAAGTTGTTAGTTACTATAATTACTAATTTAGATACAAGTTTACAAAGTAAAAAAATTATTGGTTACTAAAATAGTTATTATTGTGAATAAAAAATTATAATTGGTAACTAAATTAGTTTTTAAAATTAGCTACCATAGTTTTGGCTACCAAACAAAACTGGTCACTAAAAATTAGCTACCTAAATTTTGGCTATCAAAATAACTTAGTTACTAAATTGCTCTCTAATTAATTAGTGACAAATTTAGTGACCAATTATAATTTTTTGTTTATATTAGTGACTATTTTAGTAACCAATAAATTTTAATTTTGTAAATTGGTATCTAAATTGGTCACTATAATGACTAAGAACTTTTAGTCACTAAAATAGGTTACTAACAAAACATTTTCTTGTAGTGTTAAATGTTATTCGCCCATACCTTCACCTATTTTCTCCTATTTATAACACCCAACATAATGATTACTATTGGTTTAGTTTTAACCAAATTTCACCAAAGAGTGTTCTAATTACATCCATAATAAACTTCTCATTCTATATATTTTTTTCATTGATTGATAGATGGATTAAGATCATGTGAAACCTTATCTATTACTTATTATAGTATAATAGTATGGATTGTTTTGTAAGTCTCCCCTATTTATATTATTTTAATAATAACATTGTAATGATATAATATATAGATTTAGTTATAATAAATATTTATAACACGTATCTTCTATTAAAAAAAACACACACACTCACACTTTTATATATATATATATATATATATATATATATTTATTTATTTATTTATTTTTATTTTGTTCTTTTATAATACTATTACTACTATTATTTTAATTGTTAACACTAATTTTTTAAATATATAATTCATCAAAATTTCTTTTATACTAATATTATTATCATTTTAATGAAAGAAAACATTAACTAATTTATATATATATATATATATATATATATATATATTTCTCTTATGAAACAATAAACTTAAAATATAATTTTAATACATTGTATATGAAAATTACGGTATTGTAGAAATTTAGGTGTTACAATATTGAAAATAGGGTATTATAATCTTGAGATGTTACATGACTAGTAATGGTGAACATGAACAACAAAGATTGAGTCAATGTCTTACCAAAGAATTTGTAATTAAGACTTGGAAAAATTGAAATATTTCTTAAGAATTGAAGTTTCTTACACCATGAAAGGGATTTTTATATCTCTAATAAAAGTGTATTACTAATATGTTGCAAAAATAGGTAAAATGGCTCGCAAACCAATGAGCACAATTGTTGATATGGGAAATGAAGAGGATGATATGGTTGTTGATAAAGAAATGTATCAAAGACTTTCAAGAAGACTTAGTTATTTATCTCTCTCAAACCTAATATTAATTTTGTTGCGAGTTTAGTAAGTTAGTTTATGCATCAACCAAAGAACCAATAAGAACTCATTTACAAGTTGCTCTTAGGATTGTTTAGTATCTGAAAGGGACATCAGGAAAAGGATCTTTGATAAGAAGAAACAAGAATGTCAGTCTTGAAGCATATATTGATATTGATTATGCAAGTTCAATTGTTGATATAGAAGACTGGCTACCGGTTATTGCACTTTCCTTGGTGGAAATATGGTAACTTGGAAGAGTAAAAAACAAAGTGTGGTAGTCAGATCTAGTGGTGAAGCATAATTTTGAGCAATGGCTCAAGGGATATTGAGTTATTGTGGCTAAAAATTATACTGGAAGACTTGAAGATAAAATGGGATGGAGCTATGAAGCTATATTGTGATAGCATATATATAATTAGCATAGCCCATAATCCAATACAACATGTGATGTATGTTCATTTTATGTTTTTTCAAATATGGTGTGGAGTTCATTAAGAAAACCTAGTGAAGATTTCCAACGGCGGACCTACTCAATGAAAGGGGGGAGCCACGGCTCCCCCAAAAGTTTTGAAATTTATTTTTTATATATATTTATTTATTTTTTAAAATTATATTTATATATTATTTATATTAAGTTTATATTATGAAAAAATATAATAAAAGATAAAATAAAAAGTTTAATAGAGACATTGATTTACAAAAGAGATTAGAGTTTTTTTTTCTATCTATAAGAACTTTCCATAATGTAAATTATCATGAAAATGTGTGAAAAGAAATAAATACAAAGAAATAGATTAGAAAATAGAGATTGGAGAACACATAGATTGAGATTGAAGTGTACATTCTCGGATAATCTCTCACATATCAAGGTTAGTATCTTATTATAATTTATATATGTTAAATTTACGATTCTTTTTAGAATGTTTCTCCCAAATTAAGTTTATTCCAAATGAGTATAATCCCTAATTTTGATTTTAGAGATTGTTTTATGAAATTTGTATGAACCTCAATTATAATTTTTCCCAAATTATTATAACCCTTAATTATGAAATTTAGGGATTTTATGTTTTCTACTGCCTATGGTAAAATTTTTTAAAGTTTTGAATTTATATAGTGTTGCTTATTTAATTAAAGTTATATAAATTTTGTTATGTTTTGCATTGTGATAATTGTGATTTGTGAATACAAATTTTCTTTTTCTAAATAGGTGAGTGGCGATCAATTTATATTAGAAAGATTATGATAAAAAGTAAAAGAATTGATTATTTTTGGAAAGAGGAAGGTTTGTGATAAAGATGAAAAAAAAAAACATCTACATTAACTAAACTTAAGAAATTTCATGAGAACCAAGAATTCAAGATAATGAAAAACAAATCTCTAAATTTCCTAGGGTTACATATAATGAATTTAACAATTCATTAGAACACGATCCAGGAAAAAACGTCCTCAAATTTGAAAATGCCCACCAAATCAAATTGATGAAGTACGAAGGGCTTATCAAAATGGTATTCATGGTTTATATCATGATATAATAGCATGATATAATAACAAATGATAGTCATATTTTTTTTAATTCTACTATTATGTGTGCTTGTTTTAAGCTAAAGAAATGAAGAGAAAAAATGAAAAAAAAAATTCTAACTAAAAAAAATTATATGCAACAAATTTAATTTGGCGCCCTTAAATTTTTTGTCCAAGTTCCGCCACTGAAGATTCCCACTAGACATTAAGATAGCAAGCTATCTAGATGTGAAGGTTCACTTCAAGAGGTTCTAAAGAAGGGAGGGATTGATTTAACGAAGAAAACAAAATAAGAGAGCAAATAAGTAGAAAATGGAAAGACGTAAAATGATAATGGGAGAAAGGGAGCATGCCACTTGGAAAGGGGTCAAAGGTTATCCAACCCTTAAGATAACTGGTGAGGTTCCATTCGAGCTTGACCAAGATAAGGCAAGGAGAAGCTTCACTCTAAAGGAGGAATCACACACCAAATGATTGAACACAATATAGTTTATAACTTTAAATGATCAACCCTTTTACAAGACCAAGAGAGCTCCTCAAATAGGTGAGTTTTAGGAGTCTCTTTGCTAAGGAAAATTGTACAAGGGTGGTTCTACAAATAAGAAACCCTAGCTTCTAGAAACTAGGTCAAGAATGAGACACATTTTAGTGTGGGATTGTGAACTCCAAGGATGATTCTGCCTCCTCTACATGCTTGGATGACCAAGGTACATGTACCATGGTGGTACATGTTGCTTTATGTTTTCCTCTCTCCTCCACATATTATGTATCACCTTGGTCTTGCTATGTAGGCGTGCTCTTATCCACTCTAATTAGTGTGCATCCTCTCCTAATTAAGCTCAACCTACAAAACAAACAAAGAAAAATAAGTCAACATGCTAACTTAGGTCAAATAAATTCTAGTCAACAAGTCAATCCTAATAAAAGGTCAACAAGTTAACTAAGGTCAAGTCAACTAACCCAACTTAGGGAAACTCAACACAATGAAATACTTAAAAAAGAAATAGTAGAAGGATTAGAAACATCCCCTTTAGTCATGTTTATTGTAACTCTTTTAAGGAGAGCTTATATGCATCATGTGTGGTAAAGGATCCATCAACATGATAAAATCAAACATATTGAAGTGGACAAATATTTTATTAAAGAAAAACTTGACAACGACATAATTTACACACCATATGTTTCTTCTAGAGTGTTTTTTTAAAAAAAGTGATATTATTCTTATTTATTATAATTATGCATTTGTTAGGCTTTAATTTTTTATATTTTATTTTTATTTCTAAAAGTATTATGTAGAATTTCAAAATTGTTCAAAAGAATTTATGAATATATATATATATATATATATATATATATATATATATATATATATATATTTATTTTGATAAAGTAAGTGATAATATTCTCTTTCAAACTCATTTTTTCATCTTTGTTTTCTATTATTCACACTCCTTAATTTATTTGGATTTAACAAGTCTAATTAAAAATTCTTAATTGCACTTAGTTTACATCATAAATAATTTTTTAGCTTTTAAAAGCTGACAATAATATACATACTATGTTATACAAACATTTATTATTTAAAATTTATTTAAGACTTTTCCTAAACATTCATCACAATTCCTATTTATAAAATTTTAACCATTTAATTAGAACTTATCTTAAATAATAATTAGATATTACAAAAATAAGTATTTTTTTTTAATGAGTAGGAATATTTACAATTTGAGGTTATATTTATCCTTTTACATTGTTTATTTAGTGTATACCATTTGGTTAAAAGGTAAGTCGTTATCATCTGTGCAAATTAACAATAATTTGTCGTTTTAATTTAAAGATAAAAAACACATTAATATATTATTTTCTTTGTTATTTATTACATTTTATAAAATAACATGATAATTTCATTTTATTGCATCATTTTACTTCATCCTATCTTATCTTTTATAGCCTTATTACTTTATTTAATCACAAGTTAGATAAAAGAAGAACAGAACCGACATCAACAATAATGTGATTTGATAAAAAAAAATACAGACAAAAGTACTAAAACATCTTAAAGTCCAATTCAGTTCACAGAACCCTGGTACTGTCCCCTTGGTTTAGAAGAGATGACCATTTGGATTGGACTCCTCAAAATATTTTAATCTTTCAACTTGGTCAACTTTAGTCATTAATATTTTTTATTAGTAACAAAATCTTAATCAATGGCATGGTTAAATTTAAAACTTACTGAGCACTTTTCACCATTAACAAAATATTAATCTTTTATTAGATTTCACTAAAAAATAAATAATTAAAACACTTATTAAATTATGAATGTGAATAGTTTGTAATGAAAAAAAAAATGAAAATTAAATCAAATCAGTTCAAAGAGAATTTCAAATTCTAGAAACTAAAACTACTTCTGCGATCTTCAAGGGTCAATACTAAAAAACAAAGGCTGCAAAAGCTAACTGGCAAAAATTAATATCAAAGAAGATAAAAAATATATATTCAATAAAAAGACGAAAAAAAATCCATAGCCACAACATAACACATGAAACCTGACTGTATGCAGGGATAAAATATGCTAATATAAATTAATTAAAAGAGTCTAGTTTAGATAAAAATCTATATTGTTCTATAGGTTATCTTCTTTCAGAACAAAATATTAGCTTTTAGGTATCCTAATCATTTTTCAATTGTGCATTTATGTATGGAAGCTTTTAATAATTTTTTTTTTTTAACATGTGGGAAAATACCATTTGATTCCTAGAGTAAGGCAAATTACTTAATAAATTTTAAGAGTATGCAAAACCTTAATTTCTTTTTTCTTTAAATGTAAAATTATTGGACTGGATTAGTTATGGAACATTGCCTTTTGTTTTTCTTACAAAAATTATCCTACGTACACCAACTCTTTTATGTTGTATTATTTATTATATGATTAAATATGTTTCTATTAAGTTAAATCAAAAGAAAACTTTAATGTTTATATATATATATATATATATATATATATATATATATATATATATATATATATATTTTTTTGGGTATAGAAACTTACCATCTATCTAAAATGTTAAATTAGTCCTTATCCTCTCGACAGAGCTCCGATACTTAAGTTAGTTAAAGTCCATTCGGGTGAATGTAATTAATGTTGTAATAAATGTGAAGTAAATGTACTTACCAACTCATTTTGAGTTTCTATTTATAGGATTTGACATGGGCCTGTGAGTAGGGTTTTCTTAGTCACGACCTAATTGCTTTTTAAATTTGATTATTGACTTGTATTACTTTAATTTACAGATTTAGTTTTGATGCAGCCGCCCGATCGAAGGACGTGCTGTCGAAGCCTCATTATTATGTTATGACGACAATGTTCCACTGTCACAGACGGCTATAGCTGCTCCGATCGTGAGCTTCCTAAAATCATTCTGGATAATTTGTCACATCAACAACCCACAGGATTATCCACCTGTAGTGGGCCTTCGACCACTTTTCCTTGAACCGCCTGACCGAGAGTCTGGATAAAGACATCGGTAGATCATACTGTGTACATATATATATATATATATATATATATATATATATATATATATATATATATCACACATATACATAAAC
>Ga0214542_1000694_pt1 | contig 63318 bp, 34 predicted proteins | sample CNSS1metaG_FD_160096 | JGI IMG/M metagenome (GOLD analysis project Ga0214542, IMG submission 160096) | Root nodule microbial communities from cowpea collected in UCLA plant growth center, Los Angeles, California, USA - CNSS1 | ecosystem: Host-associated > Plants > Roots > Nodule | place: USA...
CCAAAATACAAATACTTCCTAGTGTAGTCGTGGACGTAGGCATACACATTGTAGCCGAACCACGTTAAATTCTCTGTGTCTATTTTTCTCTCCTTTATTCTTTCCTTTATTGCCTTGTTCCTAACAGTGGCAGGAACAAAAACACGAATGAGAGCGAAGGAGAAGAGACAAGGACGTGCTGTACCAGGAGTAAAAACATGAATGTGCTGTGGCAGGGTTTAGCGGTGGCGACAAGCTACAGGGAAGAAGAGAACCACACAGTTAAAACTTGGGCACAAAGTGAAAAACCGTTGTCACTTGGTAAAATGAAATAATCTTTCCAAGACAAGTTTCGTAATGGCCATCATTATAAAGCATGTATTCGGCATACTAACAACGGTTTTACAATTGAACCGTCGTTATATTTAGTTAGTTTGAATTTCAATGATGGGTATAAGTGTAACCATAGACATAAAAGACATTTTATTTACAAATACACTAGTGTAAGTCGTTATTTTTGTGGACATTGCCGCATTTATTTTTTCTCCACCATTTCAAAGGAAGAAAAATAGAGAGTTTGGAAAGCTTGTTTTGAAGCGCATTTCATGTGTTTTTGGAAAACTGGTTCTATTCTAGAAGGTACTAGGTATATAAATTATGTTCTAGATGATTTGTTTCAAAATGCATTTCATGCATTCTAAAAATCTTGTTAAAAAAAAATAATCTTATTTTGAAACTTTTGTTTTAGAAATCCTGATTCAGAAATCATGTGCTGGAAATTTCAGAAAAATTGTTCTAGAAGATTCCTAAAACAAGCAATCCAAAACTCTCTTTTATAAAAAGTAAAAGGTTCTTTTATAAATAGGTTAAATATGTTTAAGTCTCTAATTTTGGATATAAAATTGAGATTCATCTCTTACATTTTAATTCATAAATTTTTAAAAATGAATAAATATAATTCTTTTAATTTAACAATATTAAGTTTTTTGGACTAATTAAACGACAATCCAAACTGGATTTGAGTTGGAGCATGGTAAACAATTCAACGACGCTCCATATTTTAACACACAAATTCAGGATCAATAATTATAAACTAACATCCCTCAGAAAACGCCCAAAACACACTCATGACCTAAATAAAACAGAGTCAAGACGCCTTAGAGAAAAAGAAGATACACAACAAACGAAAACCATGGTCGAAGCCACCACTTTCTACGATGGAGGCTGTGGAAGATGCAGATGCCTTTGCACTATTCTTCAAATTAGAAAACCTCACTCCTCTCTCCCTCCACGTCTATTAATTCAAAATTGAAAAATTTAACCAAAAAGGATGCCACATCAATTGTCAACTTTGTTAAGTTTTTGTTTTGTTAAAGTATCATTTTCGTAAACATAATAGAAGCAAGTACACTGATGTCACAGTTAGATCAAGCCAATTTCCGTAAATTTTTGTATTTTTTGGATTTTCTTATATTTCATGAAAAAGAAAAGATAATAAGAGGAGGGAATTAATGCATTAACACTGCATGTACTTGAACTTGTAATTTATGGTGTATCTCATTTTCTTAGCATCTTTTCAATCAATTGCATTACATCTAGCTTCTTTTTCCTTTTTCCTTTCTTTTTTTCTTTTTTATCTCTTCTTTCTTATCCTACTCCTACACACAAACGCAAAATGTCGTAGGTATTTAACATTAGGAGTAAAATAGTTTCTATATTTATTCACTTTCACATTTATTATTTATACACTAATAAAAATTCTTAGAATTATTTATTCACTTTCATTTAATCTCTTTCTCTATTTCTCTATGTGACCAAACAAGTATTGTACCCGTGCCTTGCAATGCACGGGCTTTTTAAAAAATAACTTTTAAATTCGAAATTACTCCCCCCAATCTTATTTTTCCAAGTAAGTTAGAAATTAAGTTTATGAAAAAAAATTAGTATAAAATATAAATATTACGTTAGTAATTTTACCAAAATTATCTGTAATTATGAAACTTTTACAACTGGAATGTATTAATATTTTTGAAGAATTCCACTGGCTGATTTTTTCTTTGAATGAAAAATATTGAAACACATTCTAACTATTAACTAAAATATTGAAACACATCTTTTTTGGGTTTGAACCATTCTATTATTAATTACTGAAATCTACACCATTACTTATTACATCCTAGTAATTAGTAATGCAAACCATATTTCTCTAATGGGCGCATAATGCATAAAACATTAAGATATTTCTTTTAAAAAAATATAAGCATTAAATATTGTATGGTGAAAAATGGGTGTGGTGAGATATAGAGTATGTAAAAAAGTCCTTCAAAATTAATATTATAAAGCATTAAATCCTATTTGATCTCTTTCTCTGTGACCTAATGCAACATTTGTTCACACGTTTTTCTCAATTACGTAACTTTTGTCTTTGCCTTCTAAGACTTTGGTGCCTGATGATGCCACTAATGGTGTGGTGACCGACCACATTCCATGCATAGACCCTTATGTATCATTCGGAACAGAAAAGATTAAATATATTTTTTATTTTTTAATTTTCAGTAAAAATTAAGGTTAAATCATTCCAGAAGTCTTCATTTTTGTAGCGAAATCTCAAGTAGGTTTTCTCATTTTCATTTGACTCAATTGAGTCCCTATTTGTGAAAATTCGTTCCAATCAGTTCTTTTCCGTTAGTTGTACAGTAACGGTGTTAATTATGTGTCACGTGTCAGCACGTGATTTTTTTGATTTTTTTTAAACTTTTTTTAATTTTTTTTAATTTTTAATTATTTTTATATTTTTTTTTTGAAAAATTAAAATTACCACGTGTCAATCTGACATTGTGCCACGTGGCAGAGACAATGTGATGTGGCAATGGCAGTGACACGTGTCACTATTGGATGTGAAAAGTCTCAATGTCGTCTTTGTATTTGATATTTTGTCTCAATTTGGTCCCAAAATTTTTAAAATTGAATCAATTTCATCCCTGTATCAAATTTAATTTTTATATAAATTTTACAATGATATTTTTATTATATTTGATAGTTTTAATAAAATTGAGTTTATTTAAATGTATATTTTGCCCTAATATTTGTTTAATTTTTTTAAAATATTTATATATCTATAATTTATAGATAAATGTTAGAGTTGCTTTAAAAATAAAAACTTTATAAATTCAAATATAAAATTTTAAATATAAATTCTAACATTTGTCTATAAATTATTGATATATAAATATTTGAAACAATATTTAAATAAAGTACAATGCAAAATATACATTTAAATAAATTTAATTTTGTTAAAAATATCAATTATAATAAAAATACCATTGTAAAATTTATATAAAAATTAAATTTGATATAGGAATGAAATTGATTTAGTTCTAAAAAATTTGGGATCAATTTGAGACAAAATAACAAATATAGGGACAACATTGAAACTTTTCACATCCAATAGTGACACGTGGCACTGCCACTGCCACATCACATTGTGGCACAATGTCAGATTGACACGTGACAATTTTAATTTTTTTAAAAAAAAATTATAAAAAAATTAAAAATTAAAAAAAATCAAAAAAATCACATGCTGACACGTGGCACATAATTAACACAGTTATTGTGCAACTAACGGAAAGGAACTGATTGCAATGAATTTTCAAAAATAGGGACTCAATTGAGTCAAATGAAAATTGGGGGAGATTTCGCTACAAAAATGGGGACTTCTGGAATGATTTAACCAAAAATTAATTATAAATAGTCTCTTTTTGAAAATTTTGACCAATTTAGTTCCTATCTTTAGAAACATGTGGATTTTAGTTCTTTTAGCTAAATTTTATTAAATGTATTTGACATTTTAAATGCGTTTTTCAGCTAACAATTAAGTGAAAATGTGTCAAACAGTGTAAACAATTTAAATGTTATCATGAAATGTATTTGAAACTTCAAATAAAGTTAACAAAATATCACTATTATGAATAAAAAAATATAATTGGTCACTAAATTGGTCTTTAAACTTAACTGCCATGACTTTGAATACTAAAAGAAATTGGTCACTAAAAATTAACACTACAAGAAAGCCTCTAAACAATGACTCATTTTAGTGGCCAATAATGATTAGTAACTATAGTAACTAATTTAAATACTAATTTATAAAACTAAAAATTATTTGGTTACTAAATTAGTCTTTAAAACTAACTATCATGATTTTGACTATGAAAGAAAATTGGTTATTAAAAATTAGCTACCTAGGTTTTAGCTACCAAAATGATTTAGTTTCTAATTGGTCTCTAATTAATTATTAATCAATTATAATTTTTTATTTATAATAGTGATTATTTTAGTAACCAATAAAATCTAATTTTGTAAATTAATATCTAAATAGACTACTATTGTGATTAATTATTTTTGGTTTCTAAAATTGATTTTTAATTGAGGATTTTCTCGTAATGATACTTTATATGTCGATCATGCTATTGTATGTGATGGTTGTTTTTGCAGCTTTGAACGAGAGCAACATGAGCATGCAGCAGTCTAGCTCGCCTCTTTGCAAAGTTTATATTTACTAAAGGATCCCCGAAGAAGCCATTAGACCATGTCAACACCCATCTTCACTTATTGATGGGAGGAAGGGTGAATGCAATCTTGCTTCTATTAGTGCAAACAAAAACTCACCATCAACTTTTCAACATGCTCCCGTTTCATACATTCAACCTTATCTAATTTGTTTTATCAATTTTTTCTTTCCCATAACGATTTATCATTTTTTTTCATAAATTAAGATTTATCATGTTAGGTCTTTAAAAATATTGAATTTTTGTTGGATATCTTTCGAAAGAGGATCACTCGGAAGATTAACACTAATGAGACATGAGTCTAACTCATACATAAAAGATTGACACCACTCTTAATTCAAAATCTTAATGTGATGAGTTTATGGACCTTCATCCTTATATGGTACTCAACTTTATCATTTTTACTCAATGTGAGACTTAAACTCATACTTGAATTTTCAACCATTTTTGCAAACAATAATTTATTTTCGGTTCTTATCTTTACTTTTTCTTGTTAACTGTATAGTTTTTCTGTGATTTCTTCATTATGGTTTCTTATTCGTTTGTGTTAATAGACAATTTAGTAAGCTTGTTTGAACTATTACTACAAATCGGTGCGGTTAGTGTAGAAAATGAAAAATCAATGATCATAACTTTTACAAAGTATGAGGTTGAGAAATTTAACGGTTTGAATGTTTTTATAACATTCGTTTATTTAAAGAAACTCATGATTAAAAGATGGATGTAGTTTGTATGATCAGATGAACTAGGATAAAAATAAGGAAAATGATTTTTTGACAATTAAATTTTGACAACTTTTTCTTACAATTTTAGATGGCATCTTCTAAGTTGTTTTCATTTTTTCAATTTCAATATTTTAAACCCACTTAAAAGATGACACCTCATGTTGTAAGAGAAAGTTGTTAAAATTTAGTAATCAAAATATCATTCTCCTAAAAATAATGAATAATCTCTCTTTATTTGTTACTTTGTATATTATTATTGCACTACATTACAAGGAAAGGAAACATGTTGGAAAATGTTCAAGCTCACATTTAATGGTTTGCATATTATTTTTTTTTTCTAATCCTAAGCTAAGCTAACTTGGTCAAGCTCACACTTATTATTTAAAGCATAGACTATAACAAAATCTTCAATTTTATAACCAAGATAATGAAGATAACATATAACAAAACGAACTTTATTATATAAATGAAGAACAGAATACAAAATACAAGCACATTATTAGGTATTATTCATTTACCATAAAAAAAAAAAACTTATTCTGCAACAACATGAACAACCAACAACAACAGAATCTTCAATTTCGTGCTTCGAACGAATCAATCATGTTTTTTTCTGAAACACAACTGGGAGTGCAGTACCATCCAAAGCAAACAAAATCTTTCCATTCTCACGCAGAATGCCACCAGTGCCACAAACGAATCCACAAGTGGAGCAAAGTTCCATAGGGCACCACCGGAAGTTATAGATTCCTGCCCTTTCCGTCTCCACGATTCTGAAATAGTTTCCGTACAGTCCTGCACTCTCATCTCTGCCACTGATAACGAGCCTCCTTCCGCCGCTCCCGGAGTCGTTCTCCGCCACCCTCCATTCCGTCGTCTGCACGCACGTCGATGAAACTTCCACGAACTCCACTTTCAAGTCCCTGTTCACCCCAATGTCCTCGTCTTGAACGTTGAGCGCAAAGTGCGTGAACTTCACTGGGTAACCTAGTCCCGTGTCGGTGTTTTCGAGACCAACGTTCAAAGGGCACGAATCGTTTCTGTTGATCAAGGTGAAGCGCCCTCCGTTGTCCGTTATGGCTGGTTTGATGTAGTACTGTTCATCGTTGTCCACGGGTTCGCCATTTGTGTCGATCACGTACTGGGCTCGTGATGGCGTGGCCATGAAGAACCACGCCGCAAGAACTATGGAACCAAACAGCTTCATCGACATGGTTATAACTTTTTGTCTCTCTCACAATTCTTCTAAGTGTCGATTTTGTGTATGTGTTCACGATGTCTGGTTTTTGGGTTGTAAGAGGAAGGTATTTGTAGGATGTCATCACATGGGTTGTTGGGTTGTTGATATGTTTAAGTTGACTTAAAAGTCTTACATTTCGATTTAAAGAGGAGGCTATTTGTAGGAAATGGTATGGGTTTTTGATTGTGATAACTTAAAAAGTCTAAATTCTTATTAAAGATGACTAAGATTAAAGATATATAAAAAATAATTTATAAATTTTAGATTAAAATTTGTGTTTTTTCTCTAAACTATTTATTTATTTTACCACACACTTCATGAAAATCAAGTAAAATATTTTTCTTAGGTGACGTGTTTTTTCTTGTGACAAATAAAATATAACTTTTCACAGGCTATTTACTAGAGAATATATGTAATTTTTGAAAAAGTATAATAATAAAATAAATATATAGTTTAACTTAAAGAGATTTAAAAAAAAATTTAAAAGCAAAAAAATATTTAATCTTTTTAAATTTGACTTTCTTTTGGGAGGAATACGTTGATGAATAAAAGGTCCAAGATGCTTATCCAAATTTACATTACTTGTACCTTATAAGAAGGTAATAGAGGTATGAAGACAAATGTTGCATCCTGGGTGAGTTAAGTACCTTTATTAAAGGATAAAGCTTTGATTTCAATAAATCAACGTGTGAATAACGAATTTGTATTTTTATAATACATTAATTATCACTAATTTTAAATTTAAAATATATTCAAAAAATATTTAAAATACTAACACAATATATTTTTAATGTTAAATAAAAAATAATACTAAAAAAATCAATCAAAAATTTCGACTCGTGAATAACTTGTTTCCTTCATCAAAATTTGAAATTTTGTTATTAGATTACTGTTCCATCTCGACGGCCAGATCGAAACGAATAATTCTGGAACCAAACACGCTCTTTATTCAAAATAGATTGCTTTAAAAGACAAAGTCATTGTGTTTTGTTTCAAAATTGTCATGCTTTTATAGTTTATAAGCAAAACTTTATCTAAAATAATTGCCAGCATTACATATATCATTATACCTTAGATTTCTTGAAGTTCTAGCGAGTTTATTTGGAAAAAGAAAATAGAAGATTTTAAAAAATAATTTTTTTTTATTTTAATTTGATCTTACAAAACAAATTTGACAAAACTGATTTGTATAGGTGAGATATAAACTTGAAAACTTGACTTATTTTTTAATTAACGTGCAATCTCTAACACATCTATAAACATATACATTGAGTATAAACTAAATATTAGTATAGATGGTTAAAAAACTACTATAAATATAACAAATAACAATTTTTTTATCAATTTCAATTTAACAGAGGTGCACAAGTCACGTAACAAACTCTCTACGAAAATTCCACGTCCACATATTATTACACTTAACAACGACAGATCGGAAAAACTGAGACGAAAGAAATATAATTAATTAGGAAGAGGGTCAATTTTATCTTTCACGTACCCGAAAATAATGAAGTGATTAAGGAAAAATCGATGTAAATCCTATTTTTAATAAACTTTGGTATAAACTAAATATATATAGTTTAAGTTATATTTTTATAAATGATTTATGCGTAAGTTAAAATGACTTTTATTAATTAGCATGAATCCAGTGTCATCTCTCTGCTGTTTAAAGGGTTGGGTTTTCTTTGTGAAGAAAGTACATAAGTTCTACAAGTGTCTTTTTAAGAAAAACGCAATTTTTGGTTATTTTATTTTATTTTAATAATAAGATGTTTTAAACAAATAAGAAAAATAACGTAAAATTTTTTAGTCAGCAATTATTCTGCTGTTTTTTTTTTTAAATAAATTTTCTGTTTTATTGTGATTCTCACATTTAAATCTGCATAATTTTTTATGGAACAATACAAATCAGAACAAAATATATTATTCACCAAAGTTCTAATATTTGGAATCATCTTCAGAATTTAAAATATCTATACCTATTTAATCATTGAACAATTCATAAACAAGATGAAAATTTCCAGTACACTATTTTTATATACCATTTACGCACATAGAACATATGCACGCTTTTTTTTATTTTTCAAGAAATAGCAGTCCAAATATTCTTTCCTAATAGAAGGAAAAGTACCTTAACCAATAAATAATTAGTACCCAACATAAATTAAAGGTTATTCTAAATTAAATGAAAATTCACTACAACATTATTGAACTATTTTTAATATCCGTTAGTGACCATGAGAAGGGGGCAGGGGAATTGAATGCAATTAATGTACCATTGTCTAGATACTCTATATTAGAACATAGAAAAATTTAATTATTTGTGAAGTGAATGGTATAATAACAAACTCATGATGAAATTAGTAATCATTCCATCCTCTGTCTCCAAATTGGGGGATTGGAAGGAATGAAATATGAATTTCACAAGGTTCCGATCAAATCGATTCCATTATATACTAAGCAATCTAAACAGTGGAAACTAATATCGTTCTATTCTACACTATTTTCCTTTGTTCTGTCAATCCAAACACAACCTAGATAGCCAGTTTATACTATACACATAACAGTTTAACAAAGAGACTGAAGTCCATACCTGGCTAATAACAGTCGAATCTAGCTTTTCTTTTGGCCCGTTGATGCATATATCAAGAAGATCAAACCTGAATGCAGAAAGCACACCAAATGAATCACACAAAAAAAATACAAAAATAAATTTAAGCGTTAAACTTGTGAGTACCCCAATATGTCATTTGCCTTGCTGAACAAAAGGGCAGCAGCAGGCACATTCTGGGCTTCTTTCCCCATTCCAACAGCTTGAGCACCCTGAAATTATAGAAACATTACATCCAAATCGTCGTGTATGCGTTTTCTGAGCATAATTGGGAATAGGAAATGACGCAGTTTTGAGAAAGTGTACCTGACCGGGGAAGAGGAACAAAATGGAGGGTTTGTAATCGGCGAACAGAGATTGGTGAACAGAAGGCTGAGATTCGGTGGAAACACTGAAATGGAGGTACAACACCAATGAAGGCAACGCCGCGACGGTGGTCAGAGGATCGTGGTGGCAGCGACGGTGGTAGGGAGAGAGACGAAAGAGTGATGTGACAGTGACAGGAGGTGCAACACAAAGAGGGTTCGCGGAGGTGGTCAGAGACTCTAGTGGCAACAGCAGTAACAGAGAGAGAGAGAGAGAGAGAGGAAAGAGTAGCAGAGGCGCGAGGAAGAAGAAGGGGGTTCGCGAAATTGAAACCCTAAATAAACCCTATGGCTTCGGTTCCTTTAACAACCGAAGCCATATACCCCTTTTTGGCACTGGGTCTTGTTGGACCGAAGCCAAACACCCAACTGCTAGTTCACTTTTTCAAAAATGCAGTCCCTTTTTGGCTTCGGGTCTTGTTGGACCGAGGCATATACTTCTTTTTATATGATCTGATTCATGTATTTGTAGACTACTTCATATGTTATCGCTTTATGTGATAATATCACAATTAGATAAAATTCGCTTGAGAAATAATACTTGGTTGAGTCAATCGTGACTTTCAAAAGAATATTTCGATAAATCATGACTGATTTGTGAGAAGTGTACTCAAGAGGTTAGCCAAGAGTGACTAGAAGCTTAAATAATACTCAAGGGGTTAGTCAAAAGTGGTTATGATCCCAAAAAACACTAAGGTTGTACTTTGCAATATTAGTCTTCTTAGTGAATCTTAGCCAATTCTTTGTAGTTTGTGTGATTAGACAAACCAGTGTAAAAACAATGTATAATCTATTTTTCTATCTTTTACTTTGCATGTTATTATTTGTAATGACATAAAATGAGAAATGTTGAAAAAGAAGTTTAACGAAAATTTTGTATAAAATAATTAGATCAATTTAAGTTTAAGTTTTCATTTTATACACTTCATCATATGCAACTATCACTAGCTGATTCCTTGGTGTACAAAATCAACACCTGAATATCATCAATTAGACATATTGGTTGTCTTGTTTTGTATGGTTTCGATGTCAAGCTTTTGCATCTTTTTATACATATTATTGATCTTTTTATAAAAGGATTAGAGTACTTCATAAGTACTTTTCTTTATTTTATTCATTCTTTGTTGATAAAAAAAAATCAATTAGACATTATATGTGTTAAAAGTGCCAAAAGTTTTAAAAACATAATATAACCCGGATAATGATATGTTAACAACCAAATTTTGATAACTTTCTCTTACAACTCTAGATGTCATCTTCTAATTAGTTTAAAATATATAAAAAAATGAGAAAATAAAAAATTGGAGACCACTTAACAAATAATAAATTTAATTGTAAGAAAAAATTGTCAAAATTTAATTGTTAAAAAATTATTTTTGCAAAGGACAAAGGACGAAATAAGTGTATTCAAGTCGATTGAATGAGTGTGTAAGAGTGCGTAGGGTTTATGCATGTTCAGGTCTATATCAACTTTCTTATATGTGCCTTTTATACATTTAAGATATATTATTTTGTGTTGTGATTATTTTATTAAGAAGAAACACCTGCATGTATTTTTTATATGTGTTTTTTATGCGTAAGATAAATTATTTACTTTTCTATTTGTATTGTGTTTTTTTATCGGGAAGAACACACTTAAATGTGCACGTGATTATAATAAACAGAAGGAAGTTTTTGGATGACAAACCTTAAATTTCCTTTATCTTTATTATTATTCAAAAGACTTTGATTACACATGTGTAATCATGCAACAAAGAGAATTATTTATTTTACTTTTGTTTGGGTAATTATTTTTAAGTTTATACTATGCTTTTTTAATTATTAATAACTTATATAAGCTATTTTAATTCTTATTTTTTTTTATTTTGGATTTTTTTTTTTTTAATTTTATTTATAGAAGAGATAATATTTTTCTATAGTTGGTTATGTACTTAGGAGAATCAGTTTTGAATAGAATTGTCTTACATTTTTTAAACTTTTAAGTACATATTACTTAAAAGGGAGATTTTACATGAACTACACACGTTATAGTTATTAAATTTGCTATCTCATTTTTGTTTAATAAGATCGGTAAACATTGAACATAAAATTGAATACGAAAAGGGAGTAAAAGTTGAAAGTTTATATTTTGGAAAGAGAATCAAATCATAAATAAATGAAGTAATTAATATAGTTGACTCCATAAATTTGTGCAATAATAATTTGTGATTTTGTTAAATTTTAATTGTAATAATCTAAAAATTGTTGACTTGTCTAAAAAACATACACTTAAATAAAAAATTAAATATATTTTAAATGATTTTTTATCTTTTTTTTTATCATAACCACCTCCACATATCATAATTATTATGTCTAACATTAAAAAAAAATGCCAAAAAAAAAATTTAGAATGGATATTAAGAAATGGTAGTTAATCTAACCTAACATGAAAGAAAAAAAAAAACCATAAAAACTACTTCTTTACTTTATTTAGGTTATCAAACATCTTCTAAAATTTTGTGGATAAAAATGACATGTCAACAACAATATAAATAAATATAGGGTTAGGTATTTAAGAAGTTGTTATAACTTAGAAATAGTTATTTTATATTAAATTTATATATATGTGATTTTTTTTAGAAAAAGGCAACACAAAAAATAACAAAAAAAAAAAATAATTCAAATAGTAAAGAATGGCTCATAACTTTTTATTAACATTGGTGTTTCTTTTATTTGCTTCATCATCCTTTGCTATCCAAGTTGTAGAACTTGATCACATTTGCAAGAAAACTCAAGATCCAACTTTTTGTTTCAATCTTCTGAGTTCAAAGCCGGGTGGAATCATTGGTACGGATCTCATTGACTTAACTCAGTATGCACTTGATGTAACACGAGTTAACATCACTACCACAACCAAACTAATCAAGAGGTTGATTCGAATAAATCATAATAACCTTGAGGCAAAAGATCATTACACAATATGTTTGAATCAAATTCATATGGGTGCATTGACTAAAGTTGAGTCAACTCAAGAGATATTGAAATCAGGAGATTACCGAGACTTGAATGTGGTTGCCTCTGGAATTCGTACATATATTGAGTTATGTATTGATGGAGAGTCACCAACTGATACTCCATATAATGATACCTCTTTACTCCCAACATATGCTAATGATATCTCACAAGTTGTTGATATCATTCTTGGTATAGCAAATATTTTGTGTAAGTAACTATGAGACAAATATAAGAACTCATTTGATATCTAAAGCAACTTAAAATTGTTTATCTAAGATACACACCTTATGTATTTTCATCATTATGAATCTTTTTTCTATCCATATGGTGAAACTATGAAGAAGCACACAAAGTTTATAATGTTAAGCCATTCGTCTTATATGACTGTGAGCTAATTCTATCTATAATCTATATTCATTTTAACTAAATCAAATCAAATTATACTTTTTAAATTCAATTTTAATGGATCAAATATAGTTTTCATTTAGTTATCTAAACTAGATTTGAATTTATATTTGAATTGGTATAACTTGGAATCGACCTCGCCAGACTCAACCTAATGTGGGTTTAGCCTTGCTAGACTCAATCTGATGTAGGTTTGGTATAGTCAAACCTAGTTTGACCTCAGCTCAGCCTAACAGAGCCTAAGTTGAGTTAGACATGATTTGATACATTTTGACATGGGTTACGCTCGACCCACCATAGCATTGACTTAGTCTGAGATGACCCAAATTGATTTGGTCTTGACCCGACTTAGTCCTAGCTTAACCTAAGACTAACCCAACATAGTTTAACCTTACCTAAGCTTAACCCAACCCAAAATGACTTAAGTTTGACCCAACCCAACTTACCTTATTCGACTTTAGCTTAGCTAAACTATTATGGACTTAGACCAACCTCACCTTCATCATCAGGTCCAACTCAGCCTAACTAAGGCTTGGGTGAACTCAACTTAACGAGGGCCTTGATTAACTTAGCTTAACATGGACACATGTTGACTCAATCTGATGTGGACTCATTTGACTTGGCTTGAAGTGGACCCAGTTGACTAAGCCCAACCTAGGTCTAGCCCATCTTGGTTCAACTTCAAATCCTTTGACTTGGGATCAACCCAACTTGACATGACATATGTCTATCCAAACTTTGGTATATGTGGATTAGGGCCAAGCCAAGCCACCTTGACCTAATCTGAGTAGTTTCAACAAAATCTATGATTTTTGTTTTGGTGAACGACAACCCAACTAAAGAATTTAACCCAACTAAAGAATTTAAGCCTTTCATAAATCTTGGATAATGAGATCTTCTAACCCTATTTTCGTTTCTCATGGTAGCTAAAGGAATAGTTGGAGTATTATAATGTAAGAACATAGGTTGTATACGTTTTGTTGTCATGTTAATTTTCAATTCATCTGGGAGAATGTTACAACCTTTTTGAAGAGTTTTTTTTTTTTTTTTTCTTTTTTATACGGAACTTAGGAATCTCTACATTGAAACTATCTAGAATTAAAGTTTTTGGAATCATCCTATGTAAATATTATGTAAATGGATTAGAGTATCTCTAATGCTCTATTACAAATTTAAATATTCTTTATGATTAAGAAAAAGGTTATATCAATTTGATCTACATATGATGATATTCTTAGGAGAGTCGCTCATTTCAATGTAAGTTAAGTTTCACTATTTTTTATTTTAATACATGTTAGTCTAAATTTGGAGTTCATTTAAACTTAATTACTTTATTCTTGCATTAGAAATGGTTTAACTGATCTTAGTAGCATCCCAGTTTAGTTAAGTCTATTTTCATTTATATTATTTTAAAAAAGTATATATTTTATAATTTTTCAGCGTTGCTAACAGTCGTATCCTGTAATTTATTTGATTGAAAAAAATATTGAATTTGGGCAGTGGTATATTGCTATCTAGTAGTAGTTGCTTTATGAGCTAACCCTATAACTTTCTAACTACATCTTACTTTTCTTCTTGCTTAATTGCCCTTCCAATCCTTTCTAAATACGCCACCTCAAAATAAAACTTCAAACTAAAAGATTCAAAACATAACGTCATGGGACTTACAATATTCAAAACCCGTGAATTTCAACAGATAAACTTATACGAATTTCCACATCCATTATCAAGATTTCATCTAAATTAAATCCGAAAACGTGTAGGATCTTGCAACTGCATTACATAAATTATAATATATTTTTATAAGTATGCACCAAAGAAAAAAAACAAAACAAAAATATTAGACCTTTATAAGAAGATAGATACACCTTCTAATCTTATTATTACAATACAACGTGCAAAAGTTAGATTTTACAAAAGGTGTTTACATCATTTTAACAATAATTGATTCTAAAAGTACAATAACAAATTTGTTAAGAACAACTATTATCGAATTCCATTTGTCAACGTATGGGTGGAAATAAAAGAGAAGTATCTAATATAAAGGGCTAAATAAATTTTATATTTTTCTATTAAAATATTGGTATCTCCAATAGTTTTTGGTATTTTTCATCCCAATATCTAATTAATTTAATTTCTAAAGTACATTTTATTTAATTAACCGTGTTTATATGTTACCATCTACTCATATATATTTACGAACATAATAACATATCACATAATTAATTATATTATTGAATTAACACTAGAAAAAAAATCAATCTAATTACTAAATTCACTCATTTAACAGAAATAAAATAATACTAAACAAATTTATGAACTTACAACAAATTATTTAAATATATAATGATAGTGAAAAGATAAGTAAAATGTAACTGATATAATGTTTTTCAAAAAGTGATTTTGAATCAAATGTATTAGCCTTAAACTTCTTATTGTAAATATTGTTTAAAAATATTAGAACTCCTGTGCATTTTATTTATTTATTTGTATTATAAAGGTTTAATCATTTCTTTATTTCTATTTTTGTAACAAAATATTCTTTTATTTTTCTTTATCTTAATTTAAGATTTTGTTACGAAAATAGTGATCAAATTGGCAAAATTATTATATAGAATAAATTTTTCTTTTTTTATAAAGTAATAAAATTTAGGTTTAATTATTCAGATGGTACCCACTTTGGTAGGAGTGTGTCAATTTGGTACGGTCGAAAAAAAAGTGTCAATTGCGTCTCCACTTTTAAAAAAGTGCATCAATCAGGTCTCTTTCAGAAAAAAATAATTAATACCGGACAGACGTATCACTCTCACATTTTTTTAATCTTTTTTAATTTTTAAAATTCTTTTTGTAAAAATTTTTTGTTGCCCACTTGCCAAGTTTCTGTTTTGACAAATGACAGGACAATGCGACGTGTAACAAAATTATTTGTAAAAGTTTATCAAAGAAAAATTTGTATCACAGCCCACAAAGAAACTGAAAGATTGGAATGAAAAGAAGAAATAAGTGTATAATAAACAACACATACTCTTAACATAACAGTTTAGAGTTTTATTTTACAAATGAAGAAGATGAGAATACTAAAGAAATGAGTATCTTTATTTCATCCAATATACATGTAAATATCATCTGGAATCACATGAACAAACAGAATATTCAATCATCCTTTTTCTGGAACACAACAGGGAGAGGAGAACCGTCCAAAGCAAACAAAATCTGCCCATTCTCACGAACAATCCCACCAGTACCACAAATGAACCTGCAAGTGGGGCACACCTCAGTGGGGCACCACCCAATGTTATAGATACTCGCATTCTCTGTTTCCTCGATTCTGAAATAGTTTCCAGCATTTCGTGTTCCGTCATCACGACCAGTGATGATCACCCTTCTTCCAATGCTGGTGTCATTCTCACCCAGCTTCCACTCGGTGGATTGCACACACGTGGAAGAAACCTCAACGAACTCCACTTTCAGGTCGCGGTTCACCTTCACTTCATCATCGTCGTCGTCGTTGGCAAAAGGGGTGAATCTCACAGGGTATCCCTGTGGGAGGTCGGTGTTTTCGAGGCCAACGTAGAGAGGGCAGGATTGGTTCCTGTTGATCAGGGTGAAACGGCCACCGTTGTCTGTTATGGCTGGTCGGATGAAGTACTCCTCGTCGGTTTCCAGAGGGTCGCCGTGTGTGTCCAGCACGTAGAGGTTGGATTGGGACAGTGTTGATGTGGCCGTGAAGAGCCACACGGCAAGAGAGAGCGAAGCGAACAACTTCACCGACATGGTTGAATTTTGGTGTGGGAACAGTGTGGGTTAAGGTTTGTGTTGTGTGTGTGGTTTTTTGATGGTGGAAGAGGAAGGGATTTATAGGGTTGTTGGAGGTATTGGCGTACGTGGCGAGGAGTAAAAGTCAGACATGATTTATCCTACAGATTGATTCCTTGTACCTTAAGGATGTGATACTGCTACGTACCCAGACAAATGATGAGTCTGCGGTGAGTTACGTACCCACTTTTCAATCATCAAGTTTCCATTTCAATATATTTTGTGGAATTCTTTTACTCCACCAAATCGAAATTTTATTGTTGTATATATACATGTATATAATCATAATTTGATGTTGTAAGTAAAAGAGCTAGTTTGATTTAACCTTTGTTATCCTATTTTGGATTTTAAAATAAAATATTTCACTTTTCTTTGCCTATTAAAGTATAACTTAGTATAATATAGGACATGGTTATTTTAGTACTCTCTACCTTAATTAATTATGAGTTTCTTTACATTAAAAACACTAAGAATTAACTATTAGTTCTCTTACTTTGAGATTTTATGTAAGAAATTTTATCAAATTATAAGAAAAAATTGTTAAAATTTAATAGTTAAAAAATTATTATTTTTTAAATAAATTTGATAAGAATAAGGTATAGACTTATATGAAAAGTTAGGATATCTCTTAGAAATTTAAATTGATTAGAGATTAAATCATTTTATAATATATATAAGTAGATATATTTTTATCAAATAAATCAATTGAGTTAAACTTAAATTTTATTTTATAATATTTTTAACTCAATTTTAAAGTAATAAATTTATGATTATTCTTTTTTTACTTTTTTTTATCCCATGTAGCGCTTCCATCTTAAACATTTAACAATAACTTCTTTAATATTACTCTTTATATCATTTTTTGAGTTTCCATTTCTTAGGGGAAAACAAATTGTTGATATATAAATTATTGATGTATTGAATAATATATCCTTTTTATTATCAGCAAACTATTTTATACTGTGGGAGACTTCTAACATTCACCACATTTAAATAGAGAATTTTAATATTTATTCTTTATTTCATACTTAATCACGTCAAAATAAAATGATTTAACATACAATCACGACACTAACGATTTTTCTTTTATTTGAACAATTAAAATCAAAACTATCAAATTCTATTGATTCATTATTTCATCTTTTAGCATAAATGATAATAAAATTTTATATGTTAGGTATAATAGATAATAAAATTACGCTCAAGTGTGTGTGTGTATATGTGTGTAAGTCATTTATGGTAATAGATTATTTGTAAATAAAGTAAAAATGTTAAAGTTTGCCGGTATTTTATGTAAATAATTAAACTAGTAATACAAAATATTTTATATAATTAATGTTTTTTTGGCAGTTAATAATAGATTGATGCAAGGAAAAATATACCAATATGTTCGGGAATTATATATATGTATATTTTGTATATTTTTCTCACTCTTTGACTAGACTTTGTATCTAACCCTTTTATTCAATAGTGTTAATATTTTAATTATTTTGTTGTGATACATTTCCAAGTGTAAGTTAAGTTACGTTGTAAAAACAATGGACCAATCCTCACACCGCCTAAATTAAACTAGAAATTCAATGCAAGGGTTTTGTGTCTCTCCGTTGCATACTTTACACGATATCCTAATAACAAAGGCTAGGTCAAAGTTTAAATTTTTAGCATAAGCTAGACAAATTTGAGAGCTACTACATTTTGAACCACAAATTTGATGATGTTATAGAGTTGAAAAAAAGGGATTTATATGACTTTTTTTTATCTTTGAAAGGACACCATTTTCAATCGTCATACATATATGGTTTAAAAACTACTTTCCTTGTTTAGACGGTTAGAAATTTAAATATAAAATGGAAATCTCGCATTAAATAAGAATAGAAAAGAAATTGAATGATTTAAAGAAGACTTTACAAAACATTGAATCTTAAAATTTTGGTTGAAAATAATATCATATTATGCAAAAACCCAAGTCAACTATTTAAATATATAAAAAAGAGAAAATTGTACATCATTATTAAAATCTTTTATTAAAATTTAGAAAAAAAAATGATAGTCCTCTTGAAATTTTGGGTAGAAATATTGAACAACCTATATTAATTAACACATTTTCCCATAGATTTCAAAATTTTCAATAGTGTACTTGAATGCATTCAGAGTAGAGAGTGATGTTTTACATCTAACCAAATTATTATTAGATTTTCCTAGAGACAATTTTGTTAAAGGTGTTGTTAGAGTTATCCAATATTGATGCATAGTTACCAAAGATACACTAATAATTAAATTAATTATAAATAAAATTTCATACTTTTATTTGCACCATAAAATAATGTATGGGTCTTTCGATTTCCCAACAAAAATTTTGTACGGAACATTAATGTCTTCTGTCAGAGATTATAACCACAAATTGTAACTTAAAACGCAGTTTAATTAAAAATGGTATTTTCAAAATTTGAGGAGGTGCACAAAGAAATTGCACGGAGCAAAGAGTAAAGAGAGCCTGTTACAACTTACTATAGGTTTTTTCTTTTCGCACCCTCCCCCACGACATCAATTGTAACTAACAACTTAGAATAACAATTAAAATAACGCGTATATTTTAAGTTTGTAACAATCCAACCATTATTGTTAACACATCATTACTGTGGTCCACAATCTTCATCTGAAAACTTAGAACACTTACAAAAAAACACAAGCTATAACCTATTGAAACTAAAATTACAACATATTCAAAATGTTGTCCGAAATAACTAACTTTGAATTTCCTAAGATTAGTTCACTAACGAACATAAGTTCAGAAAAGAAAAAAAAAGGACAGACTTTTGCTACTTTTCATCTTCAAGAGCGACAATTTTGTACTTCCCAGATTGCTGTTGCTGCGTCAGAAAAGGACTTCAGTTAAACCATATGAATATAATCCACATTTTAAACTTCTTTATAAATTACCAATGGAACAAAACCAAATAATAGAAAATAACATCGATAAATAAACTAAACTCTCAAAAACAAGAGAGAAAAATGCAACCGATCCCTTTAGTTCTGAACCGAAGTAGTAAAAGGAGAAGAATGAATAAAAAGTAGAAATTTACCTTCTCCCATATCTGGGTGTGTCTTTTGCAGAAGCCAGCAACAATGGTGGCACCTTTCTTCCCTTCCTTGTACTCAATCCAAAGCTCCTCCTTCAGCGCGCACGTCACATGAAACGCCAACCCACACTTTGGCTCAGAGCACACCAGACCGCAACCGTCACAACACTCGCAAAGGTAGCACCTTTGCGACCACCTCTTCCTCGGAACCATGGAGCAGTCGATCCCCTCTCTCCCCTCGGGGTCCTGGAAAAACACCTCCGGCACGAACAGCGCGCACACCACGTGCGCCCACGCGCCGTCCGCGGTGCGCTTCATCGCGCCCTCACGCGCCGGACACAGCGCACAGCGCATGCCGCTCTTGCCCTCCCCGACACGACACCGTTCGCAGAACCAGTCGCCATCGGGGACTCCCTTCGACAAAGGGTGGCCGTAGCAGGAGGCGTGCACCGTGAGATCGCACCCGTCGCAGAACACGATCGGGTCCGCAGGGTCCCCGTCCGTGCTCTGGCACACACAGCACAAAACCCCGTCGTCGTCGGCGTCGGCATCGGCATTGTTTTGGGATTCTCCGAGGTTGGGGTTGTACTCGATGTTGAGATCGAAGGGAGGAACGGCGTCGTCCGAGGGTTGGGGAGGGAAAACGGTGTCGTCTGAGGATGGGGGAGTTTGGGGGTATGGGGCCCACACTCGTTTTTTGGCGGGGAGGGAGAAGTTATGTATGGTGGAAGGAGGAGAAGGGGGAGAAGGGGTTCGAGATTCTCTGCGTTTTTTGGCGGGTAAAGGTGAAGAGTCAGAAAAGTGATTTTGTTGTTGTTGTTGTTGAATGAGTCGGAGTCTTTTGAGCGGCGGAAGGTGGTGGAGGGAGGTGGCGGAGGAATGCATTTTAGGGTTGTGAGATTGAGACATTGGAAAGGAAGAAGAGAGTGAAGATGAAGAATTGGAAAAGTTGCGAGGGACATAAAGAGTGAGATTTGGGTTTTGAATTTGAGAATGGGAGGGGAAGCAGAGCGGTTAAGTGAAAAGGAGAAGGTGGGAGAAAACAATTGGGATTAAAATTTGGAGGGGCGGGAGATTGAAACGGGGTCGTTTCGTGAAAAACAAAATTGCAGAGCCCGCGTTTGGTTGTCCGTGTTCAATTGAAACCAACTGTTAGCGTTAATTTTGCTGACAGAGCAGGACAACATGGGGTTATTTTTTTTCGGTTTATGGTTAAATAATATTTTATATATACCTTTAATTTCTTTGACTAACTAATTAGAAATGTATTTTTATCATGGAGTTAAATTTTCTAATTTGATAATTGATGTTAAGATAAAATAATAATAACAAAAAATATTGGGTTTTTTGTTTCTTTATAATTATATGGAGTTTATTGTTTATAGGAGTCTTTTTAATTATTAAATTTATGAGTTTTTTTTATGACAAGCAATTTGGACTATTTTTGTATATAGTCTTGGTATTTTTTTCTGTTTTTTTTTTGTAGGCTTTTGTTATTTTTTTCCATTACTATATTTTGATGAGGTATTCTTGGCGAACAGAAATTGTAATGTATACCATTTGATTCGGAGAATGTTTGAAGCTTTCCATTTTCAAATTCATTATCATGAGCACTTATAATTATAGATATACAATAATCTTGTTCAATCAATACTCTTTTGTAGAATATCGCAAACACATGGAAAGATGAATCACTCTTATGGACAATAAAGAAAACTCATAGTTCTTTCATGTGATGATAAACAAGGTTTGTCCATCAAATTATGAGAATGCACATGTATCTTTATTAGAGGAAACCATATAAGCATAGTCGCATATTTGACTTATGCTCAATAGGTTAAATGATGCAAAACATATTTGAATTGGATATTGGATCTGTATCATGTGATATCAAAGTCTTGTTGCAGGTGCAACACATTGCTCCTCGACACATTTGAATTATCTCTTTCAATCAATTGATCGAATTATCCTTGACATTATTCTCAAGAAGGACGTCTATAAAGAAATAGGGGATATTATCAAGAAGAAGTTTGAAGGAAACGCAAAGGTGACAATGTCCATTCTTTAAGCTTTCTATAGAAAATTTGAAGCTTTTGGGTCATCACCATTGTCAGTAAAATGCGAATTTATGGAGAAGACATATTAGATGTTAAAGTGGTGGAAAAAAAATTGCGCTCCTTAAGTGAGAAAAATAACTATATTATATGTTCAATTGAGGAGTCAAAGGACATTAATGTCCTCTTTATTGATGAGTTGCAAAACTCATTGATAGTACTCGAACAAAAATTCCAAAAGAACAATGATGAAGAATAAGCTATAAAAGTGACCTTTGAAGGAGGAAAATGTAAATCTATATACTAAGTATTCACAACCCTCCAAAATTATAAGTTGATTTTTCAAAAATAAGATATTTAATATCAATGAGACATTGCTGATACTAGGTATATACATATATACTTGCGTCCATTCCTATTCACCAATTCACAATCTCATTATTGATCTGCAACTACCTACAAGACCCTTTATTCACACATATTGACATAAATATAAGATCATCGTAGGTAGAAACCACATCCACATAAACACAAGGGTAAGCTAGTGAAATTATAATCTTACTGTAACAAAACAAATAAACCAAATAAAAGTTCTTCACATAGTATCAACACAAATCACACTCAAATAATGTCACATAAGTATTCTATACAGTAAACCATTCATAAATAACCTTCTGTAATTATTTTACAAAATTTATGTAAACTTGGATGTATTATATTTTGCAGTGACTAGTTAGGATAAATGAGCTAACAACTCATTTAAATCCTCATGGTTTACACCGCCAACTATAATAAAAGTATTATATTTATTATATTTTGTAGTGGTTATTCAGGATAAATAAGTTTCAACATGGCCAACAAAGTAACCCAAGAATAAATGAGTCTCAACATGGCCAACAAACTAATCCAAGGATAAATGAGTCTCAACATGGCCAATAAAGTAACTCAAGAACATTCCATCTTGAGTACTAACTACTCATTTAAATCCTTAAGGTCATACCTCCAACTTCGATAATCAAATATTTATTGATCATAAGTTTTATTTTGATATTAAGTCATATAATTGTATAAATAAATAAATAAGATCAGCATATAACTAAAAATAAATATAATAAATAAAGAGGACCACCAGTACGTGACTTGAGATAAATATAAATAATCAAAGAAGATCGGTACGTGACTGGAGGTAAATATAAATAAATAAATGAGAGTAATGTAAATTAAATAAATAGGACCAATGCAAAACTGGAAATGAACATAAATAAATAAATAATAATGAAAACTAAATATAAATTAGAATGAGGTTAGGGACACCTCACTTAAAGGTAAATATAGAAATAAAAATAATTATAAAGAGATAAAAAGATAAAAGTAAAAAGATAAAATGATAAATGTCTTCTCCTTTTACCTCAAAAATGATTGTCCTTAAAAATAAAAATAAAAGATTCTACAAAATATTTTGTTTTGGACCCGACAAGGGTTAGTATCGATCCTACGTATTTCCATTTAAACTAGAAAATCAGGGACTATGTAGTTTTAAATCAAAATAAAGTTATTTGAGTGGAAATAACTGGATATATAAATTAAATAAACAAATTAATGCATAACAGTAGATAAATATATAGATAAATAAATAAGACCAATGCATATTTAGAAGTAAATAAAAATTAAATAAACAAAATCGATGTATAACTGAAGATATTAAATTAGATAAATAAATCGAGTATGTAACTAAAAATAAATGAAAATTAGAATAAAATTAAGAATAATTTACTTAGTATAAAAAATAATTATGAATAAATAATAAAATAAATAAATAAATAATATATTTACTTCCCTTACCCCAACCATACGAAAAATGTAAAATTGCAGTTTAGATTTTTATTTCTTCCTTTCTCCTTTTGTCTCTTATTCTCTTTTGTTACTTACTCATTCTTCTTCTCTCCATAATAAAAAGAACGAAAACGTTATTTTGACATTGGGACTTTAACTCAATTTTGACACCATTACACGTGTCAAACGTTTAACAGTGCAGTTATTTTATTTTTTTTCTTTTTAAAAGTGTGTCACATGTGGGTGGTTGGAGGAAAAGAAACAAGAGGAATTTTTCAGTGAACTAAAAAGTGAAGGCATGGGTTTGAGAGGGAAAAAATAGTAAACAGAGAAGTGTGTAAAATCCAACGCTCTGAGAGTTCGCTAGTGGGTAAACAGTAAATAATAAACATCGTTTTCGTCTACTGAAGTTCGCCAGAAAATAGAACGTCATTTGCGTGTATTGAAGTTCTCTAGTGGGCATTGTTCTCTTTCCATTTCTGGATTGTGTGAATTTCTTTATAAAGGTGTGGCCTTTGGTAGACAGGGCATGTCAACATTTTCCTGGTCGTTGTTATTGTGGAGGAGATTGTGGTTTTATAGTGAGTTAACCATTGGCTTTTTATTTTGGTTTGAGTCATTGCAAATTGTAGAGGAGAATCGTGGAGAGGATTTCGTAAAGGTGGTGCCTTTCGCATACACAAGGAAAAGAAGGTGGAAAAGAAGGTGGAGCAGTAACATAATTTCCGACAAGTGGTTGTTGGACGACATTGGTATGATGATTATTATTTTTGTCCATGGAGGTTTGTGGTTTATTAGTCTGTAGTGTGTGCTTTAATTGTTGACCTGTTATGGATGTTTTTCAAAAGTGTGGGTTTTGTAAGGGAAAACATACAAATCTCCTAGCAATGGCCAACCTGGAGTATAGAGGTTAAAGTTTAAAACAATTTTGTGGCCACCTCGACCAACGATTCCACCAATGCCACATATTTGTTCATCTGTTTGCAACCAGGTTCTGATTAGTGTGATATGTTTTATAATGTTATTGTTTTTCATTTTGGTTTATTTGTGGGACAATGATTGAAGAAATTGAAAGTGCAGCTATGTAGAATTTTTTAATCAAAGATTGTTTGCCATGGTTTTTTATCCTGAAATGTGGTCTCGAGGAAGTGTGATTTATGTATGGTTTATAGTTTGATATTTTTGGAACATTGGGTGCAAATTGTGACATTTTCAATAGACGTTGGATTTCGTCACTTAAGTTATATTTGTACATTGTAAGTGTTATAGTGATGTTTGGTGTGATGTTTCGTTTGTGTGTAGGTGCGTTTGGTTTAGATCCAAATGCATTGGCTATGTTTGAATATGTTGATTTGGTTGTTGTGTTCATTGAATATGTGAAACTTTTATAATTGATGTGGGTATTTGTTCTTAAAATTTTGTGTCACTAAATACGAATTGTTTTCCATTGAACAATGATATTTGGTGTTAGTGAATTGAAGTGTTGGAATTCATGGTTGTTAACAATGCAATTAATGAAAAGGTTGGTTGAATATGCTATTCGTTTTTGTTGTGCGTTTGATGTACCAAGTAATGGGAATTTGTTTGTTTATACATTATTTATGTTTGTGGTGTATGATAGGCTCGACTGCGTACTTTTTGTTATACAAAGTACATTGTCGAAATGAACGAAAATATCCTCTAAAAGAGACAAAACAGCTTCCAAATCAACAATCTCACGTTCTTCATTGTCTACAAGACGTTTTAGCTCTTCATTCTCCTTATCAATTGATCTCTTGTATGAAGTGCCAAAAGTTTGAAATGCTTCTCTCACAAAGTCATAACCAAGTTCTTTATTACACCACAACCTCATTAACAGCTTGCCAACAACAAACACAAGTTAACAAAAACTAAACATACCAGTATTTAACAAAAGTATTATAACTTCTCCATACTAACCAATTCTTTATCAAAGGCACTTTTAACTAATTTGTCACCAACTTTAATATTCATCCAGTGCAACAATCGTGGGAACTTTGATATCCCGCAATTAAACGTTGCATTGCAAACAAATATATGATCAAATGACCACAACTGAAACATTGAAAATGAATTAGCCACAACAAAATGTACAACTACTAAGTAATTAGTTAACATGAAAATTAAACAATGAAACTTTACCTACAACATATACACTCATCCAAATACATGAATGTGACTTGTATTTGATTCATACTTCAAAGCCCTTGAAGCACTGCATAAGCTACCAACCAAATAGTCGTACACTAAGTTGCCTTAATTGTATTTACCTATACTTTGCAAGTCATCCACTAACTTAAAATTTTTGGGGAACACAATCTCGTCTCTATTTGGCAACAGGAACTCAGATATGCCTAACAAGATATAAAGGCTGGTAAACAATTCTATACTACCACCATCATTGTCATATTCCAAAAGAAACTCATAAATCGTTTTAACATCAACTTTTCCACTACAAAATAACTTCCTACAACCACTATCTTCATCATCGTCACTTATATCAATTTTTTTTCACCCAATACCTGAAGACCCAACCCTAAACAAACATCTAACAAATTAAATTCAACTACTTCCCTACCAATAACAAAACCACCCATCCTTTCAATCCATTGATAACATAACACAGATAACAAATTGCGACTTATCTTCACCGAATGGTTTAACAACATAAACCACCAAAACGGTGTGCGTGCAATTGATTCTTGTTGTTTCACACTTAATTTTCATTCAAACTTCCAACATATTTGGCTTTGCAAGAATGCTGGAAAAACATCTGTGTAAACAAAAATTTCGGTTAAATCATACCATATTAATATAAGCAATAGACAAAGGAATTTCAAACACAAAACCAAACGTACCTTCACATCCTCAATCAAAAGTCCATTGTTATGCTGTTTAGTGCCCATAATCAATAACTAAAAGGGAAACGAAAGGATTTATGTTGTAGCAATGAAAACAAAATTACCCCCAAGTGCATTTTCTACTCCACCAATTGCTAGTGGCTCTACAAATATGAGACTCATTTCTCATGAGGGACTAAAAAATTGATCATAAGCTTGGAATAATTTCATTCAACCGAAACCTAAATCGGATAAGGGGGTTAAATGCAAGTATTTTGATATCCTTGTTCAATATGAGAAAGGAACAACTACAATGCGTAATCATGTGTTGAGAAGTCCAAATAACCCTAATAAAAAAGTAAATAAGAGACAAAAAGTAAGTTCATCTTCAACAATTGATGGGAATATTAACTCTCCTTCTTATGATAGATTTGACCAAGAACTTTGTTAAGAAGAACTGTTAAAAATGTTTGTGGAAGTTGAACTCCCCATTCAATTTGTAGAGCATGTTGCTTTTTGGAGGTATTCAAATGCTTTGCAACCAAGATTTAAGATCCCATCATGCTATACCTTATCACGGAACATTGGAACGTTATGGAATGAAAAAAAAGGTATATATGAAGGATTTTCTTTCTCAACATTGTCAAAGAGTTTGTCTCACTACTGATACATGGGCTTCACCTCAAAATCAAAGTTACATGTGTTTAACAACCCACTTCATCGACAATGATTGAAATTTGCATAAAAAGATTTTGAATTTTCGTTAAGTAATAAGCCATATCGAAGAGGCCATGACTAAATTTTTTGAGACATGCTTGCATTAATGGGGTTGAGTTATGTTTTGACCTTGACAATATATAATGGTACATCAAATGACATGGGAGTTCAACACTTGAAGGAAAGACTATTGTCTTGGAATAACTTGGTTTTGAAAGTGACTATATTCATATGTGTTGTTGTGAACATATTTTGAACTTAATTGTGAATAGTGGGCTAAAAGAGATTGATAACTTTGTTTTATATTAGATCATTTCCTTCTAGATTTATGAAATTCAAAGAGTGTGTTGAAAGACAAAAAAATTGAATATAAAGGTCATATTTTCTTGGATGTTGAAACAAGATGGAATTAAACCTATTTGATGTTAGATTATGCTTTCAAGCATAAAATGGCATTTGTTGAGCTTGAGCTTCATGATACAAAATATGCTAATGAGTTAGGAAAGGGGATTGGATTGCCTTGTTATGAAGATTGAGAATACATTGAGTCTATTCTACCTTTTTTGAGCATTTTTTATGAAGCTACTTTGCGCATCTTTGGTAACCCTTATGTTACTAGTAATATCTACATGTTAGAGGTGGTAGGAATTTGGAATGAGATCAATCATTTGCTAAAGTCCAATGCTACAAGCAGTGCTACATATAAGATGGTTGAAAAAATGAAAAAAAAGAGAGAAATATTGGGGTGAACCTAACAAGTTCAATATATTTTTTTTGTCTGTTGTTGTTTTAGATCCTAAATACAAAATGAGTTATATGAATTGGGCAATTGATCAACATTTTGATCCTGAAAAGACAAATGATAGATGGGTGTTAAAGTCACGATTGAATACTTCTTTAAAGTTGTTGTTTGATGAATATATAAGTCAAAATGAGGGAGCTGAAAATGACACTCAACAAACACATGCAGAGATAACTAGTTATAAGAATGATTTGTATGGTTGGAATAAGTTTTTGCAAACAACATGATTAACCTCTTCAAACAAATATGAACTTCAAAAGTATTTAGAGCAAGAGCTTGATACAACATCAAATTTGAACATTCTTGATTGGTAGAAAATTAATTCATGTAGGTTTTCAATCATGTCAAACATAACATGGTAGCATTTGAGTATACATTTAGCACAAGAGGAAGAGTGCTTGATCCATATTGTAGTTCTTTATCACATCAAAAAGTGGAGGCACTTATATGTACACAAGATTGATTAAAAGATATACATTTACCATCATTGTTATACTATAATTTTGAAGAGCTAAAATGTGTTGACCAAGGTATGTTGATGTTTAAATTATGTAATAATATTACAACTAAATATGTATTGAGTAATGATAATTTTTTTCATTTCTTAGAGAGTTGGTTTCTCAACAAGATGTTGACTACAACATAATTTCTTTGAGTTAAAGTTCAAGCCCCATTCCTCTTGCAATCAATAAGTACATGAATGGACTTCCCCTATTATTTTCATGTATAACTCTTTACTCACTTGTTTTCTATTGGTTTTGCAAATTTTTATTTTCTCCATTACACATTTCTCTGGTTTGGTTGTGTTGTCACTAGTTTGTGTTGTCACTCTTGTATTATTGGCTACGGTAAAGGGTGTTATGTTATCAACTTTGGTATGAATCTTAATAATTATCATCTAATTGTGTACCATATATACTTTTTATTTGATGGACTAGTTTTGTATTTTCTTATTACTGAAGCTCATTCTTTTTCCAACCAACTTTAGAGGCAGATGAAGCTTTTCTTTGGTTTAATAACTAAGGAGGATATTACTTATTGGAAGTATTTTTTTCCTTATTGGTGGAGAAGATATTGCATTCTTGTTGGTGCTTTCATATATAAGAAAGATGCTTTAGATTTGTGGTGGTATCAGTAATAGTATAACCCTAATGCATCCTTTGCTAATTATGGAGTTAGAATTTATAGTTTTCCTATAAATGTTTTAAGTCCTGGTTTGGTATGCAACCATGACCATTGCATTATCTGTCATGTTTATTCCTTATTTGCGTACATGATTACGTATATATTGAAAAAAAAATCCAAACTAATATTCTATAAGTTATAGTTTTAGTAATAATGACAATTAAAGCATGATTTTATTTATTTGAATTTGTTATGGTACTTATCATGGGAATAGATTATTTAAATTTCTTTAATATTTTGTGCATGTTTTAGATAAATCACGAATAAAGTGGATTGATGCCAACTCCAGTTTGTTGGTGCATTCTATTTGAAGAAATTGGTAAAATTCTCATGAATTCTGTTATTGTTTTTAAATTTTGTTATTTTTTAATATTAATGATGACATATAATGATGTAATGACTTTATAAACATTTTCATTACCAAATGACTTTATATGGACATTTATATGATTTTAATTTTTTTTTAATGTTAAGAATTTAAATAATATATTATATTTAATCTTTAATACTATTAAAATTATAATATTATAATATTTTTATTACTTTATATATTATTTAACTTTTTTAAAATATTATGTATTAGATGAAATATTTTTTTTTAAATTGAAATTAAATTTATAAAAAATTAAGTATCATTAAAATTGGATTTAGAAATAGATCTAGATTTTCAACTTATCCAAATATTTTGGATATAAATATTTAACTTGATTCAAATATTTAGATTTGAATTTTAAAATATTCAAATTTTGTTTTCACAAAAAAATTATTTGAATCCAAAATCTTATTCACATATTTGAATCCATATTGAATCTAGATTGGGTGATTAAAGATCAAATTCATGCCCACCCCTATATAGATATACAAAAAAAAACTTAAATTGCTAAAAAATGAACCTTAAAGGTCTAGCATTCTGTAAAAAAAAATTACAAATAAAAAAAAGGAAGTGGCTAAATTTAAAATAACAAAGTATTTGAAAATTAGGCCATTTAAAATGAAAGCAATTCAAATTTATTATATTTGAATTTCTTGGAAATTTTAAAATTAGCTGTCTAAACTCAACATAAAGAAATTGACATTTCAATAATATTTAGTAGCACTTTTTTCTCTATTATAACTTCATAAATTATTTTGTACGCTATCATCAAGAGAATGTTAAGTGAATGGAACACTTTGAATAAGCAATTTTACAATTTTCAAAAAATTCAAGTGCAACAAACTTGAAATGTTTTTATTATAAATACTTTATTTGTATAAGACAATCTAAATTTATTAAATTTTAATATTTTAATTTGAATAAAATAGATCAAATACCATCAAATAACACCAATAGTGTTAAATGAGAAATAATCCTTGCAAACATCAACAAAAGGTAATTATTACATATTTCAATTGAAAAAATATACTTGACACTAAGTGAAAAATAGTAACACCAACACTAGTCTAAAAAAATGATAAATATATAAAAAAAAACGTCTCTAACATAGATAAATAGTTCCAACAATACTAATATAAAAAATAACTCCAATCAACGTCAATTAGAAAACATTGACTAAAAAACAATATTTCGTTAGTATCTATAGAAATCCTTAATTAATTAATATCAATTAAAAAATAGTTATGTTAATATTGAATGAAAAACCTTATATTGACACTGTTCAATAAATAACCATAACCTACATTCTTATTGACAATTAATGGAAAAGTACCTCAAAACTAATATCAAATTAAAATAATCTCCATTGATATCACCTAAACAAATAGTATTTAACATTAATTGAAAACTATTGCAGACTAATAACACGGCGATGTCATGGTAAGTGAAGTCAATTTGAGAAAGAGAAAAAAATGAAAATTTTAAATTCTTGCTTGTTTTAATGTATTTTTAAATTGCTCTAATTTAAAACAATCAAATTATTTTCGTAAATTTCTAAAATTTTAATCTCTTCTAAAATGTTCTATCCAAATAACAAAATTTGTTATAAAATGTTCCAAACTGTCCAGAAAACATAAATTATCCTCTAAAAATCTCGTACCCAATCTTTCATGTGTATTTCTGTTTTTCATGACTTTACACGCATTCATTCATTCAACAACTAGGAACTGTGGGATGAAGTTCTGATGACTCATACTTTATAAGCAGACTGATGTAAAACACGTATGAGATAAACAGTCTGATTTTCACGCAACAGTTATAAATACACTGAATGTGTGAATGCGTGGAAGAGTGATCGCACTGAATTGGACTCTGCTGAATTCCTGTGCCAAGGTGCAGTATTTTGACTCGGTTCTACTTTCGGATAGAGGCATTAGTAGCTAGTTCCTTCAGAAATGAAACAACATCATCGGATGAATCAAGCGTATATCGAGCATTTGTTCGAGTTCGTCCAATGGCACAAGAGAAGTAATTCTCTTTCTTGAGGTCGAGGACATTCCATGAAACCTTTTCAGGTGCTGCCCTTCGTGGTGTAATGGAGATATGATTGTTTGATTTCTTCTCAGAATTTGACACTGGTCGTGTTGCCTTATTTTGAGATGACTTTGGTCCGCTCTTAATTGGTGGCTCCTTCAAACATGGTTTCCTCTCAACAGGAAATTTAACTCCATCTGATGTTACCTTGCTTCGTGGAAGACCCACACCAATAGAGGGAAGATCTGGCTCAAAAAATGAATAAATATCTTCATCCTGTCACAATTAATAATGTCAAATTTGGAGCTCCAAAGTGTTCAACTATATAGTTCAAGGCGATAAAAAATTCTTGCAATGAAAATGGGTAAATACTAACTAGTAGTGCTTTAATTTAAAGCTTTCTGTTTGGGATTTCTTAACTAATGCTTTTATAAGACATTGATTAGTCATACCGATTAAAATAATAATCAACTTTACAACATCCTTACGATAAATTGTAAAGAATGAAACAAGAGGAGAGTTGCTGAGAGTTGTGGTGTTAGCAACACTTTCTCTAACCAATTTCATTGTAGGTTAAAATTTATTGAAAACTATAGAATTATAAAAGATATTTCAGTAAATAAGTTTAGATCAACAAAAACTTATAATTAATAGTAGAAAAGGTATTTCATTGTATGTTACTGGTATTTCTTTCTGAGAAATGTCTTGTGGTGCTACAGAAACTTTGAATTGTATGCTACAATATTCACATTTTAAGCGAATTGTATGCTACAGAAAATCCAATTTACCTTCCCCAGAAAATGTCCTATGCAAAGAACATAATCAATTGGTGATGTCATTGATTTACTGTGCACTATCTCACCCAAGATGCGGTCAATGGCTGCTCCCTGATTAGGAAAGGAATTTAGAGTAGACATTTAGATATGGATGAAAAATTACGCAGAGAGAATATTACTGAGAGGTCAGTTATTGGAAACAAGAGGTCACCTTCGTCACACCAACAGCTCGCACCTCAACAGATCGGCTCCCTTGAACAACTTCAACTGATGCATTAGAAATTGGACCTGTCCAGAGATGCTGCAGCATGTCCCTTGCTTGAAGCTTTCCAAACTCAACATCTGGTTGAGATCACAAGATAAGTAACCAAAAAGGAAGCTGGAAAAGGAAAAACCTTCATAAAAACATTTGATCACCTGCATATTTGTAATTCCATACAAGTGAAGTTTCTCTTTCTTCAAAATCAAAATGTGACCGAGGTGTTCTTTCTGTGAAGTACTCAAAAACATGCTGCAATGCAGGACCAGCAAGGTCAGTAACGTAAGAGAGAACATTAAACATCAAATGAATTGAAACATCAAACCGAGAGTACCTTCACACTATCAAGCCATTCCATATTCAGATGCTCTGGCATTGTCGTCATCCACTCACCCTTCGAAGGATGTAAAAACATTCCATTCTCAGCCGCCAACCACATGTCATATTCTTTGAAATTCTGTTATGTGAAATATGTTAAAAGTGGACTGATATAATATTTCACAAAAGAAAAGAAGCATTGTGCCAAGAATTACATCATCCAGGACTTGTCTACCACTTCCACTGAGCACAACAACTGTGGTATTTGGATCACTGCATAGTGCTGTCAAGGGTTGTCTCAGTTTTGGATGCACCTTAAGTTCCATTTCCTTAATCTGATCACCTGTTTTCTCGACTGGTTCAGTTAAAGTTCCACTGAATCCCTGCAGTGTGTATCACCAGTGTTGAGAGAAAATGTTAATACAAAAATTCATATACGTAATTAAATGCCGGTTAGGATTCATACCAGTGTAACATTGTATAATAAAAAGCAGCCAGTTTTTCGATGATCATGATTTTGTTTTAGAGGTTGCAAACTCAAACTTTGTGATGAGGTAGTACCATGGAAAGTCTTATAACATATATAAAGAGTAAATTCAACATAGACACACGTCCATCATGTTTGTTAGGTACAAACTACTCACGAGCCTTCATCTAACCTAACTGCTCAACCATTTTGGATAGTTGGTCTAGGGAAAATTTTGCTGAAGTTAGAAGGAAAGTTTGAATTCATTTTCCTCTAGGACTCTAGGAGAGTCCTATCATGACTGTTCGAGGTCAAGAACATGATATTTACTGTTCCCCTTTTTTAAAATAAGTTAAATTGAACAAATGTTTTCTGTTTCTTTAATAAAATGGTAGTACTATGACATCACAATGTTAATTGTCATCCCAACTATAACAATTACCAACAATCTTCTGCAGCACTCCAGTCCATAAAATAGAGGAGAAAAAAACGGAATGGAGATTTTAGACCAAAAGCCACAAAGAAAACCTGTAACAAGGAAGTTGACATCTATGTTTGGAAAAATAAAAATTTACAAAAAATAGTATATCATCCCACCACGTAGGAACTGTGTACTAATACCGTAATTGGCTTACTTTTTCCACACAATAGTCCCCTTTCCTAAAAATATAAGTGATATATCTCCTTGTGTTTAGTGTTCTCCTTGCTATTAAGCCATCTATAAGGCAATGTCCAAGGAACTATAGTTGAAATTTTAAGAGCCTGGATAACTAATCGAGAATCACAATCCAACTAAAGCCTAAATGTTCCAGCCTCAAGTCCATTAGATTCGAGGTAATGTCCGTTTTGGAACTTGGAGTTCTGTCACAATTTTGTCCCTAAAAGATGTTTCAGATGGGTGGTTAATGGATAAAGATGTATTTAAATCATTCTTAGTTTCAGACTCCAAAGCAATATAAATTGAGGCATCCTGGAACACTAACCATCCTACAGTGAAAGCAATCTCGATTGTCAAAATAGCACCCATATGCAAATATCGCAACTTGCACCAAAAACTAACGATAAATGGCGCTCTTTTGTCCCTAGATATACCACCACGAGGAATAGTGCCCAAAGAGTCCTTGGCAGCCCCATCATTTGACACATCCAACAAAAGGAGCAAGCTATAAGAGAAGTCTAATATCAGGGATCCTAACAGGATTCCCAGTCCCACCAAAAGCTTTAAGAATGAGGAACTCAGTTATGTTAGATTCCATAGCTCCTTGACAATGATTTCCAGCCAAATTTACCTATAAATAAATCCTATTTTTCAGACTCGCATACTCAACATGCCATTCTCAAAATGGAGTTATGCAATGACTTGCATATTCAGGTAAGTTCCACTACTTATTTTCAATAAAATCAAAGCTTGGAGGTGAATGTTTCATAGAAGGCCACTAGTTCTAGTTTTGGCTGCCCAAATGTGCATTTCTTCCTATTCACCTTCAGATCATTTGCTGTCAGCACCCGTAAAACTTTCAATGGAAAAACAAAAGTCTCTAAATTCTTGTACACTAGAATATTTTCAAAGAAGATAAGCACACACTTTCCCAAATAGGTTTAGGCACTTCATTCATAAGTGATTGAAAGGTGGAAGGTACATTCATTTCTAGTCTACTATAACCATGACCTAGTACTGCTTTGTCTTCCCAACGATCTGAACCGTATTTTTTATCACACCTAAAACAATCTCTTTATGATCTTTTCCTTCAGCCTTTTCAAGCCCTCCCACACTAATTATGAAAGTCTCACCTTATACATATCTCTCATCGATAGTCTCTAACAAAAATCTGCTGTGAATTTAAATTCTTCTTACAAACAGTGTCTACGACTGAGAAATGCCTTGTCTTGCATTACCATTAATATGAACTTCACCTTTTATGATTCGGATCTTTCCTCTCGAACAAAATAACGGTTAAACCTAGCTTTAGGTTCCTTGAACCCAGTTCTGTCAAAGGATGGAAATGGAATAGTAGATTTTTTGGCTTCACCTCTTCTTCCATGTAAACTCTTTATGTAAGCTACAAAATTTCCTAGTCACCCTTATTGCATGTTACCAACTTCTCCCATAAAATTTCTGACTCACCCCCTTGGACTTGCTTTGTACCTTTTTCCTATGGATCCCATCCATCCACGTTTCTAAATGTAATTCAACACAAGTAGTGCCATTAAGAATTGTCCATTCACCACCTACTGCTCCCCAAATATCCTTAACCTTTCTGTTGCCCACAAGCTTCCGGATGGAGCTCTGGTACCAGTTAATAAAACTGGAATCGTTAAAAAAAAAGGCAAGAAATTCTTTATTACAAAATCCACCCAAATGAAAACAGAATGCAACACAATTTCACTGAAATTTCAAGAGTTCCAGCAATTTTCTTATCCTCTGGACCCTTCTTATGCCTTGCATAAAACTGTGTGAATGGGATCTTTACCTATCAAAATATCCTAATCTAGTACAATTGCACAATAGATTTCACTGCATCTACTCGGACAATGAAGCACTATCTTGTAAAAACACTCAGATAAGAAGAAAAGGACAAGAAGGAAATAAAAAGACGTATTCAGAGAAGTCTCAAGCTTCATTGAGACATCATACCAAGATGAGCAATCGATTAGTTGATTGCTGATAACTTTCAATTGCAGTCTTGGTTGGAAGTTGAGGTGGAACTTGTCTTGTCCTTAGTTGTGCCTCAATAACAGTGTCATTTAGTTCACTGCAAATATTCAAAGATTCATCATATATGAAGCTCTCCTAAAAATCAAAGCAAGAGATGCATTACCTACTAAGATATCTTGGTTGGATAAATTACAATTGCAAATCATGTCTTTCTACTATTCCTAAAATACTTAGGTAACAAGTAAATAATCATCATAAATGAGCATGAAATTATATTTAAATACAACCAAGACTGATAAATGCAAACAACGGCAAAGCTCACAGCTGAACCATGATCATATGTATAAAAGTTGCGCACTTTAAAAGGGACTTACATCCATTACAAAATTTCAGGGATTTGAGAATGCAACAAAAACAGGGGGATTCCATTCTTTTCGATAAAAAAGATGCCGCTATATTGAAGATAAATGACAAACTCCTAAAAAGAAAAACAAAAAAAATGTTCAAAATACCAAGGGTTTTCTTAAGAAGGAAATAATAGAAGCTACGAAATGAAATCTTTAAGTATTTAACATTTTGAAAATTAAAAAAAGATGTTTAATAGTTTCTTCTTTGAGTAACTAGGATAGGTTATAAATGCTACTTTTATTCCTTCGCATCTGATTACAGGGCACGAGTTTACAAAATCCAGATAGTAACATGCATACCTTACGAAGGTTCCTGCCCATTCTTGAGCAGTGTGGGATTTTACATGAAGAAAATTATGCTTATGTCTCTTTTCTCTTTCTGCAGATGGCATCTTCAGAGCCCTGCCAATTGCAGCTGCAACTTCTGTAATGTTCCACGGGTTGACAAGAATTGCCCCAGCCCCAAGAGACTGTGCTGCACCAGCAAACTTCAAGAAGCATGCCAAATATCAGGAATGATATCAACATAATACATATCTAGTTAAAGCTAGTTAAAGAAGTCAGCGTGCAATAATTGATCTATCCATACAACACATGAAAGCTTTCTATAAACCAAGATGGGAACTAAAAATACACGATCTAGACAAGAATAAAGAACGAAAGATTGATAATTATCATTTATTTAAATCACTTTAAATGGTAGAAGTTTAAGCACGGTACAGAGTTGTATTGTAAGATGCTCAATAATGGAAATAAAATAATCTTTGATGTTATATTTTGGTTACGATAAGTATGACTTATTAAATGGATAGTTTAATACAAGTCAAACTAGTCAAAAACAAGGTACACACTAGAACGGAGTGTTTTAGAGTAGAATTCAAAACTTTGCCATTTGAAAAATCTTTTGAAATCAACCATATATGTTTTAAATCACGTAAGCTTCATCCAAAGGCTTTTTATAACAAGGATAGAAAGGGCAAGTGCAGAAAAAAGATTTGTTTTATATTAGTTCCCTCAAATTGAATTACGTCTGATTCTCCTTTAACAAATAAAGGTTCCATTAATCAAAATTGATTAATAAAACAAGTACTACAACAAATATTCTCTATATAGCTCCTAGATACCCACAATCTTTACAAAAAATCGTTTTCCAACTATTATTTAATATTAAATCACTTGACTTTCACCAATTCAGTTTGATAAAGTATACAATTCACAACGAGAGGATACACAATTAAGCACCGAACTCTTTAGCTAAGGCAAAAGTTGTGAACTCAAGCTATAATGGGCACAAAGTATTGTAGAACGTTTCTAAGAGATTTTTCTTTCAATCTTGCCCTTCTTGTCTCTTACATATTGTTCGTTCTTCTATATTTTTCTACTTGTTTTTTGACATTCTATATTTTTCTACTTCTAGTGAAGATTCCTCATATAGTGCTGAAAAAGAGAATAATGGGATCAACAACTTTTGCTTTTTCAAAAATTGAAAAAGCAACTTTTGACATGGTACTCTGATCAAAAGAAATATAGGAATTAGGAGTCGATGTCCATTCTAGGCAGGTTGCAAAGCTCATAGGATGTTAAGAACCAACTCTCCTAAAAATTCAAACTGTTTAGACTTGGCATCAGTCTTAAGTCTATAAAATGGAGCGCTATCAGCAGTTTTATTGTCAGGACCAACACTTCCAACATTCGACTTTATTCTCTCATCATTCAATAACTCAACGTTGACAAAGCCTGAATTGACATATAAATAAAACATAAATACACAAGCAAGTTTCTACACTTACTTCACTAAGAATGAGAACCCCTTTCTTTTTCTCCTGGCAGGCCACAAATTCATAGCTGACAAGATTCATTCCATCCCTCAAAGAAGTGACTAGTGCTACATCTGGGTAAGCAGTAGCGAGTTTAAATAAAAAATTAGCATAGAAGTTACAATATAATATACTGATTACCAGAAATAAAATAATAAAATTTAATGCTCCAAAGACAATTAAGAATTCAAGAAAATGAGTAATGAAGTATTAACATACACGAGGAAGAGCCCCAGACGCATCGAACATGCTTTCACCATTACCCAAAAATAAAAGTCCAAAATTGTCTTATTGTTAGAGTTGATTTCACATAATGTACCCAATTTTTCAGTACTATTTCCTGAATACATACCATAAATGAACAACATGGAAACAAATATTTTGGTACTAAATTTGGTGTCCATGTCGATTGAATTATTAAAAATGAATTACATTGTATATCCCTTGTATGGTTATTTGCACGAAACATTTTTCCGGAATTTGCAAATGAGCCATCAAATGATAGAAACTACTAAAAATGTAAAATTGTCGCCTTTCTATATAACATATAAGAACTATATGTCAATAAGTGGAATAGTAAATATCATGAATCATGATTAAATGAAGATTGCATTGTATTAATTAGAAAAGGAACATTGGCGCTAATCAAGACAACAACCACAATAATCATGCTTCAAGGAAGCAATCAGATTTTAAGACAATTAGGTATACTCAGGCTGCGGTTTGGGTGCTAGGGTAGCCTACCACCCTGAAATCAGTTTCCAATGCCTTACCTTTTGCTATATAGACAAATTTATACATAGTAGACAAAGAAAGGGAAGAAAAATGTACACTACATTCAGTGCAATATTCAAAACAAATTTTCTCTTTAATTTCATCATTTACAAAAAGCTCTAATGTTGTGTTTGGATTAGAAGATGGATTTGGAATGGAAATGAGTGGATTTGAAGGAAAAAAATGTGAAGGTGAGGTTGTTTAGATTAAGGGAAAGACAATGAGAAATGAGAAGAAAGTTTATAAAAGTTTGTAAATGATTTGATTGATGTATATATTATTTATTATATTACTATATTATTAATTATAAAACTTAATATTATTAATGCTTATTATTATTATTATTATATTATATGTAAACTTTTCCTGCATTTCTGTGTACGTGAGGAAAGAAAGTTACAAAAAAAATATTACATCCCATTTTGCCTCATTTTTCAACTTTAATCTCAAATCAGCGCTCCCATGCTTTCCATGGTTTGAAACAAACAAGGGCTAAGTCATTTCTAAGAGCACGCTGGAAAATACTTTCAACTTTAGGCATAGAACTTTAAGCATAATAAATTAGTATAAGCTAACATCTGACAAGTTCACAAAAGTAGTTATTCACAGAGTAGCTCTCAATCAAATTAAAGAAAATGTAAAAGCACAAATTTACCAGTAACAGCGTACAAAGCGCATAGTTGATAAAAGTCAAGTGAGCGATCCTGTTGTGACAATAAAAGTGTAAGATTATCAAGCATAGAAAATTCTTCAACCTATTCAATATTAATAGTGTTAGTAAGAGTTGTAGACTAATGATTAATCATCAGAATGAGCATATAAAATTATCAAATCATGCTTAGAAATTCAGTGGAATTATCACATTAGAAAAAAAAAAAAAAAAATATATATATATATATATATATATATATATATATATATATATATATATAAATAAAAAAACTCACAAATATGGGACAGATAGGAAATGGAAACCAGACCAACGCTCCTTCCCCTATTTTCCCTCTTCTATCTAATTGCATAAAATGACAAAATCATACTTTCAATAAATGAAATGTGAAATTTTACATATACAGAAACAGTTGATTGTTATGAAGATGGCAGTTTTTTTTTTATTCTGTCAACCCAAGCAAGACCAGTGCAGAGGACCAATTTCTTGAATATTTCTTGATCAGGTTGCGTCAGGACATTTGGAGCCTAATCTGTCCCCACAACCCAAAGGACCAGATGCAATTAATTGTTGGGTTTATATATTTTTTTCATATGAATTATAGTCATCGAGAGATTGTGGTTTTATATAAATGACATTAGTCTAACACACATAAAACATTTAACACCACTTTTAATCCAAAACCTTAAGGCAATATGGTCATAAGTCTTTAGTCTTATATAACATTTAACTTTGTCTTTTTTACTCGATGTTAGACTTTGACTCACACTTGGATTATTCTTAACAGAAATGGAGGTAGTCCACAACATTGAAGAAGCCATGAAAAAGGTTTGAAGTAGGGGCATTTGGTGGCAGCAACAATACCCATGCGTCCTCTAGTGGGACTGGAATTCAACAAGGATAGACCATGATATCTTCTACATCATTTGCTGCCAAACCCTGTTTGTTCATAGGGTGTTAGAGTCTGTTTTTTAGTAGTTAACGGTTGACAACTAACTATTTGTTAACTAACTCTTTAAATAGTTAGTCCGGGCCTAAAGAAAGGAGTTTTTGGAAAAAACAGTAGTATTCTTCTTCTCTGTTTCTATTCCTATAATCAAGAAGTCTCGAAGTTCTTTCTTTCATAGAATTTCCTGCAATTTTGGATGCTTTGAACTCTATAGTTCCTACCATCTTGTGTTTTTAGTAGTTACTGTATCAACTTGTACGTAGAGCCTCTCGTTCTCATGGCACGCTTCTTTTGGGGCATGGCAGAATTTGCGCTCTCGCATCAAGAATTATCAGGCCAAGCAATGGCCCTTATTCCAACTCAGTAATCTTGGTCAAAAAGAAAGATGGAAGATGATGATTCTGTGGATTATTAGGCAGTAAATAATGCTACAGTCCCAAACAAGTTTTCAATTCCTAACATAGAGGAGTTGCTAGATGAATTAAATGAAGCCACATACTTCGCTAAAATAGATATAGAGGCAAGTTATCACCATATCAAAATGCATGAACATGATGTTCTAAAACAACCTTCAAAACTCACCAAGGACATTGTCGGTCTCCAATTATGTCATTTGGGTAGGGTTAACAAATGCCCTGAGCCACTTTCCAATGCACTCTGAATGGCACACTTATCGTTCTTTGCAAGTATGTGTTTGAATTCTTATGTGGCATTTTGGTCTATAGTAAATATTGAGAAGATAATTTGGATCACTTGAGACAAGTATTATACACGCTCTCAGAACATTCTTTCTTTGCAAATTTTAAAACAATGTCATGTTTTCTTTCTTTTTATTGCGAGTTTTCCTAGCAGGTTCTATTTTCCTTACATTAGAACAAAGATCCCACATGAAGGACAATTGAGTTAGACAAGTCAATAAAAGAAAGAAAAGAGTATCCTTGTATTGTTTGTGGTAGTGACTTGGCAATAATACAATTTCAATAAAATTATAACTATGTTAAGAACGCACCAAGTGATGTATAGGAACTGTAGTTAACGTTCCAAATCTGCCATTGATGCGCCCAACTATTTCATGAACCTGGCTTGTAAGCTTTTGATCTGAAAAAATGTAAGAAATTTGTTTTTTATCAGTCATGATTCCAAAGCCAAAACTAAGGCGCCTTAATCAAAAATGTATAGAAAAATAGTAAATCATGTTTGGCGTGCCAATGTGTATGTTCCCAACACTAGGCATTTCAAACAAATTGAATGAGGAAAGAGACGAGTAAAACTCGGTATCCCAGGTATGAACATTAAGAATGAAGTGTAAAGTGAATGTGGCATAATAATAGTGCAACGAACATAATATAATGACTATGACTTCAGTATTTGACAAAATATTTTTTTTTTCATTGTGAAAGATTGATACATATAAAACAGAGACAAAACTGCAGAATAATGTATAGATATCTGAGATGATTTGCATTAATGCTGGCAACTTAAAGTACAAAACAATTTATTTTTGTCCAACATAAGATTCTAGAAAGTCCAAGTATAAATAAGGGTTTAATAGAAAACATTATAACTTTTACTTTAAACGAAATGACAACTTCCTTCTATTTTTAGAAGACATAATCTTTCATTTGTTGAAACAAAAATAATTTGAAAGTGAGCAGCCTTTTTTAAAGCAACTATACCAAAGAAGCCACAAGAACAAATAAAATAATGTGAGTAGCATACACTCAGGAACATCTGTTCTTGTCGGGACAGCGATTTGTAGCAGAACAACTTTATCACGCCAATAAGGATCTTCTTCCAAAAATTTTTCAAACGCTAAAATTTTCTGAGGGATTCCTTTAATCATATCAAGGCGATCAACACCTAACATTACCTGTCAAGGCAAGAAAAAGGTTGGAACAATTCAATTAATAGAACCGAATCAAATAAGCACTTAGATCATATAAAGAAAAGTGGCTGTCATGGGTTCATGGCACTGCATGCCAAACAAATACTTATACCCTGAAATTCTGAAAGCAACATTTTCATTGGGTCAGTCCCAAATTAAATCCCCCACTACTAGAACAATGTGGTAAAATGTGTAATACTTTCTAAACAAATCCGAAAGAAAATCCATTCCTTACTAGTACCACACAGAGATAGCAATAGCATGGTAACTGCTCTGATTAAGTTATATTGAAGATCAATGACAACCTCTCCTTAAAAGCTTAAGCTATTAGGTGCTCACAAAATATTTACATCTAACAATTCCCGTCACACAAGACCCACTTTGGCCCAAAAATGGAGTTTGACATCGCATAAGTCAATTTGTGCTGAAATTCAAGCCTTTTTAGTGAAGAATACACAGGGAAACTTAAACCTCTTTATAGAAGAATGCACAGGAAAAGTATTAGTGTTGAGCACGTCCTAAAGCCAATTTCAAGCTCAAGAATGGTTTTATACCTAACAATGATGCAACTTTCTGCGGACAATAAGAGGTCGAGTTTTATTTTAAGAATAGAAATATAATACAAGCAAAATATTTCTATGCTTAATTATTTACCCACCATTATTATTTTCTTGGAAATACTAACAACAAATGAACAACTCCAAGTAATATAAACCTAAAATTTGTTTCCAAACACAGCCTATGAAATTTAAAATTGTATTAAGATATTTAAGAAATTTGGGCACAGAATAAATCAAATAGTTCCTGACATGAGGTCTTAATACGTATAGGATAGACTAGTAAGTTGGAGGTACAGTTGAATAGTGATTTGTAATAGTGGCACATCTTATATAGTAGTATTTAGAACGCGAATTTTAGAGAATTTTCGCATGATTTTAAGGATTCACGTAGTGGCCAGCAATGGCTTCATTGTTTTTAACTCCAATTTTCTTCCCTTTCCAACCTATAAGTTTTCATCAATGCCATCATCTATATTTTATCTTGCCAATCCTTAAAAGCCTTTCACTTTGTCAGAATAAGAATAAATCCCTTACTCGTGAATACTGAAAAGCAAGAAGCGTAAATCTAAAACAATGCCAAAATTACTAGGAACAAGTAAAATAAGTTATTAGATATAAAGAAGTGTTTGCTATAAAGTTAGAGAAGCACCTTTCTGCCTTTAAATCTTTCTTGTAGTTCTTTGATGTGATCTTGTACTGCTGGAAGGTCAAGAGCTCGAATAAATCGTTCCGAGTCTATACCAATTGGAAACTGGCATTCAAGAGAACAGAGTCAAATTAGAAATTTGAATTTTAAGCTCAACATCGTAATTGATTAAATCTTGAATTTCATATAAAAATTTCTTCTTCCAGTCCTCCTTTTTTAATAGGTAAAGTTAGGGGCAAATTTTTAAACAACTGTTCAAATGACAAAGCAAGAGTTAGCTTGTAGACAAATTTTGTATCACATACTGCAGCAACTCGAGTTAGCTTCCCTTGATACTCAACCCCATAAGGTGTACCTTCAAGTCCAAGGATGCGAGTACAGGCACTAACAAAATGTCTTGCATAATCATAGGTGTGAAAACTGCAAGAAAATTTATTTCAAATCAAATAAAAACAATAAAAAAATAAAAATGATTAAACCCAAGAAGACGACATATAAACAAAGAAAATTCCAAATTAAGAATCTAAAAGAAACATACTTCTAAACTAAATGGAAAACTTTAGCCGAGTAAACTTGAAGTATAGCCCCATACTTCCATGATTTACATGACTAATACATAGGTAATAATACTCGTAACAGTTCAAATTTTATCATGATAAATGGCTTCATGATATGTATTCATATGTAATCTGTTTCCTGCGTTATGCTTTTAGTGGGTTGGTGTAATACTCTCAAAATCCATTTAGACACACTTTTGTATAAGCATGGTCCTCTGTATCCACTACCAGGACTATCAACCCTCTCCAATAAAATGATTTGCAGTCACTTTGACCAGTGGTTTGTCAACCCATCCACAAGGAAACTGAGAACATTTAGTCATCAGGCAGTAGTTTTCACCAATTGGGGTTACGGGGGTTACTGTCCGGTGACTGCAGTTGTTAGTTTCATGTATGTAAATTAGCTGATTAGACAGAAAGGAAATTGTTAGTATCCAGTTTCATGGAAAATACTAATATATAATAATGTTTATTCTCAAAATTTGCTTATATGAAATAGATACATGGAAGATAGAAGGTAGCTGAAGATATTTGCGAGAATCGAAAGGAGGAAATCAAGTCCACCTCTTTATAGACGAGAGGTACTGGGCATACCACAAACATCTATAACATGATCATATATATATATATATATATATATATATATATATATATATATATATATATATATATATATATATATATATTTAGTTTAGGAAACAGGATTTCCTATCAAGTGCAGTTTGCCAGCCAATGGTTAATGGCAAATTCGATGTACTAAACTAGTGGTTTATTATAACTTGCCCCAAAACAGTCAAGACATACTTGGTAAGCATTTACAGGTTGAGTCTAATGACAGCATCTTATATATCTACACAAATTGTCAAAAAGTCCCCTGAAAATTTTATTATCAAATCACGTGCCCGTATCAAATTTATAATAATGATACCAAAGCGTGACTGCTAAATGGAGGAGCCAGATAGGACTTACCCAACTAAATCAGCAGCGAGAACGGAATGCAGGAGCTCTGAACGAGATGGCAGTGTCCTGTGAATTTCAGAAGATGGAAAAGGGGTGTGGAGAAACCATCCAACTTTCATTTTTTTGTTATGTTTCTTTAGGCATTTTGGAAGGAACATAAGATGGTAATCATGGCACCAAACAACATCACCCTCTTCATAGTGCTTGTTCACAACATCAGCAAACATCTGATTTGCTTTCTCATATGCCTCAAACTGAGACTGAAAACTGCGTGTGGTGGCAAGGCGGTCTTCTTGTGGAAGTCCAAGGTAGTGGAAAAGGGGCCACAATATATTGTTGCAATAGCCATTATAATACTGATGAACAATCTCTTCATCAAGAAATACAGGGATACACCTCTGCAACGCACAACAACTTTCATGAATTATTTACAACATTTTCTTCTACTGAATATAGTATACGGCGGAAACAACGTACGGGAACACGTGGCATGTTAATAAGTGCTTAATTTCTGTCTTTATAAAACAATTAGAACTAATTAAGAATTATGATACCTACTACTTCTAAATTTACGCTCTCTATATTGCCAACATCAACTAATTTTTGTAACATTAAAAAAACTCATAAAAATTGAAGATATACAAAAAAAATTACAGCAACATAGCACACTCAATTAACTGAGATATTTAACCGTATACCTTTTCAGCCAACGCTTTAGTAAGTGCCTTCTGTCCAATCTCATCTGGCACGTTCACTCCAGCCCAACCTATCCACCTTGCCTCAAACTCCTTCACACCTTTGTAAAAGAACATGATCATGTTAGAGCAGATGAAGACGGTAATTTAATATTTTTTTCTCTCTAAAATCTCATTGAAATAATTAAAAGAAATTGTATAAATATAATCTTTAAATAAATTATGTTTAGAATTTAATTAGATTACACTAACTCTATAGAAGATGTATAGACTACCGTTAAATCATATAATAACATGTATAAAACAAAATCAGTTTAAAAATCATTAATGTATAAAAGCCAGCCCAAACTCTTAATTTAGTACAAGTTTAAATAAATTTCACATTCAACATAGCTGTAAACTTTTTTTCTAAACTACCCATTATTTCGAAAGGCAAACAATGGGCGCAGACATAAAAAAAGGTGTAACAGTTACACCGCCAACCACACTGATACATTTAGTCCTACGACTTGAAAAGCCGTCACAAATTTGGAAGGAAAAAAGAATAGAAATACTATTTGTAATTATTATCCAACCAACACCAAAAAAAAATCTGAGATGTGGTAAATATGATAGAAAGAAAACTCTCGATTAAAAAAGTACAAAAAATTACTTTTCTTTAATTTAATAACCTTGACTTACGGTTTTATTACTCTTTTTAAAAATAAAATATAATAATGAAATAAGTATTTAAAAGTAGATATCAATAATAAGCAATATTTTTCTATAAAAAATTAATAGAAATGATTACGAGGTAATTTATGGAAATTTTGTCACGTTAAATTCTCTAAAACTTTGTCTTTAATTTATACATAAATAAACTAATTTTGATTTTAGAAAAAAATATTTTCATAGAAAACCCTTGAACTTCTTTTGGTAAAAAAAACGGGAAACTATGTTGGATGAAAATGATTAAAAGCAAAATTTAAATTAAGGATATTTGATTGAAAATAAAAATACAATAACTGGGGGGCATGAATCCTCTCTAATTAAGAAAAAAAAAATCAAGAGTAGAGACTGTTAAAATTTCACATCCATCAATGTTTTTGCTATACTTTTTATATTAAAATTATTAAATTAAATAACTAAATGAAGGTTGAGATGTCATAGCATTCTATAAAAACAGTACAAATACTATAACAATCCCATCATTTAAAAATTATTCTTTTAACCAAATAAGTACAAACATATGACCTATACTCAATCCCTTCCTTTCAGTAAGGTTCTTGTGAATGGAATAAATATGTTTGGAAATCACGATTCCATTAATTACTTAAAAATACTGGTACAGCCAAACAAGTTATAATGCCTTTCCCCATATTTTACACCTATTTATATCACCCAAAAAAAGTTATTAATTAATCTGAAATTTTGTCAGCTGAACGAGTTCAGAATTTATTGAATTTTTTTGATATTGTCTTTTGAGCACTAAAATTATACTAATACTTTAAAAATAATTTTAACATATTTTAAAATTTTAGAATCATTGACCATCAAAATGTTTTTCTGAAGGCGCAGCAGAACAGCAGAAAAAAACTCAGCAAAATCAAAATTCTAGCTGAACCCTCTCTCTTCCATCAGAAAATACAACACAGAAACAGCATGATGATAATCATGGTGACAGCCACTTACCTAACAACGCGCTGACGAGACCACCGGCACTTATCTCCAACGACCACGCGTCCTCGCCTTTCCTTACTGCCGACACCGGCAACCTATTAGCAACCACCAACAGCCTCTGTCTAAACGGCTTCGTTTCATGCCTCTCTTCCCCCACCCCCTTCCTCACCCTACTCCCTTCAACACCATCACCCGCCTCGCTCACTACTTCCCTCAAACGCGCCTTCTCCTTCTCGAAAGCCTCACCACTGCTCCCATTGACCTCATTCCCCTCCTTCAACTGAATCACTCTCCCACTCTTCCGCAGCTCTCTCTCTCTCAGAAGCCGTTCCACACGCCCCGGTATTTGGTTTCCGTGGTACTTGTTCCCAGGCATACGCTCGTTCTTCCTACACACCACGCTTCAATAATCAACAACAGTTTCTTCCAACCTGCATTCAAAAACACGCTCCATCAACAACAGTGAACACAAAAACAAAAATCCAGCAAACAAACCAACGGAAAACATTAATCATAAACAACCAATTTGTTCGGTCCAACGCGTTGGAGATTTTTGACATTCGAAATATCTATTTCAGTAAAACAGAGATTCACAGAGGAGTTTAATTTAAACGAATGCAGCAACCACATTGCATGGAGTAAAACAAAATCGCGAACATTCAGATGCAGTTTTCGAGCGTTTTTTTTTTTTTTTTCTGACATTCTTCTATCAGAATTCTAGGTTTTCTTTCCTATAATACAAATGCTCATTAACGGAATTATCAATTATCAAATACGACGAAACTATACAAAATTGATACTAACGGATTAGAATTTGACTATATAACCAAATCAAATGTTTAGTTCGAACATAAATTTCTCTGGAAAAAAAGTAACAATTGCGTTCTTCTACACGAACAACAGCATAAGCATGTGAGAAACTGAGATATGAACCTTTCGTATGATGAAACCGTTGCGAAAATAAGAACGCAGTGAAAAAACAGTGATGAACATAGAGAGAAAAAGTTTGAATAGAAATTGAAGAGTAACCTCGCTCCGTGAGGTAGCGTTGAGGAGAAGCAAGAGACAGAGAATCCTGTCCGCGAAATCTTTGGGAAGTGTTTGGACAGCGAGTTAACAGCTGTGTATGAAGAGGTGGGAAGTGAGTGGAAAATTTTGAAGAATCTGAATGACAAAGAATGTTGAAGCTAATGGTATCACTTAGAGAAAAGAAAGCGGAATAGTGGAATCCCCGTGTAAGTTTCAGAAGCCACTTTAAAACGCCCCGCCCATGCAGGTAACACATAACCAGAAGCAGAGTTCAAAATGGGAGCCAAAAACTTTTTTTTTTTTTTTTTACGTTCAAAATTGAAGTAAATTTGGTAAGCAGAATTTCTCAAGAGGAAATTTAGGTGTGATTTTTTTAAGATTTTTTATTTTTTTTATTTGGGTGGTGACCGAGAAACACCCCATATCTCAATAAATCGCTATCCGACATCCATCGTATCATATTTTTATTTTAAAATATAAAATAATTTAAAGGAAATCAACTAAAATTAAAAATATCTTATTTTCTTTCTAGCAGTTGTGTTATAGATGTAGAAAAACTTTTGAGTTGTTATTTTAGTTAAAAGTAACTTTTATTCTTTGTATAATGTATATTTAACTTTTTACTAGAGTTATTGAAAAGAAATGTCTTTATATAATATAAAATATTTTCAAAGTAGTAAATATAATAGTAATCACTATAATGAAAGTGATGATAGTGAATAGAATAAGTTATTGTAATTATTTATGATCTTGACCGATTTTTAAATAATATATATTCAAATATAATTAAGACTTAAGTATATTTTTCTATCTTGTAAAATTAGTTTGTCCTAATTTTGATTTTTATACTTTTTTTTTTCTATTTTTATAAAATTTGAAATCACTTATTATTTTAAATTATTATTTGTAGTCCCTTACGTTCATTTAAAATAAAAGAATAACATTTACAGATCTTTTAACAGTTTTGTTCAACTAATATATAAGAGAGAAAAAATGGTTTATCCTTTTAAGGTTTTCTTAATATTTGTTTACTATTTTTAAGAATGAGTTTTATTTTTTTTTTTCTATCTAGAGAGAGTGGTATTGTAGAGTTCTTATGTTATTATTCAAGTACTTAATAGTGGTTCTTAATTGCTAATTGTATTTTGATCCTAATAACATTGGAATAATGTTGTAGACAAATTTTAGTATTTCATGTAAGTTAGTATGATCTTTCACATCTTGAAAGAATTATTCTCATTATTGGATATACACTAGTAGTGTGAAAGTGCATGTCTAAAAAAACTATGACAAAGAAAATACTTAATATTTAAGTGTGTCCATTATTGTCTCAAAGAAAATACTTAATATTTAAGTGTGTCCATTATTGTCTCACAATTTATGTAACCTTACTTAGTGAATCGGTTCATAATCTACCATCATTTTTCAAGTAAATACTACTCATAATGAAAGTGTATTAGTTGGTTTTAAAGTCATAATAACAAAATATGAGACAAACAAATTTAACGAGAATAATTTATCTTTGTGGAAACTAAAGATGAAGACAATTTTAAGAAAAGAAAATTGTGTAGATGCACTTGAAGAAATACTACCATGAAGGAAGGAAATCAATAGCTATGTCACCGCAAATTTACATTTAACAAAGCCATATGTGGTTTTGTTTAGCATTAAGAAAAAGACTACTACAAAGGACATTTAGGATAGTCTCATCAAATTGTACGAGGTCAAGTTACTTCATATGAAAAAACTTGAAGATAAAACTTTACACTCTTCAAATAAGTGGGTCCACATTAGTGACAAATTACATTATAACAATATGAGTATGTTATTTGTCTGATTTATCCAACTTTCAACAAAAAATTTCAACATAGTTGAAAGTGAACGTTTGAAGCTTCTACTTTAGAGTTTACCTTACTTGTATAGTCAACTGATCTAGATAAAAAAAATAAGGTAGAAATGGAAAGTTTAATGCAAACAATCAACAAAATATGGTCTATTGGGAGTCAAACACCTGAAAAATTAAAGGCTTTGGGAAATAAGCATTTAAATGATATTGTGGCAAGAGAGAACATGCAATGAAATATTGTTGGCTCAAAAAAGAATAAAAGAAAGGACTCTAAAGTATCTCACAAAATTGTGTTAGGCGTACCATAGAAAACAAAGATATTCTAGTTTGTGAAGCAATAATAAACTCTAATGGGAAAAGAAGTTACATGGTAATTGGATAGTTGATCCAATGTAACTTGGCACATGAATCTGCATCATGATTGGATTTATTCTTAGGAACTATGTTCATGGGAAATGATTATGTCTTAGAGATTGTTGAAGTTCACATAGTCAAAATAAAATTGTATGGTGATACTATACACATAGTTCAAGAGATATAATATGTGAAAAACTTAAAGAATAATTTATTGTCAATTGAACAATTAGATGACTTTAGGTGTGAGATTCAAACTGAAGGTGAGACTTTAAAGATGGTGAGCAAGAATTTGGTAGTCATAAAAGCATAGGACATCATGACAAATTTGTATGTTCTTTTGGGAGATACATTGCAAGAAATAAATACAATAGTTGCATCAACAAGTCAAGAAAAAATAATAATGGTGTGGCATCACAAACTTAATCATATGTATGAGCGAGTGATTATTCTTCCTTGCATGTATTTAACTATTAAGAAAGAATAAGGTTGGATCCAAAATCTAAAAATATATATTCTTGAGCTATGTTGACAATGTAAAGAGGTATATTAATATAGGATCCCATTATGCACAAGGTTGTTATTAAAAGATATGTAGTTTTTTAGAAAATAAACTACAAAATTGGCATAAACTAGAAGGCTTTACAAAATATGAAAACTTGGTTGCATATTTGTATTATTTAAAGCAAGTGCCTCAATGTTAATACAAAAGAATTTATCCATTCCTTATTAGACCTAGCAAGTTCAGATCATTGTACTTATTACAATAGGTTTGATGATAATGATTTTATCATCTTGTTGTAGTATTTGATGACATGTTGGTGGCAATCCCAATAAAGCTCAAATCAAAGAATTGAAGATATAGTTGGATAGAGAGCTTGAAATGAAGGTTTAGCTTTCTCAAAAGAATTATTTACTAAAAGTCTTGGAACACTTCAACATGTAAGATTAAAAGCAAACTTTGCACCACTTCGGTTTAATTGTAAGTTATCTTTATGTATGATTCCAACAATAAAGCAGAAGATATAAATATCTTGAAGCATTAGTGGTGGGAAGCCATATGTATGTCATGTGGTCTATACAAGACCAGACATTGAAGATGTAGTGGGTGATCAGTAGATTCATAGTAAATTCTAGTGAAGTGCGAAATCTTTTTAAAAGACTCCTTAACTATATAAAAGGAATCTCAAGTGTTGAATTATGTTTCAAAAGATCAAAACTAGTTCTTAGAGGTTGTACTAATTTAAAATTTTGCAATTGATCTTTATAACAAGAGATATACCATTAACTATGTATTTACACTATTTATAAAAGGGACTCAAAGGGACTCATAATTGGTTCTAAAGTTACCCAAGCATGCAAGAAAATTATATGGATTTAAAGGTTAATAAAGAGACTGAACACAAACTAAAAGATTGTTTTATATTATAACAACTATAGTATTAATTAACACATATTTTATATACACTTTTTATAACTTTAGTTTATACTAAATACACTTTTCATATATTTTATTTTCAGTTTGTTACCTTTTTTCATTAATAACAAAGTAGATTCGTTATACTTATTTATTTTAATTTTATATTTTCAGTTTATATAACTGGACTTCACTATAAAACTTACAGTTTTACTGTAAAAGTATGAGAATTGTATTTTTTTTTATACATTATAATTTATTTACTGTCAAAGCAAATTAGGTAAAAACATTTGACCAAAAACAAAAAAGAAAAAAATAATCTACACAGTCAATAATGTAGGTTCGCGGCTAAATTTATGGTACTTGACGCAAACATGAAAGGAACAAGTGAACATTCCTTCATAATTAACCCTAACCAAAGCTCACGTAAGAATGCCAACACCTATAATTCAGCTGAGGCAAAAGTTGACTATGTTTACCTTTACCTATTTTTCCTCACATGGTGATTTTTATACGACTAACTTTGATTAAAAGGTTCTATTCAATCTGAGGTCAAAAGTCCAAAGCCTAGTGAAGAATATTTTTAACTTTAAACATTTCTTTCCTTCAAAAGTTTAGATACACTTTAGAATATGATAAAGACATGTTTTTCTTATATATTAACAAATTTTTAATAATATGTAATCACATATTATTGAAAGAAACGTTTTGGTTTCATTGTTATAATGTTATCAATCCGGTTCAACATACTAAAGTCGGTTTAATGATTATGAATTATCTAATTAGCTCAAAAGGTAAGTATTGGAACATTTATGATGGTTATAATTTAATGATCATAAATATAAGTAAATATGAGATTAGTTTTATAAACACTTGTGAAATTCTATTCTCCTAAAGTAAAGATTTTATATGTTGAAGGAAAATGGAGTTATAAAGCTTAATGAAAAAGAAAATGAAATGTTATTTACATTTTAAAAATTTATTTGTTTTTTGTGAGTGCAAGTCTTAGGATTTGACTCATTGTGTGGTTGATTCAACACTATTGGTACTTGTTAGGCACAATAGCTATAGTGTCGGTAGACACATCAAGAAATAGAAGAGAAAAAAAGTGAGAGGGAAGTGTAATTTGGCTTTTAGATGAGAATCTTCTTCTTATTAATTGGTCATAATAAGAGAAGAAAAAATAATGAATATACCATGGATTTCACTATTAAAAGAATGACATGTCGACAAGTTTGTCCTTGTGAAATAAAAAATTTCGTAAGGGGTTTTGAATAATATTGTTATCCTTAACATTACACTATCTTTAATTTTGTTTTGTTAGTTAAAGTAGTCCAAATTTTAATGGAATACAAAACTTTTAATGAATTGAGTTGGAGTGAAGTTTGTACTATTTATTGAAAAATCAAACATATTCATATACACATTATCAACAACTAAACTAAAACTTTTCCAGAGTCGAAGTATAGTGGTAAAAATAATATAAAATATAATGCTTAAAGTTTTTTTCTTCTTATCTTGTCCATATTAATATGATTAAAAAATTAAATTAAAATATTTAATTAAAACTTGTATCGTAAAACTCTAGAAAATACCAACTTGATTATTTTAATATTAAAAGGTTTTAGTATAAATAGTTTTGTTATAAAAGAGTTTTATTATTTTAAAACATTACTTATCTAGAAATCACTTTTTTAGAGTTCTTTAACTTCTTTTTAGGAGTTCTCGTTCTCTGTTCGTTTGATTGAAGATCTGAGACCGCATGAATGATTCTCGCGGCGAGCTCTTCAATTTGGACCAATCAGTTTCTCTATCTGCATAAGTTAAGTTTCAATTTTCTTTGTCTTCTTCTAGTTTCTATTGCATGTGAAACCTTTCTGCTTACATGTGCCTTTTAATCTTCTATATGAGTCTTTGATTATCAGTGATCATAATAGTAGGTCATGATCATTCTTGTGATGTTTATATGTGTAGATAAAGCATCATGTGTGGTTGGAGGTAGTTTGATGTTTCAAGAACTGTTTGGGCTGTCTTTTACAGGTGAGGGAAGCTAATTTTAGTTTTGCATGTTGAGATTTGTTAATTAGTGCTATGAAATGTGAATGTGGTGTTTTAAGTTGTGAATCTGTATTTTCTGGCTCTATAATGATGAACTGCATGTGTAATCATAAAGTGGTAAATTAAATTGTACGTGAGTGTTTAATTTGATTTGAATATGTGTAGTATGTAGAATTCTTTATGACTTGATTTTGTATTGGTGAAATGTTGTGAAATTAATCAATATGTTGTTGAGAATACTAATTTTGAGAGTGAATTGGGTAATTTGACACTGGTTAAGCCAAGAAATACGAGTTTTGTGATAATTGAAATGTTTAAACATTGGGACTTAGTTCAAGTAGTGTTAAATTACTTAAATCAAACTCAAAAGGAGAATTAGAGATGTTCTAATAAGGTTGGGCGCCACTAATAGGTTTAGGCGCCAATGAGTCAATAGCCACTGACTTGGGGGTGTTGGGTGTCACTTTTTTACCGTCGGGTTCTAGCAAGTCAATGGGTTCCAAGGGCTGAGCGTCAGGTGCCACTTTTCCAGTGTTGGGCACCACCTTGTTTTTCTAATCTGCGTTCTTTGGATAAAATGAAGATTCTCGCTTCATTAATCATTGGATCGAGCTAATGTTGACAACAAATCCTAGGCACATGAATTATTGCTTTGACTGGTGGGATCTTTGATTTGAGATCTTTAGTTAGAATAGTTAATTTCTTATGTTTGTCCTAATTTAGGTTTCCCTTTTTATTAAAGCACTTCTTATTTTTGGTTTTGGTTTAACTTGGTATAATTGAAGGTATCTGGTTGTTTATAGAATTGTTGATGAATTCATTGATGAATATGCATGTGCTTAATGTCGTATGAAATTATGATGTTGATGATGATGGGCTTGTTAATGCTTATAAGCATGCATGAAAATATATGATGATTGTAATTGATCACGAACATGATGTTTGGTATTTGGAATTTGATGTGGAATCATGTTTGTGGATGAAAGTATGAGTTTGGCTTGATTCCATGAATCTTGTAGGGAGATTCTATGTTGGTGTTCTTTTAGTGTATGCATTGATGTAAGGAGTCAATACTGGATGTTTATCCTAATACTCTAATACATGTTCAAGACTCGTATAGAGTAGAATAGTTATGTGGTGATATAGGCAAGAGGTCTTGTTATTAAGAATGACCCTATGATTCTTATGATAGTTAAAGGAACTAACCTTGTGTGTATCAACTCAGGTAGAGCAGCTTAGGTCGAGCATTATTCTTTATTACCACAAGTGCAAAAATCACAAAGAATCATACATCAATGTCTAGATTCGCATAATGAGTCTAAAGGGTATGTATATGTTTGGTATTTTATGAATGTTTGAAATATGCTATTTTTTTGATGTAATTAGTTTAACTGTTATATGACTATTTTTTTTTATAAATTAGTTTACCCTCGTGTGTGTCTTGTTGTTTTGTGTTGTTTGTCTTCTTTCTTTTCCAATGATCACCGTGTTTGGTATGAGTAGAGGATGGTACAAGCTTAGGATTTCATTTGAGAGATGATGAGCCAACTAAGGAAGATGTTAGAACTAATTAGGTCCTTATATGGTGAGAAATTTTTTCTTAGAACCAAGCTATAGTATTTTGAGATGCATAAAGTTATGTTATTATAGTTGTATCTTTTGGAGGAGTCTCCTAATATACTTTATACCATGAATTATTTGTTTTGAATTTTCAACTATAGAATGTTTTATTTTAACAGTTTTTGAGTATTAAAATGGGATGTTACATTTCTAGTGTTTTCTAACCGGTCAATTTCTTCCAATTTTTTATTTCTAAATTATTCAGAAATTCATGCTTGAAAATATAAAGGGAATTTGGGATTTTTTTTACATATATCATTTTATCATTTTGTGGTTTATCAAGCACCATATAAATACAATTTTTAAATAATTTTCTATAATAGAGCTTACAAAATACAAAAACATCTAATGTCATCAAATTCTTAAAATATTAACCATTAATTCTTCTCTAAAAGATTTCTCTCACTGGATAAGCTTTAATATAAGTTATTATCAAATTCATTATTTCTCATAACACTGAAACGAGATATAATTTATATTCATTACTATAATGATTTATATTTCTAATAATCTAATAAGGGCGGTAAAAAATATAAATGACTTAATGTTTCATTAATAAACTTTGTGATAAATTATAAGTACAAAAACTTATTCTTTTGTTATTAGCAATATAGAAGATCTTATTGATTTTATAAATAAAAATTATTAACGTTAGTGTAATTCAAAATTTATAAGTTGTTTTTTTTTTCATTTTAACCACTAATATTTTAATTAAAAAAACATAGTTTCTCGTATAATCCAACTTAATAAATTTATTTTGTTTATCATCTTAAAACGATTGGATTAATTTTTCAGTGTCTCATAAATTTTAATATTTTTAATTAAATTCTTATTATTATTTTTTTTGTATATGTGTATTTTAAACTTGAATAGTTTTCAATTGAGTCGTTTAATTTTCTCATTAATTGAGTAATGTGAATGTTGCATTATCATGTCATTTTCTTAAATCCATGTGTTAGGAAATGTTAGATTTTATTATTAATATAAAATATTGTTGTTTATCATTTTATTGATCACAAAATTACTTAAAACTTAATCAAAATATTTTAACAATAACATAATAAAATGTAAAAAAATATTCTAAATATTATTTAACTATGATAACTCTTAAATTTTTATAGATTTTATTAACCCTAAACCCACGAATGAAGAAAATGAATAATATGTATGAAACCTAGTAAGATAAATAATCAATTAAAAAAAGGGTTATTGATTTTTTTTTCCTCCTAAACAAAACTAATTTAAAAAAAAAAAAAATCATCATCCGACCAAGCAAAAAATACGCATTCCAAGAAGCAAGCAATTAAAAAGTAAAATCTTGAAAAAGTTACTAATAGATCTTTATCTTGACCAAAAATTGGAATGTTTTATGTATAATCATCCAATGACCTAAAACTTGGCGGAAAACATGGGAAGTCATTTAAATGTGGGGAAATCATGAAAGTACTTGTAGGATGACGGGGAGAAGAAGAAAAGGGATCAATAAAAACAAACCAAAAATGAGAAAAAGCGACAAAAGTATATTCCTCTGCTAACAAAAATTAAATATATTCACAACATAAAGAAAGAAAAAAAAAAAACCTTGTATTTCTTGAGCTTCATTTAAAAGGAATCCCAAAAAATTGGGAAAAGAAAAAATTAGTGAGAAAGATAGGAGAGAAGATTCTTTGATTGAGATGGAATAAAACATTACGGATCATATTTTGTTAATGTCTGTAGAAAACTATCACGTCTTATTTATACGATAATTGATTGTTATAATATATATATATATATATATATATATATATATGAGTATATTTTTTTAAGAAATAGTATTTAGTTGTTTTAACTCTCTTAATTGATTATGTCTATTTTTATATCATTATAAAATTAAATGAAATCATTTTTATTTCCGTTCATTATTTACACTAAAAAACTTTGATTTTCACTCATTTATGTTTTTTCTCTTTCACTTCCTCTATTCTTTTCCCTTTCTACCAAGCGGAAGAACTTATGCATTTGTTACATTTACAAAAAAAAAAATAGTGATTATTTTATCATTTAATACTTCCAAGTTGGAGCATATATAATAATGCTGTTCAAATTCGAATTTAAAAAGTAAACTTTAAGTTTTACTTAATTTTACAAAATCGACACAAGGTTTGTATCCACTTATATATTATATTATAATTTGAATATATCTTTGGTTGATATAAAATCTATAACACACTCTCTCACAGCGAGAACTATTAATAGTAAGATGAAGTTTGCACCCACTTATATATTATAATTTGGTCATATCTTTAGTCAATTTGAAATCTCCAATACTTTCTCATGTTGTGGACATTGAGTTAGAGTGAATCCGATAATGGATAATACAATAGGTTCAACAAACTTCACTGGGAAAGATTATGAACCTTATGAAATTTGCAAGGATAAGATAAGATTTTCAGCCACCTATCTCAATAGTTGATGTGAATGTAACCTCATGTGGAGAACTAGACATCTCAAGCTTTAGGGAGAACTCAATTGTGAATGGTATTATAGACCCAAAATTTCACTAGGATAAACTCTGAATAACTTTGGCATTCACTTAATAATGTGGAATTTAAATTTAATTCAACCTCACAAAATCAACTTAATAATGTGAGGTTTGCTCTTACCTATATATTATAACTTGATCTTATCTCAAGATCTTCAATAAGAACAAAAAGAACTAGATAACAATGATTTAACAACAAATTAAAAAGTTAAGGAGATAGGCACACGAGGAATGAGTCCCACTTAATGTATTTGGTCTTTTTGTGAATTTTTTTAGTAAGTATAAAAATGGCAATCCACTTTAATGTATTTAGTCCTTTTTGTGAACTTTTGGATTTTTGGCATTATAGATGAAATTACCTATCATTGAACATTGAAAAATGAGGAAGAACTTTCGAAATAAATTCATTGAAACTCAAAAGTTAAGGAAACAAGTGCACAATATTTCTCAAAGAACTAGAAATAGTACATTGTTTTCTTTTTCATGAAACAAAAAGAAGAATCAATGATGACATAATAACTTGGTTGATTTTCTCTTATTGATGTCATTAGCCCAATTAGAGTAAGAAATACCTCTAAATAGTAAAATCATTTAGGTTTTGTTCCTTTGCATGAATTTACTATTCCAAGATAATAGTAAGCATTGATTTGCAAGATTCTTTGTGTTCCTTTGTAGTGATTGTGAGGTGATGAAATGATGAGAATTACGAGATTGGGGTTGTTTTTGAATCACACTTGAATGAGGAGATTTGAGAGTGATTACAGTAATTTTACTGAAATAACCTCGCTTTATGGTGAAGTGATGAGTGTGTCACTATATAGATGGTTGATGGTGAAGAATCCATAGCAAAGTTGGGTTATGGTTCGGTCTGTTATAAAATAATCTGTTTATTGCAAAGATTCTAAACGTTGCATGCCATAATTATCTCTGCTACAATTTCAAGTTTATGATAGAGGTGCATCCGTTTTGATTCTTGAACTTGAAAGTTGAGCTGCCAATTGTGTACGTTGCAGGAAAATTTTTACTGTTGCCATGCATTGAATTTTTCTCCATAAATGCTATGGATTTCAGCCCTTCACCATTCACCACTCACACCTATAAAGGTGGTTTTGGTGCTCTCCAAAACACACAATCTCTCAATCTTTTCTTTCATTCTTCTAGCTCTCTTCTCTCATATTTCTTTCTTCTTTTATCTGGGTTAAATACTCTTTCAAGAGTACTTGCTTGCTAGTTCTGAGATCCTCGGAAGATCCGAGAAGTTCCTGTTGTATCTTGGGGGGCTTGCGCAACACACCGTGGATAAGTTCTTAAGGGTAGTGAATTTACACGCCTCAAGAAGTACCTCTTGTTCGTGATTTGTCAGTTATTTACAACAATCTTAAGGACTTATGGCTGACAACAACAACAACTCTACTACGCTAGAGAATCAAAATAGTTTCGGAACTCCGACCGTCTTTGCAAAACCATTTTCGGATGTATCAAAAATTGAGGTATTTTCTGGGCAAAACTTCCGACGCTGGCAAGAACATATGTCTACTCTTCTAGACATGTATGGAGTAGCTATGGCTCTCTCAACTTCAAAACCTGACGAATCCAGTGCCAAACAAGTCGAAGATTGGACTTATGCAAACAAGGTATGCCAACACACCTTACTTAGCGCCTTGTCCAATGATTTGTTCGATGTGTATTGCTCATATAAGGAAGCGAAAGAAATTTGGGATTCCTTGATTCTCAAATATACTGTTGAGGACGTCGTCCGACAAAGGTTCGTCATAGGGAATTACTACCGTTGGGAGATGATCGAAGATAAAGACATAAAGATTCAAATCAACGAATATCACAAGTTACTTGAAGATATCAAAGCAGAGAACATACTTCTGCCTGATGAGTTTGTTTCAGAACTTTTGATCGAGAAATTACCGTCATCGTAGACTGATTATAAACAATAGTTGAAACATAGACACAAGCAAATGACACTTCAAGAGCTCATTACACACATCATAATAGAAGACACCAACAGGAAGGAGAATGCTACTACAAGGGCCAAAGCTTTATCCGTAAAGACAAATGTGGTAGAAGACAAACCTGTTTTAAAAAGGTACGAGAACAAACCTGATCACAAAAGGAAAAATAACTTTCGAAATTCCCGCCCCAATGGATCTAACCTCGTCTTTAAGAAAAAGGGTAATTGCTTCATATGTGGGAAGTCAGGCCATCATGCACCTTAGTGCAAGCGCATAGCAAGAAACGACAATCCTCCTAGGGCAAATATAGCCCAAGGGGAAGATGATACTATAGTTGCGATTGTTTCTCAAGTAAATCTGATGACCAATGTGAGCAAGTGGGTGGTAGACTCTGGTGCTACCAGGCACATCTATGCAAACATGAGTGTTTTTACCTCCTACACTAGTGTAGGGGATGGAGAAGAACATGTTTATCTTGGTGATTCTAGGACAACTCCAGTCACTAGAAAAGGAAAGGTTCTTATAAAACTCACATCTGGGAAGACTTTGGCCTTGAGTGATGTGCTACATGTGCCCTCTATCAAAGTTAATCTAATCTCTGTAGCACTATTGGGAAAAGTGGGGGTTAAAGTGTCATTCGAATCTGACAAGATTGTAATGACAAAAAATAATGTTTTTGTGGGGAAGGGATATTGTGATCAAGGTCTCTTTGTACTCAATATTTTAGAAATTATAAATGAATCATGTTCTTCTGCTTATATCGTTGACTCATATGATATGTGGCATGCTAGATTAGGACATGTGAATTCCTCGTATGTTATGAAATTGCAACGACTTGGATTAATTAATATGCATGATAAACAAAATGGTAAATGTGATGTATGTGTAGAATCCAAAATAACTAAGAAAACATGTTATTCTGTAGAACGTCAAACAAAATTGTTAGGGTTAATTCATACTGATCTAGCTGATTTAAAACAAACCATGTCTAGAGGTGGTAAAAATTATTTTGTGACCTTTATAGATGATTATTCTAGATACACCAAAGTGTACTTAATCAAACGTAAAGATGAAGCCTTTGATGTGTTTTTAACTTATAAAGCAGAAGTAGAAAATCAATTGAATAAGAAAATTAAGAGGATTAGATCAGATAGAGGTGGTGAATATGTTTTATTTAATGACTTTTGCATAAAAGAAGGTATTATCCATGAAGTAATCCCACCATATTCACCTGAGTCTAATGGAGTAATTGAAAGGAAAAATAGAACTCTTAAGGAAATGATGAATGCCATGCTTATTAGTTATAATGCACCTGATAACCTTTGGGGAGAAGCCCTTCTTACTACATGTTTTTTTTACAAAATAGGATACCTCATAAGAAAATGGGTAAAACTCCCTATGAGTTATGGACAGGGTATCAACCTAATCTTAAATATTTGAGAGTGTGGGGGTGCCTAGCTAAAGTAATGTTACCTCATCCTAAGAAAAGGAAAATAGGTTCTAAAACCTCTGATTGTATGTTCTTGGGTTATGCTGAACATAGTGCTGCCTATAGGTTTCTTGTTCTTAAAAGTGATGTGATTGAACATAATACTATTGTGGAGACAAAAAATAGAGTTTTTTGAACATATATTTCCATTAAAGGTTAGTGATACATCTGAACAACCTATATATACTTATAGTGATGCCATGAGTGAGGGTTTAAGAAGAAGTAAAAGGCAAAGGAAAGAAACTTCTTTTGGAGATGACTTTTATACTTATCTAGTTGAAAATGATCCAACAAGTTTTTTAGAGGCTACTAGTGCTCTTGATGTAAAATAATGGAATAAGGCTATTAAGATTGAAATTGAATCAATTGAGAAAAATAATACTTGGACCTTAGTAGATTTTCCTAAAAGAGCAAAACTCATGTTAGGAATCCAAGTGTGAGTCTAAGTCCCACATTGACCAGAAACGAGAAAGTAGAGCACTATATAAGAATAAAGACCCATAAACCATTGCCTTAAGGTTTTGGGTTGAGAGTGGTGTCAGTGTCTTATATGGTTGGGCTCAGATCTCATTGGTGTTGATCTCCCCAAGGGAAACCCCCTCCTTATAAACCTAACAAGTGGTATCAGAGCCGATGGTTAATACCGGCTCAGACGAGTGCAGTACCAGTATGGTCCTAGTATCGAAAGTCTTCCTGGCAAGGGTCCCAGATAAGGGTTCCAGGTAAGCGTGTCCCGTTAAGAAGAACGGCGGTACAGAAAAGGGCAGAAAAGGAGTACTCGTGGTTGGGCAGCTTCCGCTGGAGGGGGAGTGTACCAATGTGGTTGAAGAGACTCACCCTTGAGGGGGAGATTGTTAGGAATCCAAGTGTGAGTCTAAGTCCCACATTGACCAGAAACGAGAAAGTAGAGCACTATATAAGAATAAAGACCCATAAACCCATTGCCTTAAGGTTTTGGGTTGAGAGTGGTGTCAGTGTCTTATATGGTTGGGCTCAGATCTCATTGGTGTTGATCTCCCCAAGTGAAACCCCCTCCTTATAAACCTAACAACTCATTGGTTGTAAGTGGATCTTTAAGAAAAAGTATCACCATGATGGATCCATAGATAAATATAAAGCAAGATTAGTAGCGAAACATTTTACTCAGAAACCCAACATAGATTACTTTGATACCTTTGCCCCTGTGACTAGGATTTCCTTTATTCGAGTTTTGTTAGCTCTAGCGGCTACCCATAAGCTAGTGATACATCAGATGGATGTTAAGACTGCTTTTCTGAATGGTGAATTAGAGGAGGAAATTTATATGACTCAACCTGAAGGGTGTGTT
>Ga0214542_1000696_pt1 | contig 63300 bp, 38 predicted proteins | sample CNSS1metaG_FD_160096 | JGI IMG/M metagenome (GOLD analysis project Ga0214542, IMG submission 160096) | Root nodule microbial communities from cowpea collected in UCLA plant growth center, Los Angeles, California, USA - CNSS1 | ecosystem: Host-associated > Plants > Roots > Nodule | place: USA...
TATATATATATATATATATATATATATATATATATATATATATATATATATATATATATATATTCACTGATTCAGTGGCTGAACTTGTTTTCAAAGAAAAGTAGGGGGAAAAAATAGTGATCAATAAACAAGCTCCCATGTACATTGCTTGCATGTTTCTTTCTTTTTGTGTGCAGAAAAAGAAAAGGAAGCTCTAGAAAACTGGTACACTAATTAATTTTTATTTTCTTTTGTAATAGGAACTACTATTGTGTATCATTCTGTAGTACGCAGTAGATTCATCACTGATTTTACAGTACAACATTACAACTCGCTTACCGGAAACAGTAAGCAACTTCACCACTAACGCACATTCTCCGATAAAACTTTACTACCCAAGTAGGCTCTGTTCAAAATGTTTTATAACTTTAAATTTTTACTTATGAAAAATTATTTGTTTATAAAGTTATTTTTTTGACAATATTGACATGATACATCTTTTGAAGAAAAGAAAAGAAATGTTTGATGTGATTTAAAAAAATAAAAAAAGAGTTTGATATAATTTAAAAAGAAAACACTTTATTAAAGTTAGTTAATTTTTTTTTGTTTATTATAATCCTTTACTTATATCGATTGCATCTTAAATTGGGAGGAAGAAAATGAGGAAGAATAATAAAATATTATCTGACGATTTAAATTTTGCTTCTATGATAAAATGAGTTCAATTAGTAAAATATCCTAAGAAAATTATACAATAATGATCTAAATATGAAATCTCAATATATATAAATTCAAATTATACTACAAAATACATTAAAAATATCATATTAACAACGAAATCAATCTTATTCAAAACTATTCATTAAGAGAAGTTATTTTCAATAATTACTTGCGCATCACTTATTGAGATGGTCTCACCATCATCACTACTTATTATTACTATTTATGTTATTTTGTATAATTAAACCCATTAAGTTCATTATTCTTCTATTTTTTATATGCATAAATTACAAAAATAAAAAACATCTTTCGGTTCTCATTTCAGTAGCATTTTAAAGTTCACTACGTAAAAACTTTTATATTGGAAATACATTTATTCTCATAAATTAAAACTCACAATTAAAAATATTTTCACTCCTTCAATCAAACATTTCTATATTGAAACCGAATTCCTATATCCGTTCTTTTAAAATAATCAATGATTAAAAATAATTAACTTTTAAGTGTAAACTATTATTATAAATACAATATATAATTTATATATTTAAGTATATGTTTATCATACATTTTCATTATATAATCACGCATTAAATCTTATTTATTATAACTTAATTATATAAAATGAAATTAATTGTATGTTTGTTAACATTAAAATGTAAAATATTTTAAACCTTTAAATTTCAGAACAACTAATTTAAAAACGTACTATTTCATGATGTCTTCAAGAAGAGCGAGTGTAACGCTTAGAAAAAAAAGGTAGCCGTTGGACACGACATTGCCTTCAAATATTCAAAAAATATAAATCTTATTATCGCTACTCACTCACTCACTCCCAAGTTTCAGGCTTCAAGAAAAAAATAAGATCTTCTTCTTCAATGGCTGACATTGCCATGGCACAAACGAGTAACAATAACAAGAACCCAGAACAAGAAAAACATGAAAACATCCCAGTTTTAACGGTGCTCAAGAACAACGCCGTTCTCAGGAATATCTTCCTCGTACACGACGGCAACAGCGAAGATCAGACGGTCCTGATTGGGCGACATCCTGACTGCGACATTGTCCTCATGCACCCCAGCGTGAGCCGCTTCCACCTCAGGATTCGCTCCAACCCTTCTTCCCGCACTCTTTCTCTCGTTGATTTGGCTTCTGGTGCGATGCCAGTTAAAAAAAAAATCGTTTTTTTGTTTTTTTTTTCTTTGTTCTTTCTTTGAATCTTGATGGGTTTCGATTCTGTGCCGGCAGTGCATGGTACGTGGGTGCGTGGGATGAAGCTGGAGCCCGGGGTGAGTGTGGAGTTGAAGGAAGGTGACACCTTCACTGTAGGGGTTTCTACTCGGCTTTATCGTCTCAGCTGGGTCCCTCTTACCCAATTGAATGTCTTTGTGCCCCATCAACAACAAAAAGAAGATGAACAAGAAGAGATAATCAAGGTACTTTTTTCTTTTTACGTTTTGGTAAAACTATTCACTTCGCCTAGAATTATCGTCTATTTTAAGTTTTGCTTTTATATATATATGAAGTTTAATTCCCTGGAGTTATTTTGCGGTTTATCAGGATTTTTTTTTGTAGTCTTTGTTTTATGATGTTTGAAAGTTTTCTATGATATTAGCATTAAAAACCAAAGAAAAAAAAAGCTTTTATACGTGTAAAAAGGGACTATAAATTATATCTTTCTTGAATAAGAACTGAAAATAGAGGTAATTGTAAGGACTATTTTAAATGTTTATAGTTTGTAAAATTTGTAGAATGCATGTCAGGTGTTTTTCGTTTTTGTTTGGAATTTTGGGAATCACTAAGGATTTTGATTGGGACAGCTTTACGGAATGCAGAAGTTTGGTTTGGTAAATCGATGTCTACTAGCTTGAGGAGGAATAGTTTGATTTATTTATTCTGGGTATGTGTTTTTCTAAAATGTTATGTATTTTGTTTATATGTTTTCCTTGATTTTTCTCTATTTTGGTTGGGCATATGCAGGATGAGAATTTGGAATATAGTTTGGAACAAGAGATTCCGGAGGATGAAGACGTGGTTTCTGTTTGTTGTGATGAAGAAAGCAAGAGCCATTCTGAAGATAAGGGATTGGGAGTTATCAATGGAACTGAAACATCGTGTTTTCCTACACACTCTGGTGATGAAAATATACATTGTGACCGTCAAATTAGTGTTTTATCACCACCACATGTTTTATCACCCCCTTGTGCAAAATTAGTTGATGAACTTTATTACACTGAGAAAATTGAAGCTTGTCCGAAACTGGAGATGCCTGGAGAGACTAATTTGCTTTGCACATTCAGAGAGTACTTGACACAGAGCTTATGTCTGCCTGTTGTGAAAGCGGTCCAGGGGACCAAAATGGAGCAATTTCAAGCCCCACATGGTACAATCGCAAAACAACCACCTTCTTTGGAAATGCTTTGGTCCAGCTTGTTTACAAATATTGATCCTGCGACTTTTGATGAAAGGGATGTTGCTGCAGTCGCTGTAATACCTTCAGAATCTGACAAGGTTGAAGATATTTTAACTACTGAACCAAGAACTTTCAATTCTGATAACATGTGTTTGATAGTTGAGAAAGATCTTTCTGTTTCTGAATTTCATCAAATTGAAGCTGTTGAAGAATTTTCTGTGGATTCAGTACCTGAAGGAGAAAAACAAGGTGAAATTCACTGGTCCAGCTTGCCTACAAATATTGGTCCCTCATCTTTCGATGTAAAAGATGTTGCTGCAGTGGCTGCAATACCTACAGAATCTGAGTTTGGAATCACACATGGAGATAATGACAAGGTTGGAAATATGTGTTTGATGGTTGACAAAGATATTCCTGATTCTGTATTTCATCAAGTGGAAGTTACTGAAGAAGTTTCTGTGGATTCAATACATGATGGAGAAAAACATGATGAATGCAAGGAAGAGTACACCTCAAAGTTGCAGGATCAGAATGGAAAATTTTTCCATGAGGAAGGGTATTCTCGAGATGAAATAGTTGAAGAAGATAATGGAAACAAACGTGTTAAAAGCGTAGAACCTGCATCTTTTATTGAAAAGAGCTTAGCTGTAGTAACTCTGATACTCACAGAACCTGAATTTGGATGCACATTAGGGGATAAGGAAATGACTGAAGATATTTTAGAAACGGAGTCACGAACTATCAATCCTGAGAACACATCCTTGCTGTACGAGGAAGATATTCCTGTTTCCAAATTTCAACCAATCAATATTGTTGAAGATGTTATGGATTCAATATCTGATGGCAAGGAGTTGGAGTCAAAGTTGCAGGCTTCCGTAGATGCTAAATGCTGTCAGGAATCTGGTAACTCAGTGGATGAAATAGCTGAAGATAAATGCTGTCAGGAATCTGGTAACTCAGTGGACGAAATAGCTGAAGATAATGAAAAAAATTGTACAAAGAGCATCTCCTCCACGTCATTCCATGTAGAATCTCCAAATTCTTCATTGCTTTCGGAAGTTGTTTCGAACATTACAGCTGAGAACCAGACCCCTCAATCTCTCACTTCTGTGACAGGACGCTCTGGAGGGGCATTCCTTGAAAAACATGTAGAATCAACAGAGAAAAGTTCAACCTTTGGCAGTATTCGGTCAAGAGGGTGTAAGGCTGCTAGTGCTCCCCATGTTCGAGCCAGAAAGAGTAGATCTAAGGTTGGCACTGAAGTTAAAAAGAGTAATGTGAAAGATGCCATGAATAAATCAATGCCAAAGGACCTTTCCTCTCTCTTTGATGTTGAAGAAAAAAATTTCACTTCAAATAAGGAAAACTTAAGCTCAAACTCCTATCACTTACAGCTCATGAGAAAGAAAGCTAAGCTAGAAGAAATTAAATTTCCCATGTCACCAAGATCACCCAATTTGAGCTGTTTTAGTCCCAGCATTCATTCATCCAAAAGCATAAGCGCTGTTTCAAATAAAGTGAACTTAACTACAAAAGTAGCTCAAGAATTGAAGTCACAAAGAAAGCCTCTCAAATGTCTTGTCAACTTGGTCCATGAGCAAGATATGATGGAATTAAAGAAAAGAGTGGAAATGGTACCCTTCCGATCAGTAATGAACTCTGGAAGCAATCATAATTCAGTGACTATTTCTGCTGCAGAAAGTATGAATGATGCCGGTATTTGTGGGCAGATCTCAAACAAGTGCACTAAACTTTCTGTAAGTGAACCTATATTCATTTACCATTCTTACAAATGGCTTAAGAGTTCCATATTAGCATATACGCTTACATTTGTTTTTCTTGCAGCTGCAGCAGCATACTAGTAGAGAACAAAAGAGGAGCTGGGACATGGTTGTAGACACTGCTTCTCTTGTGAACAATGAGTCAAGAAAATCTTTGCAGCTTCTACAAGGTCTCAAGGGGACTCGTTTAATCATTCCAAGATCGGGTAATGAGTTTTAGATCATTAGATATACTTTGTTTGGAATGCCAGTGATGTTGCTTTTCACAAGTTAAAAACTGTCTCTCACTAACAATCTGTGATGTCAGTCATAAGGGAACTAGGCTGTATGAAGCAACAATTTAGACTTTTCAGAAGAACTTCAGAGGCTTCTTTGGCATTAGAATGGATTAAAGAATGCATGGAGAAAACAAGCTGGTGGATTCATATCATGGAAGAAGAGTGCAGGTTGACAGTTCCAACCCTTTCTGCTTCTCCGCAGACTCAGTTTGTTGAAGAGAGTTGGGCATTTCCTGGTTTCACGACTTCACCTGCTGTTGAAGATAACATCCTTGAATTTGCTCTTCAATATAGAAAAAAGGAGAATGTTGGACAACTTGTCCTACTTAGTCATGATGTTACATTGAAAGTAAAATCCATGGCAAAGGTAATCTCTTATACTGAAAATAAAATGTGCTCTCTTGACACATCTCATTTTGCTAACTCTTGATGTTCTTTTCTACCATTTCAGGGGTTGCTGTGTGAGACAGTGCAACAATTTCGCCAAAGTTTAGCAAACCCCTTCTCTGAGAGGTTCATGTGGCCCAAGAGCTCTCCTCGAGGACTGACTTGGTGTTGCCAAGATGATTTAGTTTTAAGGGAGAAATATTGTGGATTGACATCTAAGACTGGTTTGAAGGTCATTTACTGAGCAGTTTTTACACTTTCATTGATTAAACTTTTTACTATTATAATCTCATTTTCACGTTTCAAACCTACTCTTGCAATCTGAAGCCATGTTAAAACACCTGGACAATTTGCCAACCTGGAAAAAAAACCATTGATGTAAGTAATTCTGCAAGTTTTGTTTTCAAGTTCTGGGAGAGTAAAGTGTACATTTCTAAAACCATCGTACTATGATAACTTTTCTCGCAACATTAAATTTAAGCACCATAACACCTTGCATGTTGATTCATAAACATTTCGGGCCACAATTGCAAAGCCACCGAAAAAGGCGTTGTTACGTCACACAGTCTGATTGACTGTGCTTGAACCACTGTACGGAAGATGGTTTTAGAAATGACTAATGATACGAAAATCAAGACCAGATTCCATATTCATGAACAGGAAAAATTGTAGATGTACGTTCTATTTATTTATTGGATGTAAAAGTGGAAAACATTTAAAAGAAAAAGGATGAAGATGAATAAGAACATGTTATTAAAAAAATGCTTAACTGGTAATTTGGATTAATATTTAAAATTTTATTTCATTTTTTTTATATATATTTTTTATTTACTTGATTTCATATTTTTTTAGGAAAAACTTAAAATGATTCTTCAGTTAAATTGTTATTAATGTCGTTTGTAACGTGACAAGTGTCAAAATTTAAATTTCTTCTGTCTTAGAAATGGAGTTTGAGGTAGGAACACAATTTAAAATCCATGGAAAAAGATGTTAATGTCAATTTAATAAATTGATTTTTTTAAAATAGAAACTCAATTCAATTAAAAATTAGTGTAAGAAAACAATTATGAGAAACCAAATTAATAATGAAGTTTAGAAAAAACATATTTCATAAAAATGTTTTTAAAATGTATACACTTTTCTCTAAAGAAGTAGAGAAAAAATTTATTCATTTTTCAGTTGTGCTAACGTAACATTTATAAATATCACTTTTCTTAATTTTAAAGATTTATATTGGACAACAATCATTTCATGTACATTAAAAAAAATGTGATGCTTTTATGTTTATAAGTGAAGTTATAAATGAGAAACATATTATGCAAAGAAATGGGGAGGAGTACATGACTTTTTCTGGCTTTATAAATTTGACAAAAACAAAAGGATTATTTGTTAACAGGGGAAAAATAAAACAGAGACATTATGGAGAGAGTAACATCATTATAAATTGTCACAACAGATTGTCGGAACTTGATTCACCGCCACCAAATTTAGGAGCATAATTAAAGGATCCTGACATGAGAAAAGAGAAAGAACCTTCTGAATCTTCAAATGGAGTTTGAGGTAATTCACTAAACGCCCCAAAGTTACAGCCTTCGAAGTTCAGCGATGAGAAATAATTCATAGGATCATCAATATTACCTTTCATATCCATCATGTTTTGAACTACATTTTCACTTGAAGGCTTTGATCCAAAACAGAAGTTCACACTTCCTACCTTATTGCTGCATTCTCTGTTCTGGGGATCAGGTGGCTCGGCCACTCCTTTGATGTCATCCAAAGGAATAGCTGGTGTATGGCCTTGGAAAAGAGCAATGTGTCCAAAAAGCTTGTCTTTCCTTGAAAATGTTGTGCCACAAGAACAGAGCCATTTATCCTTGCCACAGTGTTTTTCATGAGTTTTAAGGTCTGCCATGACTGAAAACTTCTTGGTGTTGCATCTACTGCAAGTATAGCTCTTGTCACAGTGCGTTCTCTTGTAGTGGTTTTTGACACACAAAATAGTCTTCAGTGGTTGGAATTTCTTGTGATCCTTGTTACGCTTGCAGCCGGCATAGGGGCAGGAATACCTCTTGATAAGCTTCGGTTCAGACCCGATTTCTTTATGTGGTTTTGCAAGAGCTGCAGGGGTTTTGTACTCATCACCATGGCCACGCATGTGCATTCGGAGATTTGCATCCCTCTTGAATCCTTTCCCACATATTGTACAGAAATGTGTGTGAGGGGCAAGAATTTCTTCTTTTTCTAACTGTAGAATCTCATAGGAACCGGGTGGAAGACTCTCTCCCTCATCCACATCTTCTTCATCTTTTGGCTCATGTTCTTCCATGTTGTAGTTTTGCTCCATTTCACAGGTATTTGGTAGATCATGCGGAGTGGACTTATCAAACAGTTTATTTCCACTGTTATTTTGTTGGTTAATCCCACTACTTGGTCCTGATCCAAAAGGGAGGTTAATCCCATGAAGCTGATCCAAGGGATTTGTATTTGTAAGGGTGTGCCTAACAGAGGGGAGAAGACTACCAGCAGTAGAGATCAGTTGAACAATAATTGATGTAAGATCAGCTGTGACAAGCTGCTGTTCCTGAGTCACTAGTTCATGAGATTGTCCAAAGGGTTGGCACTTTTTATTGACAATTAAATGCACTAGATCCCGGAGCTGGTGAATCTTTTCTTCAAGGAACGAAAGATTGTTCAACATTGCACTTGGATTCCAATCTTGGAGCTTGCTGGTATTTGATGAGTCACTTAGTAGACAATTTTCTCGATCAGGGATCTCAACATCTGTGTTAGATTGACCTGGAAGTACAGATTGGATTGCAGGAGAGGGAGGGTTGAATTCATTGAAAGGTGATTCAATTCCGAAACCATAGAAAGGAGGGGGTTCTGAGGACGTTTTGCAGTTATTAGCACATAAGCCTCCTTTTGGATCCATTTTAAACTCTATTTAAGGAATCAAAAACAAAAACCCTGTCAATCAAAGGTATCTATGTAAAGAACAGGTGATGTAGTACATCAGATGTTTTATAAACAATTAAATTAACAATAGAAAGGACATACTGCATTAGATTGTTTACTTAAAGGTTGAACTAGCCTATATGCGATAACTAAAAGGATCAGAACCAATATGATGAAGTAGGAGAATATTTAAATGCGTGCACATACACACACATATGAACCCCCTCTATTAGAAGAAATATACCATTCAACATTAGTGTCTATGCAAATACAAATATCACCTTCCATTCATAATGGCATCACATTCATGAAATCAGAACCACTCTAGTAAATCGGTCAATTTTGTGCTAATATGGCCAATTAGCTACTTAAATCTAAGCTTTCAATTTAGTCAATAAACTACACAGTAGTCTCAAACTCTCAAAACCAAGCTAGCTATTCCTCTCTTTAGGTATCTTCAGATCCAAAAATCCAGATTCAAATTTTCCCATTTCCACAAATTTTTAAATGATCGTACAATCAGAAAAGATAGGGAAAAAATAAAAAAGGCAAAACCCTCACCCCATCACCCTTCAGTTATTCCACATAAAGCTGCAAATTCCAATACCCCATTTGTGGATCATAAATCTCTTAAAAGAATAACTAGATAGTTACGTACTGAAAAGTATATCAACCCATTCATTCCACCTGTTCTTTCCAACAATTAACAGCCCCAAAATACACAGTAGATTCAAGGTACCAATATTAATAAATCTCCCCCAAAAAACTTGTGCAGAAAAAGACGCATGCTTTCTGACCAAACCCTAAACACATAATTAGAAGCAGAAATCCAAAGAGTAAAGAACTCACCGTCACAAACGATAGATTCAAAACTCTGTAAGAATCTGAAAGCTCCACTTCAAATGAAAAGAAAAAGAAAAACGAGGAAAATTGAGGAGGTGAAGTGACTGCTTATATAATCAATAACAATAAAAATAATAATATCTCAGTTACCAAGAAGCTTAAAACTTAAACTCTGTTTCTTCCTTCCTTCCTGTTGAACAAAGCAGAAACATATTTGGTCAACCCCAACCCACCATTAGATGGGTCAATGCTATGTGGGGCCCACAGTAGAGGCCATGGGGTTCATTTCTTATCACTTCCTCTCTGCATCCATCAATCAGGGCCGTTGTTTGGTGGGTTTTAATCCAAGATGAGAAGAAGCCGAAAAGGTTGAGCCTTTGATTTGAGATGAAAGGGTCCCACATGCACACACACACACAAGACAACTAACTACTAGGATGAGATGTGCTTTGTTGGAATGTACATGCATGCATGCATATGAAAATTATTTGACTTGTCTTGAAAAAATGAAAGCGTGTGAAAAGTGTAATAATGGTTGTGGTGAAGTAGCTGGTGGAGGCATGTTCCTGTAGCGGCAACTGAAAGCTGTGAGAACTTCCCACGAAGCTACGTTCCCTACAAACGTGGCTTTGTTACTCCTTTTCATGTACTTTTTAAGATCTATCTACGTAACGTATCCCATATATAATAATATCACACTATTTTTGTAAACATTTTTTTCTCATGGGTGAAAAAAGTTACTGGATAATGTATTTTTAGTCCTACCAAGTTAGAAACTACTTGATGGTGGAAGAAAACATTGATTTCTTTAGCTTTCCTATTAAAGATTTCAAGTAAGCTTTTAAGTAAGCTTTTATAAAAGGTCATGAAATCTCTTGTTTTTTTTTTTTTTTTTAAAAATATTTTTCAGCTTAAAACAAATATATTTTTCTACAAGATCTAAATGTAAATAAAAATTCTCAAGAACATGAAAAGAAAAATAACATTAAACAACATATATCAGACATACCCTTTTTTTAGAGAGTAATCTAGATACTATTAAATTTTATACTGTTATTCAATAATAAATCATCACGCATACTAAAATCATTAACTTTCTACAGTAATAATTTTAAAAGCCATCATATAATTTTCTTATCTTGTTTTATGAGAAATTAAACTCTGTTATTTTAGCTAGTAAAGTCATATTCTAGACTTCCAATGGTTGAAGGACAAAGTGGAGGCCCAATACACACAGCACGCCAACAATAATTCAAAATATATGATATAAGCAATGACAAAATGACATAATGATGAAAGGAACCACTATATGAAAGCTCGAAAATGACCATTTTGTAAAATAAATAACTAAAAATAAAAGGAGGATTTTTCATACGTGAAAACACCATCAGCACCATTAGATAATTGAGCACTTTAAACTACATCTGCTAGTTTGTAGTAACTACACCAATAGAACCAAAATTCCTTCCAACAGAACCAAGTTATTGAAAACTATGTATTCAACCATGCCATGTTCATAGTGTGAGTTGATATAATAGAACTCATTTCTTCTCAGTTGATTTTGTGACGGTAACTCCTTTGGCTGCTTCAACAAGTCCCTTCAAAGAATCTCTCCTAGGCCTTGCAACCTTGTTGTTAGGATCAAATAGTAGGACTTCTTCAAATGCTTTCAAAGCAGACTTGTAATCCTTTTTACTGTCATAAGCATCTCCAAGATTATTCCAAGCAGTGACATAGCCTGGTTGAAGCTTCACAGCTGTCTCAAACTGAGCAATTCCCTTGTCAACTTTCCCATCTCGGACATAGCTTACACCAAGAGCATTGTAAACCTATTGATGAATTGGTTTATGTAATAGTTACCATACCAAAGTTGTTAACAACTCATATCAGAATAAGAAAGGAGCACCACCAACACACTCTTTATTGTTGATAAGAAAATTATTAGAAACTACAAATCATGAATGGAAATAAAGAGTGAAACTACAATGGTTGAAATCAAACAAATCATCTAACCTGAGCAAGATCAGGATTATCCCCATCCCATTTCTCAATTGCTTGAAGCAAGTACTTGGTAGCAGCAGGGTAAAATTTCCTGCGCAGCATCACTGCACCAAGTTCAAAAAGCTCAGTTGCACCAGCGTCACCGCTTCTTACTTGTTCCTGAGACAATGAAAAACAGGAACAAGGACAAAGGATCATAAAACATCTAGTTCCAAATGGCTTGCACTTGTGTATATACTCTTTATTAAGGTACCAAACCAGAGAAAACAAACTTAAAGAGCTTCAGGGTCTAAAACATTTTTTGATGTTAACACCATGTATCTTGCCCAAGAAATAATCTAAAGGACCAAAGGGAAGATGCATAGGTTCTCACCTGCAACTCTTTGGCAGATAGGTCCAGTTCTCTGCGGACAAGAACTTGGCGAATCACAAAAAAAGTCCCGGTCCCTAACAAACCCAGTAGCAATATCAAGTATATTAGTTGGATGCTTAAATCAAACAATTCTCCAACCTCATATAACTCGTTTATCTTCATTGAGCTGCTTGCATAAGAAACATCAGGAGAAATCACTGATATAGTTTGCCCAAACAAGAATGCTGAAACCCATTTGGATGATCTTGCATCTCCTTCAAGATGTTTGGTTGTAAAGTCATTCACTGAAAATCCTGCAAGAGAAAATTGGAAAAGGACAAAGTCTCAGGTGACCATTTCAACTTTAAAACAAAATTTGAAGATTTTGAGTTAGCTAACGTTTGCCCAAATGTTTGAACACAAATTTTCCATAGATTTTACCCAATCAGTTTCGGCAATTTGACTACTAAAAACAATCAACATAATCAAATTTCATGAAAATATCGTAATTACTTTTGCTACCTATAGCTATCAAATAGAGTTGAATCATTGAATCCATTCCAATTGTTTAGCCCATTGTAGTTTGTACACTTCTTAAGGACAGGTTCGACCCCTCCTTTAAATCCGCTAGCCATTCAAGGTAGGCTGGCTTTCTTATGCAACAAAAAAATTTAATATACTTTCCCAAGTATTTTTCTTAATTTTCATATTGAAAAAGAATTATAAATGTATGGCCTTTTTAGGGTTAAAAAAATTGTATCTTGGCTGTTAATTGTTCTGCTTGTAGAAGTGTTATTTTTTAATTGGTGTAACAAAAAAGAGAACAAGAAATGGGGATAGTGATGTGGTTCCCTACAAATTAAGAGGGTTACCCAACCCCAGTTCCATGAAGTGTCATGGATGGTTAACACATTGAATAGCTTGAGGATTAACAACAAGAACAAAAGATGCAAACACTTAGAAATACAAGCATGGGATAGGGGCAAATAAGATTATTGAAAAACAAAATGGGTAACACATTTCAAATTATTGAAATAACAGAGATTAAACCAATTCCATTAGTGGTAGACAGTCAAACAAAGATGGGTGATCTTCTCAGCTAGGAAAAAGGTACATCCGTATCAGTAACATTATATACAATGTAGTTTACCTATGATTCTACGAACATGTACATCTAAATGCATGATATAATTGATCATGCAGTTCATCTCAACAAACCTCATTATCATTTCTTTTATGTCTTTTTTTATCTTGGTGGTATAATAACAGAGTATTTGTTGATCACTACATAGATGGAATGCTTTAGAGGTCTATCAAAATTTGAGCACGATAGCATCAGAGCATCATATGGTCAAACCTACATTCTAGAGAAACAACAGCACGTTAAGACTAAATTTTTTTTCCATTACAAAACTTGCCATTTTTCTATAAAACACATTACCAATTCACTCTTTATACGCAAAAAACATGTTAAGACTAATAAAATTAGCAACAGAGAATAGGGAATTACTTGTAAATTGTTTGTTGAAAAGGTTACTAAGGAATTCCGTTGGCATTTTCCTTTGAAACTTCTGTCTTCGTCCAGATGAAAGAAAAGATTAGTATCCGGAACTTAAGGAGTAAACAAAGGGCACGAATAAAGAGAATGCTTTAAAGATTAAACTGATAATGGTATTTAGAATGAATCACATTTATACAAGATTTCTGTCACCAAAATAAAAGAGAAATCAATGAATCAACTAGAACTGTAAGAGGGAGTAGGAGAATCAGATTATGAAGATGAAAGGTATATTGGAATACAAGATTCAGTAATTGATGTAATGAAATGCTTAATTTTGTTGTAAAACACGTGAAACTTAAACAACCTGCAGCAAAATCCCGCTCTTCACTGCATCAAGATTGTCTCCATGTCGTATGGAACCTTTTTGCTGAATTCCGAAGGCATTTACCTTTCTGTAAAGAGTGCTCTAAGTTAATATTCATCCATGCATCACACCACTGTGAACCACTAAAAAAACAAGAGCCTTTAAGAGGGTAACAAAACTGAAAGTATGGAATACGAATACGTATCACGCTACAAGCCTAGATATTCATCACCTCTATCACTTCAACATAAATCACTCTATAACAAAAAGAGAAATGCTATCAACACACTCTCCACTGTGAGCTGAAATTTGCTAGAAATCGCAAAATTGTACACTTTGGTAGAAGTAGCCAATATAAAACTAACTTGGTGCTGACCAATTACATAGTTACCCAATTCAGTACTCTCCTAAACAACATTAACCACTAACACTAATAACATTTGCATGAAGCATGGAAGAAAGATGCAAATGAGGCACCCCATTAACCCACGACGCTCAAGCTCTAATCTTTTCCAATTAAGAGATAAAAATGGTAGAAAATTAAAGAGAGAAAGGAAAGGGAATTACTTTACAGAACATGAGTAACGACGAGGATGCGAGGATTGGGAAGGGGAGGATGTAGAGAGTTTGGAAGGGAATTGGTTGCAGAAAAGGGTGAAGGGAACAGAGTCATTGAACTTGGATGGGAATAGAGTGGAAAGAGAGGGAGAAGAAGTGGAAGGGAGAAGGAGGAAGTGAGTGAAAATGGAACCACCCATCTTCTGTTTCTGCTTTTTGAGTTGTTCCGGTTGGGGTTATCCTGCTCCAGCAACCTATGCCACCTTGGACCGGAACATCATTGTTACATAACCTTCTTCATTTATCCTTTTTAGTTTCCGGAATTTTCTTTACTAAACTTCATACACATTGTGTTCTATTACAATACATATATTTCCTTTTTTTCTTCTTAATAATCTGGTCTTTATCGTTTTAGTGATTGGATTTTTATCTTTTAAAAATAAAATGTTTATATATTTAAAAAATAGTTTTAGTAATTTATTATCTAATTTTAGTAATGTAACTAATTTATTATTTACATATATTTACCAAATTTAACAAATAAAATTACGATAATCAAAATTATCTATTTTATAAATTTATGGACCTCAAAACTATAAAGATCAAAATTATTCGCATATGAAATTATAGAGACCGACTTTATAATTAAACAAAGAAAAAAAACATTTCATATCTTCAAAATATATAATATATAGTATTTTTTAAATTTTTTTTAAATGTCTTAAATTTCTTATAATAATTATTCATAAGAATAGTTTTCCAAATATATTATAATATTAATGCATAATTTTAATTATTATTCTTATTATAATTCAATTAATATTTTTTTCTTTAAATATTTTTATATATAAAATTTATATTGAATAAAAACCCTACTTGTTTATTTCTTACAATATATTTTCGCTAGAAATCTTTGATGTTATTGTTGTCATCTAACTCAATTTCTTCCTCCTCTGCATCCCTTGTAGGTGCTTGTTTCGATATTCTAATACTGTGTTAGAATTTATCACGTTAAAAATTACCATTGATTATTCAATCTATATTAATTAGAATTTATAATTTTTTATTAAATGTGGTACGCATCCTCTCACTTTATCCTAATAATTTATATATACTTGATTATCCCTTCTATTTATTATTTTTAAATAGATAATATAGTATTTTTTATATGTTCAATTAGAATCTAAATACGAGATCAGATACTTAGATAACATGAAACAATTTAATTATAAATTAGTAGGGTGGAATGCTCTAAAGGATGTACGTGGTATTGAAGTAGACAATAAATGGTGGTGTGATAAAAATATTATATGAAGTATCAAAAATGGAACAAAAATAAAATTTTGAAAAGATGGGTGGATTGATCACCTGCCAAAAAAATTCCTTGAGTTATGTATTAACTCCATTCTGAAACATGGAACAGTGTCAAAAATGGGTCTATGAAATAATTCTATGTAGAAATGGAAAATAAAATTAAGGAATGATTTGAGTAGAAATTAATACAGATAAATATATTGAGATAATATTAATAAAATATGCATCACAAATACACTCATATGATTATTAAAAATGAAAAAGGATGAGTTAGAGATGTACACAATAAAACAGCATGTAAAATTCTAGATAATAATACTTGTGGTGATTACCATGAATTATTTAATATGACATGAAAGAGAAATGGAGTTTCTAATGTCAATTATTTTATTTGAAAAGAAGGTTTAAATAGTATGACGATTAAGAATAATCTCTAACATAAAAATGTATTAATTCTATGTAAAATGTGTGTGTTGTGTAGTACAAATTAAGAAAAATCCGTTCAATATCTATATTTTGAATGTTGATAGCAAATTTCGCTTGGTATCTATGTCATAAATGGATATGAATAATAATAGTCTCACACAACAAAGTCAGATAACATTTTCATAATTTTAATATGTTTATCTTGAATAGAAAAGGAAATTTGATTTAGAATGTTACTTGGATGACTTCAATAAGAAATATATAAGATCATAGATATAACTTTTTGTTCATAAATGCAAAGGTTGATGGTGTGAAAATATTTGCAAGAGCACAAGTGAAAGTATGGACTTTGATTAGAAACAAAATTCTAAAAGTTATTTTCTCATACTCTAATTAATGTCTATGCTTGAAAACCTATATTACAAGTATAAAAAAAATAATTCTATTTCAAGTATAACTTCAGTGAGGTAGAAACTTATTATCCGGTTATATTTTGTTTTAGTTAGTTATGTACATATATGCAAGAATGATAGATGAAGAATTTGATTTCACAAATCATAATGAAAACTACAAAAAGAATTATATGAACAATACTATAGAAAACAAACTTTAAAATCTTTTACAAATGCATCACAAATGGTAGGTGATAAATGGTGTATAAAAACATTATAATTTCTTTTAGGAACTATAGATATTTTATGAGGTTTAAAATTAAGTTTAGTGTTTTATACTATTGTGACATCTACATATATTTTTTTTGTAAGAGAGTTAAAGTCCACATGTGCTTCTTTATTTTTCAATTTTTCTTTTTTCATTGAAAAAATTACGCAACAAAAGAGGATTTATTAACTATGTAATGCTATTTATGATTTTTTAGAATTTTAAATTTAAGGTTAAAAATTGATTTTTAAATTTGAAGTTGCGGCTGGTTGATAATTATATATTTCCAGATAATGTTTTAAATTGTAATTTATTAAATGCATTCCCTAAGTTTAATATTTGAAATAAAGAAAATTTGAGAAGTAAAAATATACTTTTTAAATTAACGATTTGAAAATAACATTGATTGAAAAGGTATTTTTTTCATAAAAACAAATCACATTTTGTTTTTCTATGTTTTGATTACTTCACTTGTTTCGTTACTAAATTGCAATTTTTATGTTATATTTTTTTATCACTACTTTTGTGCTAAACTGCAAACATAGATGAACCAACACTTAAAACAACGTTACTCACATTAACATATAACATCGGACGGTGTGGTACGGTGGTTGGTTTGATTTGGTTTGGTTAGAGTTGGAACTTGGAAGCTCCGTCTCCTTTCGATGAATTCGAGGAAAACCCTTACTACTTAACACTGAACAACTAACACATTCTCCTCATTTCGTTTATCTTCAATCCAATCCAATCCAAAGCCATTCTCATTCTTTCATTCATTCAGCCATGGCTCACCTTCTCCACACTTCCTTCGTCCCCTCCTCCTCCTCACTCCGCCGCGCCGCCGTTACTCACCGCAAAACGACGTCTCCCCTCGTCGTTCGGGCCAAGATCCGAGAGATTTTCATGCCGGCGCTCAGCTCGACTATGACGGAGGGTAAAATCGTCTCCTGGACCAAATCCGAGGGCGACAAGCTCTCCAAGGGCGACAGCGTCGTTGTCGTTGAGTCTGACAAGGCCGACATGGACGTCGAGACCTTCTACGACGGCTACCTCGCCGCCATCGTCGTCGAGGAAGGTGGCGTCGCTGCCGTCGGATCCCCCATCGCATTCCTCGCTGAGACCGAGGATGAGATTCCTCAAGCCAAGTCCAAAGCATCCTCTTCCTCTTCCGCGCCCGCACCTGCACCTGCACCTGCACCAGCGCCGCCAGTGGAGTCTCAACCGGAGAAGGTTGCGGCGCCCGTCGCAGCTGCGGTTCCGACTCCGGTCGTAGTGTCCAGTCATCCTGCTTCGGAGGGAGGGAAGAGGATTGTTGCGTCACCTTATGCGAAGAAGCTCGCCAAGGATTTGAAGGTGATTTTATAGTTTGTTAGACCGTTGTGAATGAATTAGATAGTTACTTAAATTTCTAGATAAGAAGAAAATAATACACAAAAATGAGTGAAACTTGTTCTGTTAGTTAAAATTAACTTATGCTGCTCAACATTTTCCAGTTAGAGACACTAAGAGAAGGTAGACGAGTTTCTATAAAAATTGAAGTGCATGTGTAGGTTTTAAGATATAAGAGATGTTTGTTTATTTTACTATTTTATTTTCTTATGAGTTGAATTTTAACTGGAGAAAGAAGTTATAAGAGATGTTTAATTGATTTTAACTCAGAGAGAACTTTAATTTATTATACCTTTTTTATGTTTTTCTCTTATAAGTATTTAATAAGAAGTTTGATCTAGTAAGGTCTTAGTTGCATTTTGTCCAGTACATTTGCCTAATGGTAAGAGCTTTACTCATCTATCACATTTACATCTTCTTGCACTTTCTTGTTCTTTCCATTCTCTCTGTTCGGTTGGGCTCTTGACATGTTTTCCAACAGGTGGAGTTGGGGAGGATAGTGGGAACTGGACCGATGGGGAGGATTGTTGCTAAAGATGTTGAGGCATTTGCAGCTTCTGGGGATGTTGCAGCAGCAGCGTCACCAGCACCAGGGAAGAGTGCAGCACCTGCCGGGGTGGAGTTGGGGTCTGTGGTGCCTTTCACTACAATGCAGAGTGCTGTGAGTAGAAACATGGTGGAGAGTTTGGCAGTTCCCACTTTCAGGGTTGGTTACACCATCACCACGGATGCACTTGATGCCTTGTACAAGAAGGTGAGCTTTGAATGTGCAATGAAATTTGGATGTGAAATGCATTAAGTGTTGTTGCATTGAATTGCTCTTCTAGTTGTTTAAATCGCATTGACATATCATTTTGGTTTTCTTTTTATTGTTTGTTATGGTTCTTTTGTGAGTTTGATGTTGCAATACTGTGGAGGGAAGAGGTCATACTATTATTACAGATCTTTTGTGCTTGGTTTTCTGACTGTTTGAATTGTTCTAATTGTTTTCAAACTCTGTTGGTTCTGCATTTTGTTGAAAGCTTGGTGCCTTTAGAGATTAACACTCAACCCATTAAAAGAGGGTGAAAAGGGGGAGTTCACATACTTTGTAATTTATATGTGGTACTAAATATGAATGTTCTTCCCTAAGTCATTAGATATGGTTGTTATTGTGATTATCATTATGATTATGATTATGTTGATGCTAGATGAATATCACATGGGTTCCTGTGACCTTTGTGTTTAATATGTAACGGACACTTTATCCAATTTGCATAGTCAATAGTATCTTTAATTAGACAATCTTCTTAGACCTTGTAATGAATGGTGGTTTAGTAATTGACATAGTCAATTGCAAGGACTGTTCCCAATTTTTTCTTTAGGATAACACAAAAGGGAGTAAAAACAGCTGTAAAGAAAATTATTACCAAAAGTGGTCAAGTGTAAAAATACTAGCCATGTATGATTTTATGTTCTTTGTGAAGTTGTTACTTGTTACTTGAACATGCTAATGTGGTAGTTGATAGTTTGATATCTTCACATTTTTAAATTATTCATACCTAGTCCCTGGAGTTCTGGATTCATACCCAAATTCATTGATTCTATTTTAAAAAATTTCAGATCAAGTCAAAGGGAGTTACTATGACAGCATTGCTTGCCAAGGCTACTGCGCTTGCACTGGTCAAACACCCTGTTATCAACTCTAGTTGTAGAGATGGTAATAGCTTTACATATAATAGCAGCATCAATGTTGCAGTTGCTGTGGCTACAGATGGTGGTTTGATTACACCAGTGCTTCAGAATGCTGACAAGGTTTTTTTATACTCTAATTTGATCAACTTCTAATCCACTCTCCTCTAATATAAGACGGTTCTTAATTGTGAAAAGGTATATTTAATGTATGTTGTAGATTGATGTCTATTCATTGTCGAGAAAGTGGAAGGAGTTGGTTGATAAGGCCAGGTCCAAACAGCTGCAACCTCATGAATACAACACTGGTACTTACATGTATTTTATTGGTTTTGTTCTGCATCTTAGCAAATTTTCAAATTTATTATTGAATCCTTGAAAATTGTAGGTAGTAGAGTCTAGAAATTTTGATAGTTGACTTCATATTAGTTTAATTAGAATTGAGAAGTCTATCACTACATACATAGGAGATATCTTTGAATGAAAAGAAAAGAACTACATACATAGGAGATATCTTTGAATGAAAAGAAAATAATAGCTCATAGTTTCAAAATATGAATGACAATATTGGTGGCCAAGTTCATGATTAGTGTGTGCACTGGGCAGACGTGTCTAAAGTTAATATCAGTATGAAAATTGGATTGGGATGCTTTGATGGATTATCATCTACATAGTCTTGTTATTTGACTGGATTGCAACTGTGAAATCGATGAATATATGACGCAGACATTATACATCTACATAGGCTATATATTTGAACAGTTGGTTTTAGGCATGGAATGTAATCATATAGGCAAAAAGTATAATTTGTGGAACATTTGCAGTTTATAACTATATACCAAAGAAAAGCTTTATTTTATATGGGCAATTCACTGACAAAGCTGGACATTGCATATGAATGTTTATCTATTTTCTTTTAGTGTAAGTTGAAGGGAAGTGTGAATTATGATACCAGAAAATCTGTACAGATCAGTTTTCTGATGCTCCATTATTGTATTCTTCTAGGTTTACAATTGCAATGAGTGCTTGAGATTAAAGAATAAGTTGGGCTTGAAAGACTAAGAACAATGAGTCCTTAAGCATGAGGATTTACAAATATGACTTTTAGAATTATTTTTGGGAACAGAGTAGAGGATTTATGTTCTATTAGCTGGCCACAGCGTGGGCTTTAGTTAGCATAAGACTAAGGATGCGAAAAGTTAAACGAAGAGAGAATGTAAAGTTTAGTGATGCTGTGGTCATCACTATTCAACAGCGAGGTCTGATAAATAACAAGTTGGAGGGAATTAAAAAAAGCTTACAATTTAAAAACAAGTAACATCAACCAAAAGGCCTATCCCACTAAGTTTGGCCAACCATTTTTTATGACATATTAGTTGAGGTCTTGATAGTTTTTAAAATCAAAATTTTAGTGATACAATGTAGTTTCCTCACTGATCAAAATTTTATGACATTGGATCAAATTAAGAACTCTGATTTGGATATTTGCGTATCCTCACTGATTGCTTTTATTATTTTCCACAGGTACTTTCACTCTTTCCAATCTTGGAATGTTTGGTGTTGATCGCTTTGATGCTATTCTGCCACCTGGAACTGTGAGTGTTTTACTTGTGGTCAAATATTGCAATTGCAAGAGATTGACTAAATGTTCCAATTCTGTTAGTGATGGGCAACACGAACATTATAATTCTTTGGATTTTTTTGTGTAGGGAGCAATAATGGCTGTTGGAGCATCACAGCCAACTGTCGTGGCTACCAAGGATGGTCGCATTGGCATGAAGAACCAAATGCAGGTACGAGAGAGAGTCCTGACATTTGCATACATAGGACTATGTCTTAGCTATTGTTAGAAAAACATAAATCCAGTTCCACACTTGTTTCCTGTAATTGAAGAAGTGTAAATTTGCAGGTCAATGTCACAGCTGATCACCGAGTCATCTATGGCGCTGATTTGGCTTCGTTCTTGCAAACACTCTCACTGATTATTGAGGATCCCAAAGATCTTACATTTTAGTCTCATTTTCCTAACAAAGTGAAACAGCATTCCTTTTCTGGGTGTGATTCCTCTCATCAGGTTTGTGGGGTTCTTAATTCTCGACAAGCAGAAATTGAAGGAGTCAATTACTATTCACTCGGGATTTTGCCAAGAGTTTTGAATAGAAAAGTTGAGCTGTGGTTTCTTATAACATATTTTTAGTCGAAAATGTCATTTACAATTTTTCCTTAGTGCTGCCTTTTACTTTTTTTTTTTTTTGTTTATTTGGGATGTTCATTAGTCTAATAATGCACATAATTTTATGTAAGCATACAACTTATTTTTCGATTCCAAATCTTGAAAAGTGAAACTCAAATGATTGAGGGTAAAAGTTTGTTTGCATAAAATGTTGCTTCTCAGTTTTTATTCCACCAAGTTTATCCCGTTCACAAGTTCTTGTTTTGTTTTGTTTTTTGATTGGCACAAGTTCTTGTTTTGTGACTAATGAAAAACATTATACTTGTTTTTACTAAAATTAATCGGCTCAAACATCAACCAATGTTTGTTGCATTTGATTTGAATATACTTTTATCGTTTTTGTTCCTTTTTCTTATCATTTTAGCTCTTATAATATAACTTTTTTCTATTTTAATTTATTTCATTACCCTTTTACTATTAAACGAGGACGTGACACAAGAAATACCATGCCATTTGGATACGTAACATCACATGTGTCATAAAAATGAAATACCATGTCATTTAAATATATGACATTACAATACATCACACACCATAGGATCATATATCACAGCATTACTTAAACCAGTGTTATCCCGTTCAAGGATCGACCATCGTTTTAAAAAGGTTTTTAAAAACATTAGAGTGATATCATTGCCTTATGTAGTTTGATTTATGTCTCATTAGTATTGTATCTTTCTAGTAAAACTTTATCCTTATAAACCTAATACATTGTTTCATGATTTCATAAAATAAAGAATTACAATTTCTTAACAACGGAGAATCACAATTTTTAAGAGTAAAATTGTTTTAACAATAAATAATAAAAAAATTAAATAATACGATAAAAAGGTAAAGAATTTCAAATTTTTCATTAGAATCATTTTAAATTTCTAAAGAATTTAAAAGTTTTGTTTTAAATTATGAAAAGAAAAATTGACTGCAATATGATTTGATGTCCAGCTTCATTTTACAACTACAGTCTCTATCCTTTTACGATTTTTTCTTTTTTCACTCTACCTTACTTTCTTTTCTAGTGTGCCAATTGACAATTATTGACTCCACAGTGAAAGAATAAATAGGTACATTGGTTTAGCCTTTCATAGCAAATGAATAATCTCATACTTAATATGTAGTGAACAATAGATGTAGCTTTGTGCAGCAGTTGAACTAAAACCCTCCCATTAAACAATAATCTGCTCCAAACCCACCCTACAAGCCTAACCAAACCCACACTCACATCATTCCCATCTCTCTAACATCTGAAAAATTCTCACTTTAACTACCCAAGCCATGGATACAGAACCCTAATTCAGCTTCTCCAACATGTGTGACACTTGTGTTCATACCATGGATTCACCAAAGACCTCTTCTGACCAAGTCCTCAGAGAAGGAACCAAAGAAGATGAAAAAGAATACTTTGAAGCAAAGTTGGAAAATGGAAAGAACATGAGAAGAATAGATGATGATGATGAAGAGGTTCCAATGGACTTGCTGTGGGAGGTTTTCAATGAAGAGTTATCTTCAGCAACAAAGTTTGCTACTTCTTCAAAGGAAATGGTTGAATTCAAATGTGCCAAGACAAGCACTGCTCTTGTTCAAACCAGGAACAGGTATGGTATGTTGGTGATGGTTAAGGTCTTCAAGAAGTTCTTTTCCATCAACAGTTCTCAAATAAAGTTATTTTGGCAATCAGACTAATAGCTTCTGAGTAATATTTTTCTCTTTTTAATGCATGAGATGCTGTCTCTCACTATGAAATGTGTATAAAAGTATATATAAATCACAGATAATCTTTCTCTGATTTATTCTTATGAGTTTCATTAATAGATTTTAATCAATAAATCAAGGTTTAATTAGTCAGATAGTATTCACTTTTATTTAAATGAGTTAGTTTAATATCCGTTTTTAAAAATGTATCAATTGAGTCATAATTTTTGAAAAGATGCCTCAATTAAGTTATTTTCAGAAAAAAATTATTAATACAGTTAACGGTGTTGATATTTAAAATGACTTACAAAATTAAGTATTGATATTTATATTAAAATTTAGTAGTAAAAGTCATGAATTAAGTTAATGGTTTTAGTAATTTTTGTCTAAAAAGAAACCTGATTAAGACACTTTTTCAAAAGTTGGTACTAGATTGACATATTTTTAAAAGCGGGTACCAAACTGACATATCTGAACGAAAATGGGTACCATCAGACTAATTAAACCATAAATCAATTATATGCTTTGTGTTTTATTCTAGAATCTTTCTCTGATTTCTTCTTATTAGTTTCGTTCAGTATTGTTGGAGTGAACTGTGAAACCAAATTTGTAAGGTTAAACCTCCAAAGTTGGATATATCATCGAGAAATAGCATTCATTGGAGCATTAACAATAAATGCTTAAAAGTAGTTTGCATATAAACAAAATATACTTTCTTATGTGCCTTCCTATAATATAGAAAGAGATGATATTAATCTTGGCATGCACGTCTCTTTTATTTTTAAACAGGCAAATTTTCTTTATTTTTTTAATGGGATGACACTTGAATTTTCTAATTTTTAAATACAAATTCATCTTTATTCTATTTTTAATAATTGATTCTCATTTGTCTTATTTTTTAATAAACAATTACAAACAATATAAAAGAGAAAAAACTCTTTTATAAACAAAAAATTGAATTATATAAATAATTTTTTAATATGATGCATGTCACGTAACTATTGTCAAGACATCGATGCTACTTACAGTAGAAGATATTTGTATCTGAACTGGTGCAAAACACAAACACAAGTTGGATATCACCCGCGTTAATTTCAAATAGATATTTAACTACAATGTGTTATATATAAAAGAATTAAATATGTTTTTGTCATTAACTTATAATAAAAATAAAAATAATTTTTTTTTTTAATTTTAAATCAATTTAATCATTTAAATATACGAAAGATCGAATACTCTCTTGCCCCAACCCATCTTCATTATTTTCATAGATCTAAAAGTAGAACATCACAAATTTTTTAACTTGACTTTATATTTCCTTTCGGATTCTTCTATATCGGAAGATATAGTTCCATGTGCATTCCACATTCCATTTGAAAAATATTTTTAAATGTACCAAAATATTTAAAAACTCACTCGTTTATGATCACAAACATTTATCAATAATTGTACGGGTTGTAGTTGGGCTAGTCCATTTCCCTTGCTTTCTTCTCTTCTTATTTTCTGCACCCACTCCTTTTTGGTCACACATGGCAACAGTAAAAGCCACCTAAGGATCACCGCTTATTATCTAAAACCTTAGATTTATGAATCTTATAAATTCAACTCAAATTTGAATTTTCTAAACCCTAAACCCTAAATCTTATATTGTAAAGTAACCAGAAGAGTATAAAGGATTTGAAGGAGTGTCAACTTTGGTTGATGTGGGAGGTTGCAGAGGGCAAACTCTCCACATGATAATCTTCAAGTACTCTACAATTAAGGGTATTAATTTTGACTTGCCCCAATTTATTGAAAAAGCGCCATCTTACCCAAGTATATATACCATTAGCACAAGGCAATGATGCATGATAGTTTTAATTTTAATTTTTACCATAAGTTGACTTGGACACCGTCTAAATTTGCATGAATTAAGGAATACAGCATGTTGGAGGAGATATGCATCATTATGTACCAAAGGGTGATGTCGTGATTCTAAAGGTCAGAAAACACTTTCTATGACACTTAAATTTCATGTTTGAGAATGGTTAATCTCTCCGATAACCCGTAATACAAAAATTTTATAACACGAAACGAGGAAAGGTCTAAGACGACAACGATATAACTAATTTTTTTTCATGCTGGTCGTGTATTAGGGATTCTGTCATCAAGGAGTAACTCATAATATGTTGGTTCAAGTCTTTCAAATAGTAAAGGTCATTCAACTCTCTAGCATGTCCAATCATCCTCCTCACTTTCTTGTTCTGCAATATACAAGAATTACTATGAAAAATACCATTACAAGAAGGGTCATTTGTGGATAATTTAGAAACATGTAGGACATTTTTCAGGAGTATGGTCAAGTTTACTTGTATATCTCCTTAACCCACTGGATATCATGTTTCCATCCGCTATGGAGATTTTTTTTATTACTAAGACATGAAAAATATGTGAAAAAAATTCAGGAAATTGTGTCATGTGATCAGTGACTCCAGTATGTAAAATCCAATGATTAGTAAAACGGGTATTTGAGACATTAAATCCAACAGAAAATGGTAACTTACCAGAATATGTCAATGAGCACATACGTTGGTTTTTTCATATTACCAAAGAAGGATCTTACTTTTTCTAACTCCTAATGGTTGAGTTATGAAACAGATCCTTTTGATTTTCAAAAACAACAATAATAATACGAGCAACATTTGGGATAATTTTTTCCATTCAAACGATAGGCTAAATGCACATTTTGTAACTCTCCTCTGGCTTGAGGTTTGTTTGAAAAATTTATGCAAAAAAAGGATTAAGGACTAATATTCACTCATTGTCACTGTCATGAGAATCCTTTAATGTGCTTTTTCGTTTGAAACATTCACTCTCTAAAACTTTGATGGTAGAAGAGAACAAATTTGATTATCCAAAGCACCTATGAAACTTATAGAGTTTTTTGTCCATCACATAGTAGTTGCTATAATAAATGGTTGCCAATTAGATGGGATTATAGTATCAAAAAATTTATGCAACAATTATAAATTGATTGACAAATGGACCACAACTATGAAAATTATTTATCATGTGAATATCTCATACTATCTCACATATCACACATTTGAAAAATTTCCAACCTTGTCTCCATTCTTGGTTTCAACCATCACAAAAAATTGATACACATAAGATAAAAATACAACAATAAAAGTTGCAATTGTGTATGATAGGCTGAAACACACAATAAAAATTAGAGGTTGGGCAAGTAACAATAAATGTTGCAATTAGGTTTATACAACCGTTAAGGTTGCTATATTTTACGATTAGGAGCTCTCATACCATCTAAAGAATAAAAGAGAACAAAATGATCTTCACTTACTTTTTCTTATTATAAACATTAAATACATATACATAAATTCTTCTAGACAAATAAATTCTTCTAGACAATTTTGAAATCTTTGTTAGTCAACTTTAGAAATAAAAATAAAATATACAATATTAAAGCTACTAAATGGATAATTATAATAAATAAGAATAATGTCAAAATTCTCTAAAATATTTTAACAGAAAGGTAGTGTGACATATGTAAATTTTATTTTTAATTCTAGTTCAAGATGTGCCATGAGATATAAATGGATTGTATAAATTTTGAATATGTGTGTGCCACTTAACACAATCTAAATTTGTAAATTCGAAAATGAGATGAGAATGTATATTTACATATTTGTATATATCATGTTCTCGTCTCTATTCTCATCTACCCCTCATTCTCATCTCCATTTTAAATTATTAAAATATCTTTAATTTTTTCGATAATCTTAAAATGTTGTAGTAACTTTTCTTTGTTCATTAGTATTGTAATTAATTTTTAGGATACACATTCGATAAAGTTTTAATTTCTTTTATATAGTTATTTGGCCATTGTCCAGTTATTATTTAATACTCTTATTTGTTATTTATACAATTGTGTAACCTTTGTCTAAAATATGTATCCTTTTAACAATAATATTTGAAATTAATATTAAAAAATGAAATGAGTGTGTAAATGTTGATATGGGTATATCATTTTCTCAATATGATTGGGATAAATTTTTACTTTTTAAAGATGAAATGAGATAGTTTAACTTACTTCGTCCGTTGTCATTTTACATATTAAAAAAAAACAAAAAAAAATATAAAAAAAAAAAAAATAAAAAAAAAAAAAATAAATTTTTTGTTTATTTTATATAAATATATATATATATATATATATATATATATATATATATATATATATAAAACCCTTAGTGCTAATATAATTATTACCGATATATTATTATTTATTTAAATATAGGAAAGATATGAATATCATTCTGTAAGAAGATAGAGACAACTTTCCCTAATAAATAAATAAATAGAATATTTAATAATAATATGTGAATTGAAATGTATCAACCATAACATCACTTGAACTTATGTTAAATAATAATCACAACTTCCTCTGATCTTAAAATATATAGTGTATGTTTTTATAAAATTAGACTTAAATTCTCCTTTGATTTAAAAAAAAAAAATCACATTACTTATATTTTTAATAAATCATGTTAGTTTTTCTCATATTTTTAATAAATTGACACTTACCTTCTTTATTTCATTTAAAAATATATTCAATAACATTTAAATTAAAAAACTAAATTTTTCATAATTTTTAAAATTAAGTTTAATGAATACGATATATTTAAATAAATCAAAGGCGAGTATTAATTATAAGTAAAGTGGATGTTATTTATTAAAACTATAAAAAAACATATATTTAAAAATTATGTGAAACACAAGTATCTTTTTATTAAAAATGTAAAAGAAACTGTGAGTATATTTTAAAATTAAATGGGATGTGAGTTTCATTTACCTCAGGAATCGCAATTTTCTCTAAAAGCAAATAATAATAAAAATTAATATTATTAGTTTTAATTAAAAATAATAATAAATTGATATTTATTTATTTTACTTTAAGTTAACATTTCCACTCTATTTTCTTTGAATTTGTTTTCAAATTAAGAACTTCTATTTTCATAATTTTTTTAATTTCTTTTCTTTTCACAAAGCGTTCTCTAAATTATTGGAGATGAAAAAATCATTATCTAAATTAGTTTGCATAAATTTTCAAAGGTTCTCGTTCACTTAGGGTTTCTGTTGATTTTGATGTTGATGTTGATATTTGTTGCATGAAAGTGAGGCATGACATGTGTCCATTTTTTTTTTTTATGATATTCGGAAGGCATTTTAGAGGGGTTTTTCTTTCAGCACTTAATTTAAATTTTCTAAACTATAAAATATTTTGTCACTGGATATGCAGAAGGTAGATGTGTATTCATAGTTTACCATAAGAACTATAATAAATGCGATAATATTTACTTTCACAATTTTTATTATGATTTATTTCTCTTAGATTTTTAAAAGAAAAAATCGAGAGATTTAATTCCATAAAAGGTTCAATCGTTCAGTAATAATATAAACTGGATTTCGATAATATCAAATCGGATCAATGTTGTCAATTATAAAATCTGAGCTATCAAATCACATATAACGTAAAAACATCTTTTATTCATACTAAATAAAACAAAAAAAACATTTATTGTATGAAATTCCAAAATTCCTGGTTTCACATCATATTACATTACTTTTATTCCATCAAAGGGTAAAATATATTTTTTATTTTCAATACAAATAATGATATAGATGTTAGTATTCAAAAGAAAGATTATTTAACTATTCTAAAATAAAAAAAATATTCAGTTATTTATATTATGAAATAAATGAATATATTAATTTTTATTTATTATAAGATAAAATTTATTTAATTAAAAGATGACACAAGTTAATAAATAGTCTATTGTATAGTAAATAATATAAAATTAATTTATTTCCATAATAGCTATAATTCCGTCTAAGTTTTAGTTATTTTAGCTAACTTACTGTGCCGTTTCTATTCGAAAATGTTGATAACGTATTAAGTTATTACACGTTTATGCTTTTTCTATAAAAAAAACATATAATAGCTATATTCCTTTATAATATACGTATAAAAGTCTTCTACACTTAAACTAAGAAAAAAATATTTAACTTTTATTCATTTTTAATGTCATTTTAAGTGAGTTACGTGTGATATCACTGTTACTTTTTCTTATTTCAATACAAACTTAGGTGTCATTATCTTTTATAAATTTTATTTTTTAATATTAATTAAATTATTAAGACGTTATTAATATTTCTCATGACAACTTCTACTTGACATAATGAAATGATATAACTAAAGTTGGACATAATTATAGTTGTTATACAAGAACATAGAATATTATGTTGTTGTAATTGTTTTACTGAAATTGAAAATTGCATGAGAAACTTATTTGATTCCAACTTGATAATCCAATCATCAAATTGAAATAATCCTTCAAATTATTTTAATCCCAAAATTCTCTTACGACATGTGAGAATACTTAATATCCCTTTTTTATTCTTTTATAATTATTAGTACAACAATTCACTCTTAGACTAATGTTAAATTAATTTTTTTTTATCATTATAACTATAACTTTTATTGTATTTTTATAATTATTTATAATTTATTTTAATATTTATTAGTACTGATACAAATAAAATTATTTTATATGCACATATATCATTTTGATTTACATTGATTTGCTTTATTTTTGTATATTTTTCTTTTATTTTAACATAATAATTAATATCAACAACCAAACAGAAATAGAATGTAAAAAAATTGTCTTTCACGTTTTCCATAACGAATACCAAACGAAAAACAACAAAAAGATATAAGATGCAGATTAATTAGAACCAGAAGAAAGTGAAAAATCCAAAAATAATAAAAGGAAAAATGATAACCCACAATAAGCCAAAGATAATACAAGGAAGCTATGTGCACACGTGACGTTTAGTTTCAAAAAATAGTGCTAAAAATGAGAAATGATTCATGTAAATGTAATCCAAAAGAATTGACGAACATTTAGTATACAGATAGAATAAACAAAATACATTTATAGTACATATGATCTGATACGGAAACATGAAAAGAGAAATAGAAAGAGGGAAATAAATATATAATAAATACATATAAAATAAATGTGTATGTATATTATTGTTTACTAAAAATATCTTTAGAATCACAAAGCAAAAACATTATTTCTGTGCACAATCCTCATCTTTGCTCAAAAACAGAACAAAAACATACTAAAATGGAAGCATAAGCATTTGTACATTATCTCTTAGCATTGCACAGTTCCTGGAGTTTTTTAGAACAAACACATAAACTTTAACCCAACCCATATATTCTTTTACTCCTAGTATTGTCTTGATGAAAATAACATGTTGAAAAGTTTTATATCGGCACAAGGAAGTGAATGTTAGTGATTATATAATGGGTTCTAAGTTTATCACGTTTCTTTGTTCCAAGTCAGAGACACTTTAAACTAATATTTGACTTTTTTATTCTCTTTAATAGAGTGTTGTGAGGTGTAAATTGGGATCAAATGGTTAATAGTGATTTTTGTGTGTCGTACAAATTTGCACATAGTAATTAATATTTTTGTTATTGGAGAATCATCCTTGGTTGCTGGAGTTGCATTGTCTTGAAAAGTTTCACATCGTCTAAATGACCAAAGAAGAGTGTTAATGACTATATAATGAACTGTAAGTCTATGATATTCTTTGTTCCTAGTCAAAGACACTTTTAAGCTAGTATTTGACTTTTCTTATTCTCTATTAACAGGATGATTCTTAAAGATAAAAAAGATATTTGTGGAGTAACCAGAATGCATACTTGGCTATAAAAACCACATGGTGTGGGAAAGGGAATATGCAGAGAAGAAAACAAGTGGAACACATTTAGCAGTGAGAAGAGATAAGCAAATATGGGTTCCTATGGAGGTGATGTAGTTGTCACAACCACTCCCAGAGAAGGAGATGATGAAGCTTTCGTTTCTGCTTTTTTACTTTGCACTAGTCAGGTATTTCCTTCAGTGCTCAATGCTGCTATTGAGCTTAAATTGTTTGAAATCATAGCCAAGGCAACACCACCAAATGCAGCCATGTCAGCCTCAGAAATTGCTTCTAAGTTACCAACGTTACCAACACAACACGTAGATAGGCTCCAACGCATGCTGCGTTTGCTTGCCAACTATTCTCTGCTCACTTGTTCCACTCACATCAATGAAGATGGTAGCACTGACACAACTTATGGAATCTCATGTGTTGGAAAATACTTTGTCAATGATGAAACAAGGGGTAGTTTCTGTCCCTTCACAACACTTTGCCAACATCCTACAGTGTTAGAACTTTGGTAAGTAGTTTTGTTTGCTCCATACAATAATCTAAAAGGTAATGTTTTGGTAGAAATCTCATAAAGTTAAAAAGTGTGCTGATATGTTGTGATGTGACTTTAGGCCAAATTTTAAGGATGTAATAGTTGATTCCGAGGACGACCTATGCAAGAAGGTTCATGGAATGTCTTTCTACCAATGCACTGAAAGAGATCCACAACTGAATTACATTTTCAACAAATCAATGGCTAATATTTGCAACTTAGAAATGAATAAGATTCTTGAAGAGTATAAAGGATTTGAAGGAGTGTCAACTCTGGTTGATGTGGGAGGTTGTACAGGGCAAACTCTGCACATGATAATCTCCAAGTACTCTACAATTAAGGGTATTAATTTTGACTTGTCTCATGTTGTTGAAAAAGCGCCACCTTACCCAGGTATATATATGCCATTAGCAAAAGTAAATGATGCATGATAGTTTTAATTTTAATTTTTACCAAAAGTTGACTTGGACACTGTCTAAAATTGCATGAATTAAGGGATACAGCATGTTGGAGGAGATATGCACCATTATGTACCAAAGGGTGATGCCATGATTCTAAAGGTCAGAAAACACTTTCTATGACACTTAAATTTCATGTTTGAGAATGTTTGATCTCTCCAACGATGATTGAATTCGATTTTTATTTCTTTTGACTCCGTGTAGGCTGTGTTGCACAATTGGTCAGATGAAGACTGCTTAAGCATTTTGAGGAACTGTCACAATGCACTGCCACATAATGGAAAGGTTGTTGTGATAGAATTTATAGCACCAGAAGAAGCATCAGAGTCTAATGTATCAAAGCTTGTATCCACACTCGACAACGCCATGTATATCACAAGTGGTGGGAAGGAAAGAAGTGAAAAGGAGTACGAGAAATTGTGCAAGCTTTCTGGATTCTCAAGATTTCAAGTTGTCTGTCGTGCTTTTTCTGTCTTAGGAACCATGGAATTTCACAAATAAATTAAATTTCCATCAATGACAAGCTAGCCAGTTCAGAAACTCCCTTCTGTGAAGCTAATAGAGCTACCAATAAGATTATCCATCATTTCAGCTTTACTTTCTTAAAAAATATGGTTGAGTTTCAGCTGTTTGGCAACTTTTCTTCACGAGGATATTTATGTTTTTTTGTTGTTGTTTAAGACAGCACCACTTATTTCTTGGTTGTATAACTTATTTCAAATAAATGATCAGAGTAATACTTTGGTAACCTATCTTATTTCAAATAAATTATTACAGTAATACTTTTTGTAACAATCCTTTTATATGTAGTGTGATCTAGTACACACATTTTATTGAGTTAAATATATTTTTATTTTATTAATTTTCATTAAAAAATTAAATTAATCTTTCATTAAATTTTTGACTTAATTTAATTTTTTAATTTAAAAATATGTGAATTTAGTTAATTTAATTAAATTTATTTAATATTTTATGATAATATTTAAATTTTTATCCTTTTAACACATTTGAATAGTTAGTATTATGGGAAACACTGACAACTGTTATATAAATGGATAAATGTTATATTATTTATCAGCACAAATTTGTGAAATCTTGAGTTGATTTGATGAAACAGTTTTCAACTGAGTCATCCATATTAAGAAAAAAATAATAGAGAAATCAAAGTTCAATTTTATTTATTTTTTATATATAAAAAATAGTGTTAATTGAAACAAAACTATGGTTCAAAGTGTACATCTCTGGAAAGTACAAAATTTAAGCAGAAGAAATAGTCATTTTCGTAAAAGAACCTAGTAACCAAAAACATACAGAGATAGAGAGGTGTTTGAATTTTGGAGCAGTAGAGAAAGTGTTACACATTTAGTTTAACAACTCATCCGTGCTTAGTATAATGAAATGTTTAAATAATAATAATAATAAAACAATAAGAATGACGAGTGAGATTTCTAAGGTAAGTGTTAATGGCCTACCAAAAATTTCTACATACAAACAATCCCAATTTAGAAAAAGAAAAATGAGGTAGTGGAAGTGATGGAGAGGGAGTGAGTCATTTGATGCTTTGCGTGTTGTCTCCCAGGGCATAAATGAATCATGTCACAAATGGACAGATACAAGAAATATATAAAACATAACCACAAAATTATGTTGTGACACAGCAGCTGCACCGTAGTAGATCATACTTTGAAAACACCACTTCACCTTCATGGCAATCACCTGTGCTGGAGCACAAATCACTGAATCTTCATATAACACATTCTGCAGCAGATGATCAACTTCAACAGATACAGACAAGACTGGCCAAGTACATCTTGTCATATCATAAAAATGTTGATAAAAACTGGTATTTTTTAATGATGTATCCTCTTCTCATCCAATCTATGACGGAACAACTTGGCTATGTGTCTCCTTTCACAGTCCTGGTCATAGAAGAAGAAAAAACCATTAATGCTACTTTCATCACGACCACAATGTACTGTTACAGCACAAATAAACTATCAACATGTAGCTGAGCTTATATTGCCTCACCTTAAACATATTCAGATGGAATGGTTTATCTGGATTCATCCTTCTCAGCTTCTGATATGTATATGCAAAACTCAGCTGATCACGAGGAGTGAACCGATCAATTTCATTGAACCAAAGACAAGAAAACAAATTCGACATTGGGGTGTGCGCTCTAATAATAAAAGAACCTTCAGGTACATCTGTCAAGATTATGTAAATCACATCAGTTCATTTAATCAACAACTTCGGAGAATTGACAGAAAATAAATGGTTAACAGAACATACTGCTTGGTAGAAGCTTGTTTGGATCCGATGCATCAAATCTTTGCAGTCCGTCTGCCCGGTAAAATGAAAACTGCTGATCTATAACTGTGTGATTATACTTGTTCAATTTCTTGTTTTGTGCTACTTCTTCCCATACACAATGCCGATCATAATGATTGGATATTGCAAATTCATAACCCTTGCGCCACAAAAAGTACTCCAAGATAAGTAAAGGATCAAGCTGAAGCCGTAATTTGCTATCCAGCCAAATTGAATACCTGAAATGAAAATTGAAAGAAAAGAAGAACCATCAAGTTAATGAACATCTAAGAAAAGAAAATTATACGTAAAACAAACAGTAACTAAATTAACTAACAAAGAAAATTAATAAGAAACCTTTCCAAAGATTTCAGATATATATATACAGAACACCACATACAAAATAAATTTGTATTTGTATCAATCCCCATTGCAATAAGGACTTAACTATTCCAATAACCAAAATTCTAAAACTAGGAAATGCACAAAGATTCATTTTCCAAGTTGGTTTAGGCTAGAAAGGTTGGGGAATTGAAGAATCACTAAAATTTAAGCCATTAGTTATATAACATACCAAGGTAGTCTAGAATTTTCGCAGAAACACTTCCAACTTATAAAACACTGGAACACACAATAGTATCCACAAGTATAATGACAGTATGTTCAAGCCAATAGATCAGTCATTAAAACTTATATAATAATCCTCACAAATCTCTTTCAATATTCAACCCCATCAGAGATTCATCAAGCACTAACCTTTGTGCCGTTATAAGGCTCTTTATTGGTAGTAAAAACCGGACACTGACATCTACCCTATGGTCACACTCTTTAGCTTCTCCTTTACAATACTCTTTCCAACACAAGGATATGGTGTACATAATAAAAGAATCAAATGTTAGAATCAGCTAACTAAAATTTTACCATTTTATACAACACATCTTTCTTGTTGTTTAACGCCCCGTAGCAGTCACCATATTTTAAAACATCATCCAAATCATTACTGTTAATTTCAAAAGAACCCCTATTCCTTCTTATATCAGTCTCACCTTGCAAAAGGAAAAAGTCGATGAGGCAATAACTTAGGTATTTTGCCCACTCTTCTCATATCATCATATGGTAGATTCTTCACCACCACCAACTTCCAAAAGCCAATGAAACCCATTCTATCAGGCACATGCCCTTCTGAAGAGAGCGTCCGAACTGTAATTTCGTCCGTAAACATAACAAAGCAGACATTCTTCCTTGACAATCGAGTGACCTGAAACCACAATGATTTGGATCAATACAATAAAACATACTAGGTGGCAATTACATCAAAAAGTTTATATAGAGACTTTTGGGAAATCTTATAATCAAAATGCACAACAGATTTATATAAAAATAGTAATAGATTATAGATGCCACACAAAGAATAGAGCACTGACAATTTACTTGAATGAAACTTCAAAGAGAGTAACATTTTACTAGAATAAGTGATTCTTAACCTCCGAATGCATCTCAAACCAATAAACTGAACTAAAAGATAAACCAATTACCGTTTTGGTGGCTGGGGTCCTCAAATGATCAGAATTTCCAAATATGCATGAGATCACAGCAATGTGGCACCTACTGATGTAACTTTCGTCATCTTCTGTCAAGTCAAACCCAGTACTCTGAGACCCTTCAGGACCTTTAACAAAACCACAGTTTATTTTCTGATCACGGGCCAAAAATGAACTTTCTCTCTCTTCTAAGCTTTGATGACCAGCAAATCTGGGAACCCATTGTTCTTCTCCCAGGGGCTTCTCTTCCATCTCTGTGTACTGTAAGTTAAATCTTGCAAATTTTCGACTTTCTAGGGGTTCTACAAGCTGTGAAGTTGAGTTTAACAATTTCATCTCACAGGATCCTGTTTAATAGGTAACATGTCAACAAGATATTCTTTCTTATCTTTTTATACTTGTGATAAAAGTGGTGACAGAGAAAATATCATGAATAGAACCACTTTGAGGAATGTTTGAAAGTCCAAAGAGGGCTTAAAACAATTAAAAACAAGACCAATTAGATATATCTATATAAAGTTAAAAATATTTATAAATTATATTAATTAGCCTGTAAACAGGTCTTGAATCAATTTTAAGAACGTCATTTGGTAAATCTTTCTCAGACATAGATACATGAGAAAAAACGGTGACAGCAGGAAGCAAAGAGAAAAAAAACAACTAATCACATAAACCATGTTTATACAGATTTGAAATTTCTATGGAATCAATTTCAACCAGAAATTTATCAAACAAAGAAAAACATCAAATCTTTTAAATATTATATAGTATTTTAACAAATTAGAAACCAACTTGAATAGATCAATTTATCTGTTTTTGAATAAAATACACATTCAAACTTATATTTTAAACATGATTTCCTCTTGACTTTTGTACCTACAAGATCATCTCCTGGTTGGTGGACCATAAATCAAAGCCATCCAGTGCTCATCTTAAAATAACATTAGTAAGTATTCATATATTTAGTCCTTAAACGGTTAAAAATATAAAAAAAACAGAAACTTGCTGCTTTTCTACAGCTGTGTTTGTTTGATCTTTTATGAGAAAAAAAAAAAGAACTTTCTTTTACAGAAAAACACTTACCATGTTTTCTTGAAGATGTTCATTTCAACTTCTTTTGGAAAAGCAGAAGCCAAAAATAAGCAGAAAACAGCATATTTTGACGAGTTACTATTACCTTATTGCAATAAGCTTGTCCCCCAAAGCTGTTTTCAAAAACATGGATGGACACTACACCTTTTTTTTAATATGACCAAACATAGGTAACTTCTACTTTTACAACAATCACTAACTAACTATGAAGCTCTGCCATGGCATGTTCATGTGTCCATCATGTATCAGACACCAACACGTTTATGGCACTTGCACAACACATATCATACACTCTGCTAAAGTGTTGGGTTTAGAAAACGTTTTCAGACCTGGGACACAGGTTCAACGTAACTAAGGCACAGCTCCAACACAACATCAACAAAGGCAGACACGATTTTTTTTATAAGTTAGAAAGTCAGGAACTTATCGGTTAAGTTTCTGCTGTAGTTATAAAAATAAAGAGGGTATCCAATATAATTAGGAATGGTTTTATTTATTCTCGTATCATATATTGTGGAACTTTTTGAAGGTGTTAATTTGTCTTTAGATGAACCTTGCCAAGAGTGTCTTTTTCAATGATGACAAACAAGAAGAAGGTGAAATTTCTTAAATGAATTAAATCCTGTTTTCACTTTTTAGACTTTAGATAAATGGACTAAATTCATTTTTATATTAGGTAACAATATATTCAAATTGGTATATTGACTAACTTTTTATAGATAATTTTGACTATGTAGAAGAAACAAAAGTAAGAAACAACCTACGTAGCAAGATATTGACACGGGCATCCGACATGAACACTGCAACATGCATAATCTCCAAAATGTAACACACGGTGACACGGATTGTGTGTGTGTGTGTGTGTTGAACATCATTATAAATTATTAAAATTGACAATCAAGATTTATATATTCAAAATCATCCATAAACAAAGTTAGTCAAATATAACAATCTAAACATATTGTCACCTGGTACAAACATGACTATAATCAGTCTATCTAAAATCCAAAAAAGTGAAAAGAGGATCCAATTCGTTTAAGACATTTCATCCCCTTCTTGATTATCATCATTGAAAAAAACACTTTAACCGAGATTCATCTAAAGACAAAGTACGTCAAAAAATTCGACATTATAGGAAGATATGATAGGAGAATAAATAAAAGCATTCCTAATAATACACATATAATCTAAATATTCTTGATTATACAGGACGCGCTTCTTATTTCTATAATCATAACAGAAACTTGCAGAATAAGGTTCTAATTTTTAAAAAATCACCGTGTTTGTCCTTGTTAAACTAGTGTTGGAGCCAGGTTAGAACTATGTCAGAAACCCAAAAAAAACATTTTTTAAATTGGATAGTTCACCAATACATGTCGAGTGAGTGTCGTATTCATATCGGACACATGGACACACCATTAAAGAGACGAGCTTCATAGGGAAGAGCATATTCAACACGTAAAGGAGGATATCTCAAATTATATTCCCAACACATCCAGACAATACCCCCTCACTTAACTCATAAGAAGCCCGAAAGTTTAGACAATTCCCCATTTTAAGATTAACTTTCTTTAAGGGTGAGAATTTTATCCTTTATTTAGAAAAACCTGCAACAGAACAAAACTACAACATTTGCCAGCAAATCTATCTTCATGAGCAACAGTAGTATTGGTACCAAATAAATGGTGATTCTGAATACAGATGCAAATAACTTTCAAAAGGAGTTCCATACAACAGATATACTTTGGGAGATCTACTAAAGAAACAATCAGAAAGAATGAACTTCACCTGAAAATTTACGGCGCCTGACTTTCCTCTTTGTTTCAGGGTGTGATTTTCTAGTTGATTGTCCATTAAAAGTACTTGCATGTTTAGAATTTGTTTTTCTCTCATGAGGATTCTTTTTATTCAAGGAAGAGGCCTCTTCAAAATCCTCAGAAGTAACATCATCATTGTTTTCCTCAGCAAAAGAATCATTAGATTCTTTCTGTTTCTGAACTTCATTGTCCAACACATTGGCATTAGAATGTTCCCCTCTCACATTTTTGCTATCGCTAGAGTTTTCCGATTGAGCATCATTAAAATCAAAAAAATCATCATATTCATCATCAATGTCATCCGACGCACTTCTCTTTTCAAGGTTAGTCTCATGCAACAGTTTCCCATCAACTTCGGTGGAGTGTCTCAGATTCTTCAAAGAAGCCTCATATTCTTCTTCATATCTTTTCAGCTCCTGACGTCCTGCTTCATTATACAAGCCATCGCCTCTCCGCTTTAAGCCATCGTGAGAAGACTTGGTATCGTGGTCCTTCTTTACAGCATCATCATCTTCAGCAATTTCATCTCCAGGATCCTTACTTGTCTGCTCCATCATATCCTCATCGTAATCACCATCTCTTCTCCTATCATCCTTATCCCAATATCTTGAATCTCGACCATGTCCTCCAGAGCCATGCCCAAAGTCAAGGACTTTCTTCTTCTGTATCCGAGGTACATTTGTAAGAAAATCAGAATCACTCTTTAAATCAACACCGTCATCGCCATTGTTACTTATTTCTGCAACACAGATTGACAATCTTTAAGAGCCAGAAACAAACTAAACTAAAAAAAAATAACAAGAACAAAATGAACTCTGATGCTGAAGCAACAGCAAACATTTGATTATAACAGATGAAAACAAGAACTCAATCTACTACTTCTCTAAATAACCTAGCCCCAATCAACCAACTGAACGGCCCAAACCAAACATCAACCAAGAAAAACTACAGATTCAAAAACCCTCTCCCATTCAAAAACCAAACAAGAAATCGCACTCAAGTTCATGCAAAACCCACAGTGTTCACTCACATGGGTGCTCGAGAACACCAAAAATCAACAAAGGCATTATGATCAAAGAAAGAAAGAAAGAAAGAAAGAAAAGATTCATAAAAAACAAAACCTCACCGTCTCTAGAAATGTAAGAGAAGACGAGCACAGTGACGACAAGTACGAGGAAGAGGAAAACAAGGATTGCCGCCACCGACAGTTGCGTGCCCCTGTCGGATCGCGCCGATCGCCGGGACCGCGGCTGCTTGTGAGCGGTGCCACTGCGAATCCCGACGGCGACGTGATCACCGGCGCCGTTGGTGTGGTGCAGATCGTGGGCCCCCACTCTCACCCCAAGCCTCTCCATTCCCGATTGCCTCTGCTGAGCCATACCATAACAATGATGCACACACACCGTTTCTGTGTCTCTCTCTACCCAGCACCACTTACCCACGTGCTCCTTTTCCTCTAAGATTCAAACTTCCACACTTTGGTGTGATGAGATGCTGTAGATTTCAGGTGGGTACGAGGTTAAGAGGAGTGTGAAGCAAGCGATGAAAGACGAAGCTTGATTTTCTTGGTGCTTTGGAAAAACAAAAAATGGGTAACCCAGTTTTCAATTTTTTATTAATCTAAAAAATGGATATGTATGAGAGGAAGCAGAGGTTGAGTAAATAAGAGAGAGAAACGTTACCGGCGACGTTGTGCCGCCGGAGTCTTGGGCGGAAATGGGTTTATTTTTTCCCCCTGAAATTAGAGGCCAATAAAGCATATAATCTTTTAATGATTGGGATTCAAAGATTGGGCTAAACTTTCTGTTTTCTTCTTTTCCTTTTCCATATGACAGAAAAATATCAAATGAGAAAATGAAAGTGATTGGATCACTCTACTGTTAATTATTAATTGTTTGTTGGGTTCCATTAAACATACTAGTATTGTTTTGATCCAGTTTTGGAAGATCTGACACGGTGCAGCATGGTTAGATCCAGTTTTAGAAGATCCCACATGTTTCAAAAAAGAAGTATCATTCACTCACAAACTAAAATATTACTCAAATACAAAATTATGTTCTATTTTACAATACTTGTTTTTAATATTTCATTAATTATCATTTATATATAAATAATATGGTAAGAAACTTATATTTTTAATATGCGATTATAAACTTAAAATTTTAATTCAATACAAGTGATGAAAATGATGACAATAAATGAAGAAAGTGAGAGGAAACATTACCCAATACGCGTAGCCAGAGGAGTGACTTTAACCTAATGGACGCGCGCAATGCCATTTATTGTCATTCATAAAATATTCTGTTGGTCAAGTTTAAAGTACAAAATTTAGAGGAAGTTCATTCAAACTTTATCAAAATGTATAATTTGTAGTATAAATTATTAACTCACTTATTATAAAATATTTAAACTTTTTAATTATTGGGACTTTTACTCCTGGTAATAAAGATAAAACATTAAGTCTAGTTAATCTATTTTAGTTAAAAGCTTTATACTGCCAAAGACGAGTTAAGGACTTGATAAATAAAAGGTTTCGATGAAAGAGTTAGAATTTATAAATGACACTTTTAGCAAAATAAACTTTTATTTTTCAACCAGTGAGAATATTTATTAACATTTTTTAAAAAGTTAAGTGACCTTTATTTACATTTTATTTTTTAATTTAATTAAAAATTGTGTTTTTTAAGTTATTTTCCATTTTCAAATATATGTACAAGAAAGACTGAATACAATTTCTCTCTCTTTATTGTGTACAAAATAAATTGTTAAAAAAGTATTCTGTCTAAGACTGAATAGATAAAAGAATTACATTCTTACGGTATGTTTGAAATTTCGGTCAAACATTTAAATCAATTTTTAGTTTCTATTAAACATTATGATAATATAATCGATGCAATTCTTTTTATTTCGATTGACTTCAACTAAACTCAATTTTTTTATAGAATTCAAACACATTATTGGAGGTTACACAAAATAGGATGAAAATATACTCTCTCTTTTTCCTATGAAAAAACCGACATATATGAAGTCTAGTAAATTTACGTACGCTGAAAATTCTTAGTAGAATTAAATAATTCAACGTAACCTCAAATTATGACAGAAGTCAATATAAATTGAGTGGGTAAGAATGTAGATCTCTATGAATAATAATAGTAATAATACTGTGGAAACAATTGGTAATTTAGAATTTGAACTTAAAACTTCTTATTATATAAAAATAATTTCGTATTTGTCTTTTATTTTTGAATTATTTATTTCTTTTAAAGTTTTTTTGTTTATAGAAAAAAACATTGCATTCAGTACAAAAGGTTAGGTTATGTTATTACTATTTCTCAATAACTAACTATTATATGTTTTAAAGACTGGCATGAAAATATGTCAAAACAAAATATTATTTTTCAGTGAAGAATTATATATTATCATTGATGCGAGATATTTAATCTTAAAATTATATTTTCAAAAAGGTTTAATTGCTTGCAATTTTCTCTACCACCAAAATGTAGAACCTATGACTCCACAAAAACACTGTTTTTCAGTGAAGGTGTTGGGTAAGCCAATTAGCGTTGAAGCATAAGGGCGTTGATGGAGAGTCTCAAGTTTGCATCTTTGGCGCTGTCTCCTTATCGACGCTCTGGTACATTTAATTTTTCAATCCTTCTCTTCCTCTTTTCTGCTATTCATTCATTTCTCGTCCCTTTCGTTTAAAATGGGCAATTCTGGTTTTATTATCACATTCAAAATCTCAACTCAACACGAGAAATATGAGGAATTTGCTTTTTGAGTGTCCTTGATTTTTGTGACTCTTTTGGAGGGTGGACTTTGCTTTACCTTAATGGTGTAGGTGGGAAAGTTGTTTTTGATTTTCTGGGTACCTTTATTTTTTTTTCACCTTCTTCTCTGTCCCGTGTTATAATTTACTACTGTTTACTGTAATCAGATGTTCATGTGTTATATTGCAAGTGCAGGGATGTTAGGGAACCGGTTGAATTCCCCTTTACTTACTATTGATTCTGCAGCGCAGTTTTGTTATTGCAAGGTAAATGTTTTCTTAACATTTTTCTAGTTTTATGAACATGTTTGCCAGGAAATGGTTTGTCCGGAATGATTTGTAAAACAGAATTCATGTTTATATTTACTTCATCGGCCTTTTCAAAGAAGTGCCGAAATCCGTATTATAGAAAGTTAAGAATCGGTGCTAGTCAGTAAAAAAGTGAGCCACAGTTAGAAAGTTTTAAGGAATTCTCTTGGTTTTCAGCACTTAGCTATGAAAATGCAAATAGTGAAGATGTAGGAACGTTTAGAAGACATCTTGTTTGAATTGATATTAGGACAAAAGTTAGATGGAGTTCCGTAAGCCCTTTTGGTGTTTTTTTCGATAAAAATTGGAGCTTCATATTGATAATCTGCGTGATTAATTAATTATTACAACAAAGGTTAATATAAAATACCGAGAAGAGACTCCACTTCTGATTTGGGACGTTTTGTCGGATTGGTTATTGTGTTTGCTTGCTCTGTGAAAATTGAAGAGAAGTCTGTTGATGGAAAATTGCTTACAGTCAGCTAATCAAGAATATAAAGTTTGCCATCTCTTGGACAGGACCGTGTTAGGCTTTTCACTGTTCATAATCCAAGAAAGTGGCCGAGTGATGGGTTTCACAATGTTTTTGAACAGTTATTTCTTCAAAGAATGGGTACTAGTTTATGCTATTAACTGAAGAGTGAATGCTCTTTTGTCCTAAAAGTGACATTTTGTCTGTATGCATTCATCTAATCATCATGTGAATTGTAGTATTGAAAAGTATTACCATACTAACCTGTTTAGTTTCTCATAAGCCTTCTACGATAGAATTGCATTAGAATGCTTTCATGGTTTTGTACTTTTGTTGGTGGAATTGGAGTTAAAGAAGGTATAATTTTACAGTATGTATTAACTGTCTCCAACTGCGAGAACTGTGAGAACTGCAAAACCTTTTATTTTTGGTTTGAAGGTTGACTTTGATACTAAAATTACTTTAGTAAAGAAACATGGAATAGAATGGAGTAGAGAATATAAAAAGAACAGTTTTACAATTTGATTATTGTAACAGGTGGGGATTTCATTACGGTTGACTTGATTCTAAATGCTTGGATTATCTAGCATATTTTACATCTTTTACTTCCTATTCAGCACGGAACTTTATTTTATAATTTTGCACAATCAGTAATATATGAAGATCCAGAACTGAAAATTAGACTTTGATATCCTGGTAGAGAATACTACTTGTTTACAACTAAACCAGTTAAAAGTATTGTTGTAGAGCTCAAGAAAAGTATTTTTTTATGCCTTATGCACACCATCATTCCTAAAAAGGTATTTGGATCTGCAATGGACAGAGTTGAAATGCAACATTTAACAGAAATATGTCATATACAAGGCTAATAATGGTCGCCAAGTCTAAAAATTGCATATAATCTTGCAGGCTGATCTTGGTGCTGCATCATCAAGTATTCCACTGCCAAATATCAGATTTTCTTGTAGATATTCACCAAGTGTAGCAACAGCAACATGGACCTCAAATCCTTCTACCAAACATTGGATATTGTGCTCAACTGCACAGATAGAAAGTATAATCACAAGTAATGAAGATCAAAGCATGTGGGAAGCATGTAAACAAGCTCTTTCTGCATTTAACTTCAGTGATGAAGAAAAGGACAAGATACTTGGGAAAGCATTTGGTCTTGTTCATTCCCCTTATTGGGGAGAAGAACGTACGATGGAAATTCCCAAATTTGAGACAGTAAATGGAATACTTGACTATCTAAGGAGTTTAAATCTTTCTGATGATGATCTGTCTAAGTTGCTTAAAAAGTTTCCAGAAATTCTTGGATGTAATTTAGAGGAAGAGTTGAAAGGCAATGTAAAGATCCTGGAGGAGCAGTGGAGTATTAACGGAAATTCTCTTAAGAAACTTCTCCTTAGAAATCCAAAAGTGTTGGGTTATAATGTTGATTGCAAGGGAGACTGTATAGCACAATGCACTAGATGCTGGGCTCGATTCTAGATGATTGGGTGAGATGTATCTTTTTGTTGACTGGTGCATAATTTTTGGTTCATTCATTCACCTTCTCCAACATAAATGGAAGACATTTGTACTTGTATATGAAGAAATGTTCTCACTTTCTAGGATACCAATAACTAGTTCATTCTCAAGTTGAAGAGGTCTGTTTAGCAATTATGATTTAGACACTATTCTGAATTGTTGATTGATGTAATAGTGTCCAGACCAATAAGGTTGTTTGTAAATCATGTTCTTGTGTTGAAAGATGTTCAATATTGTTGATGAGCTATAAATAATATTTGATACCAAGTTGACAAAAAGCAAATTTTCTCTCCTTTTAGATTCATAGTCAGAGATATGATAAAGTGGTATAAAATAAAATTATCATAGGTTTTATTGTTTGGATTGCTTGCAAGAAGAAGGAATGAACATGAAGTAATGTAAGGGATTCCATTCCATTCTATTTAATGGTTATCTTCTTCTTTCTTTCCAATTTGGGGGTGTTAGATGGATCTGCTTTTATTCTATCATTATAATATCTAAATATTGAATTTTTTATCATTGAATTTAATTCAACATTAAATATTGAAAGATAGCATAAAGGGGATGGTTTACACCTTTGTTTTTGTCAGCAGGTATTGGTGTTCAGTTTGTGCAAGAGTTTATTTGAAACATTATGGATAAAATGAATTACAAACTATAAAATCATGAGAAAAAGTATAAAGTTGTAATTTTTAACTAATTTTAGACTTACTATAAATAAGAAGTGAATCTCACAAAATTTTTTTAAGTTTAAACTTATTTTAGGCAATTATTAAAAGTGTATAATAAAAATAGTATTAACATTTTCTCTTACGAATATCAGACCAAAGAGGCAAAATCTCTAGTTTGTCAACTTAATAGATAGTTTTTGAGTTTACCGACTTAGCACAACACAATCAAGTCATTTATCTTGTTCTCTTTAACAAAGTCAACAATGAAGAAAAGAAAAAGAAAAAAAAGATTTTCTTCTTCATTTTGATGTGGGTTGTAAGTGGGTCCAGATCTATAACCACCTACAGTAAATAGGTTAATTATATAAGTTTGTGTCAAACAAAGCTTAAAGGAGTAACCACTCTTGACTTTTAATACATCATCACACCTAATTGCAATGGTTTCATCTTTCAAGCTTAAAAAATGGTTCACACAAATTGAAACCTTGCATGCAGATTTCCTGGATCATATCTTCAGCTGGTTTTTCGCAATCAAAACAGATCAATATTTTAAGGGTTAAATGAGTTTTTTACGTCTATAATCATTGCCCATTACTGGACTATTGAAGTTGAGCAAACCAATTTCCAAATATAGTGATTTTCTTAATCGTGTCTGAAAAAGAAAAACGACCATGTTTCATTACTCATTATATGTAAGTTGGTGGTGGTTCTTTCTTAGACAAAGAAAACAAGGAATTTGGTTGATTTTGTGGAGAGATATTAATATTTGTTAACCATCTTTAATCGACAATTGTTACTAGAAGAAGATTGATGAATTAATTTCTGAAAAAAGAATGAACCGAAGCGCATTGAAAGAGACACTGTTAGATAAAGGGTTGCAAGATTACAATATTACATCAATCTGGTATTTACAGAAAACTGATATTATTGTATATTAACAATATTTTTACGATAAAGATTAATCCAATATGGAAAAAATGGTTCAAAGTGCATGCATAGGAATGGGTGTTTAATTTGTTGGGGTGACATAATTATCTTGTTTCAGCTGCAACCTCTTCTCTCAAAAATCACCCTTTCTTTTTCCATATAAATATTGAGAGTAACCCTCAAAGCTTCAGACCCAGAACTATGGCCCTCACCAGAAACACAGTGGTCATGACTATTTTGTGCTTCATCCTTATACAAGAGGTAAAGTGGTTCATTCATGATGTGTTATTCACTGTAATATTAGTTTCTTACTCCTTACTCTATGTACCTATTTATACAAGCCTCTGAAGCCTCGTCTAGACAACAAACTCCAATCAAATTCATATGGTTGGAAAAGACAATAATTTAATGTTGTTTTATAGCCTGTTTAGGAAGAACTTTTGAACCTCTTTAGTATAGTAATTAGTAAGTTAAACTCAGATAGCTAAGATTCTGAATAATATGAAACAAATTATTTTGCTATTTTTTTCTTTCTTGATTATGGGAAAAGTTTCAGTTATGGATCTACAGTGAAAATAAGCACATGGTCGCCAACAAGATAGGTAAGAATTGAGAATAATATTTTACATATTCTGTAGTGTTTGTAGTTTAATTAGTTACTGGTGCTATAATTATTTGGTTAAATGGTGTAGACTGTCATGGAGAATGCATTAACAGGTGCAGGAGGGCTGACAGGTACAAAATGTGCATGAGGGCGTGCAATACTTGCTGAGAGGTGCAACTGCGTGCCATCAGGCACTTCTGGGAACACACACTTCTGCCCTTGCTATGCTACACTCACCGCACAGGAAACCTCAAGTGTCCTTAAACATTTATTTGATGTATCCCAAATGTTATGTTTGGAGAAGTGAATTTAAGAATAATTTATTTATTTAGAAATTTTGAATTTTTTAAGTAAAATAATTTTTTTGAATGAAAAAAAAAATTAAAAAAAAATTGAAGAATTTTAAGAAATTGAAATTTCATAGTGGAATTCTTCATCTTGTGAGGATAAAAAAAAATGGGGCTAACTAGTTCAAAATTTAGTCGGGACTAACTCTCCGAATTCTGGCCCAGTTGAATTCGATCAAATCTCATTGACTCGAATTCGAATTCGCTTGGAACTAACTTAGCTGAATTTCGACTAGGGTCGACTCTACTGAATTCAACCCAAATTTGGTCTGTCGACTTGACCAAATTTGGACATGGCTGGGTCAGTCAAAATTTGACCAAGTTGAAGATCGAGCTGAATGTCTAACCAGGTTGGTCTGAGCCGAAGGTCGAACTAAGTCAATTTGAGCCAAAGGTTGAATCGAGTCGGCTCTATCTAAATGTTGAGCCTAGTCAATTCCGATCGAATGTTTATCTAAATCGACCCAAATTGAAAATAAGTCAAGTCGAACCGAATTAAATGTTGAGATAAGTTAACTCATCTTTAACCGTGGAGTTGAATTTATCTTAAATTAGAAATTAAATTACTTTATCTAGACAAGAAAATTAAAATTCAATATATTTTAATTATTCAATTTAAACAAACAATTTAAAAAATAAAGATAATTTAATTGTAAGTAAATAACATGTATTTCAATTTCTTAAAATGATTGAAATCTCTTATTCAACACTAGTTATTCAAACATAAGGTAAGTCTTCATTCAAAAGGTTTACATAGTTGAAATGTTATGAATGGCTAAATTTAGAGCAATAATTTGACAATTGCTATACACTAAATAAAAGTTGTTCAAAAGCTGATCAATACCAATTTTGACTCTTAAATTAGACGTAAATAAAACTCTCTTTCGGATAATAAGATTTTTTTTTTATGGTTCAAACTATTATAGGAATTTTAATTGTATTTATTGGGTTGAGACATTTTTGTCTAATAATGGTTTCACGAGTCTACAAATTTTAAATACAAGTGAGGAATCAAAATGTATGTAAAAACTGATGAACGTGTAAAATGTGTGTAATAAAGTTAGCAATTAATAAACAATACATGAGCCCTTAAATGAATTTGTATTAGTTATTTTATAGGCATCTTAACATGATAGTTAGCATTCTTTATTCTATCTTCACACGGTGATCTTACTTAAATGGATAATTACTATTAAGAGGCAATTATATAATTATGGCATCCATGTAGCATTCTTTATTATATAATTACTTAAATGAACTACATCATCTATGTAACAACTCAATTATAACATCATAATTAGTATTAAGAAGCAATTATATAATTATATAAAAAAACAAAAGTATAATATAAAATTCATAATATAATATACAATTCTTCAAATATAAAGATACCAAACTATATTTTAAAATAAAAAATTAAGAAAAGATAAATATACACATTTTGATATCTGCCGATACTAAACTATTCATATACATAGACTTTTCTTGATCAGCCTTTTAAGCTAATTCTCTCCAACATCTTCATTATTCTCCGTAAATTACATGGTCGTGAGAAACTAATGCATTACATCAGCAGATTTTTAATACAAGATAAGTTGCATTGCATATTACACATAACAAATATCCTTAAAATTTTATGATAAATTAAGTATATAATAAATTTAAAAACTTTAAGATGAGTATATGTTAATGAGATGACAAGAACGGAAAGATACCATAAGGAATCTATACAGATTGGTAGAGTACGGGTAGCAGTTTTCTTATACCCTACTCGCGAAACAAATATCCGTCTCATATATGTGCATGTATTCGTTGTGCGGATATCTGCATATGTTTTTAATGTCCAAAGATATTTATGGGTATATGTGAGTATTTATAAAAAAAATTTAAATATTTAACAAGATATCTTAATCATAAATTCAAATAAAATGCAATACATAACATTCATAAGTCTCAAACAAAGTTCAAATAACTTATTTAAATAATGTTAAATGACAGTTTACATAGAAATATAGATTTTGTAAAACCAATTGATAAAAAATAACTCATTCAAAATAAGTGCATTAATATTTTAATTATGTTTTTATATTTTAGTTTTAATTTAGAGCAGAGTATAATGAGTACAAGTATTCACGAATACGGATACTATAATACTCATACCCTTCTATTAACATACAAATATATAAAAATACCCATATCCATTACTTATGTATATCCATTTAAAATATTTATTTATTACCTGTTACAAGTTTTATATTTGATGTAATCCCAGTTCACGTATAATGTTATAATTTTATATTTTATCTATAATTTTGTAATTTATTTTATTATTTTATAATAACTCAATTTTTGAATATTCTCGCATTTAGAATTGGGTTGCAACTTAATTAAGTCAAATTTTATTAAGAAAAAAAAATAGTTATTTCTGTGTCAATCAGAAAATTTAGTGCAAAGCGGTAAAACACAAGAGTGATGACTTGATTCCTTGTTTCTTTCCAAATCTTTACCTTCAGAGTTTTGAATCATTCATATACAGAATTTTGGTGCGTGAATTGCAAAAATGGGTGACAGGAGAAAGAAGCAGCGTCGTCTGCAGGACTCGTCGACCTCCTCATCCTCTTCGTCGTCATCGGACTCCGATCGCTCTTCGCGGCGGCGGCGACGGCGTCGCGAGAAGGAGCGGCGCAGAAGGAGCGGGGAGAAGGAGGAGCGAAGGAGAAAGAGGAGAGACAGAGAGAGGAGAAAGAGGAAGAGGCTCCGTGATTCCGATGACTCCTCCAACTCTTCGGAGGATGAAGACGAACAACCTAGGGTTCTGCCTGAAACTGTGGTAGCTGAAATGATGAGAGAGTTCCCCAACGTCGGCAACGATTTGAAGCAGGTTTCACTTTAATTTCTCTTCCCATACTTTGCCAATTTCATTGGTAGTGTTTTTTTTTTTTCTGAACACTAAGTTAGTGTTTTAACTTTATATCATATTTCATATTTCACAATACAGGCTTGATTCTTATTGTCTTGTTGCTGTTGTGGTTGTGTTTAGCTTTTGCAAATGATTGATAATGGACAAGCTGTTGACATAAAGGGTATATCAGAACGATCTTTGGCGATGCATTTGAAGAAGCTGTTTCTTTCGTTAAACCTTAAGGAGAATGGAGATAGGGTTTTCTTGCTACCTTCTAAAGGTCGCCCTACTTTGTATGTTCTCGGCCCTCTCATTAACTCGTACACAAATCCCATAAATGAGCACGATGAAGCTTCTGCGCCGGTGCCTGAATCCAGTTCAGTTCCAGTGGATGTTGGAAATGAAAAGATGGTGGATGACCATGTGCTCGCATCACCAGATGATCATTCTGTTGGTCCTAGGAAAAGGTGACAACTCTTTTTGTCATTTTGCTGACTTTATTTATTTATTTGAAGTTATTGCTTACTTTACTGTGCAGGATGATTGGCCCTGCAATGCCATCAGCTGAATTACTGGCTGCCGCTGCCAAATTAACAGAGGCGCAGACTGAGCTCAGGTGCCAACCCATTTAAGTTGCTTTTGATTCTGTTTCCTGGCTCAATTGAGTCAATTCACATCTGATGATGGATGGATTTTTATGTTAATGTCTTTAGAGAGGCCGAATTGGATGATGATAGTGAACTATTTATTGGACCTCCACCACCAGCTATGGTTACTGAAGCAGAATCAGCTAATGAAGCAGAACGTTTTGAAGAGGTACTTAATCCCAGTAGTCATTAATCAGGATTTTTTTTCTTCAAATATTAAAATTAAATACTTAGATCTAATCATTGATGTATGATATATTGGTATTTTACCTATAGGATTGGATTTTATTTAGGGAACATGAGAAATAACTTCTTCAATTTGGCGGCATATGCATTATACGGTCCCTCTGGTTATTATGTATTGTAGATTCCTTCAGCTAAACTGAACAATCTGTCGTCTGAATCTGACTAGTCATTTACGTTTGCTGTATTTGAACTTCTTGATTAATCTTTAACTGTCTGCTTTTGCTATGTGGGTTAAAGATAGTTTGGTTTCCTCTGATCAATGGAGTCTCTAGGGAAGCTCCAGTTGTTTATCTCTCAGTTTTTTTGGGGGTGGTATGGTGGTACTTTGGCTCTTTGGACGTAGGAATCTTTATATTTTTCCATTTAGTACTGGTTTGTAGATTTCTATATATTTTTTAAAGAGTTTCTATCAGGGGAGAAACTCTTTAATTCTCAGATTACTTGTTACTTTATTTATGAATGAGATTTTGGATGAAAGTTTGTAGTAATTGAATGTTGAGGTACAAGTTCTTGTATGTTTATTTCTCAGGTGACCAGAATAATGGAAGTTGAGGCTGATAGCCCATATGATGTTCTAGGAGTCAATCATAATATGTCCGATGCAAATGTAAAGAAAAGGTATGTTCTCTTATGTGGTTTTTTAATTGAACAAAGCAATAACAGTTTCTGCTTAATTTTTGTGTTTGAATTAATTATTTAAAAATCAATTCATGCTCTCCCTCCCTAAACGGAATTAGTTAGAAAATGGGTATTGTCGGAATGATTTTTCAGTACCACTTTGCTGCCTTACTGCTCCAAAAATGTCATTAAGTTCTTTTGTAAATGATCCAAATTGTATTATCATGTTAAAAACAAAATGGAATATAACAGTCTATTCTGAACTCAAAACATAAGCTTGAACTCAAGGCATTCTATATCTATACTGGGAACTAAAAGGGCAATGCCTCTAAAATATATGAAGTTCTATATTCTATGCAATAATAAAATAAAAATCCAATCTTTTTCCCATCAACTGACTACATATGATCGAGATTATTTGGTTGTCTAATGTCATCTTGATTAATGCCGTTTAGGTACTGGAAGATATCACTATTGGTTCATCCAGATAAATGCTCTCATCCGCAAGCCCACCAGGCTTTCATTAAGTTAAATAAAGCTTTCAAAGAGTTACAAGATCCAGAAAAGGTAAGCCTGCTAGAAGGATGGTTTATTATCAAAAGTTAAAGGTTCTTTTTATCCTATATGCTTGAAGCTCTTTCTTTTTTAGACATACACTTGATTAATTGTTTTACCTATATGTGGGTTTTCTTTTGCCTTTTTGTTTTATGGGTTGATTGTTTCACTTGAAAGTAAAAAATATTATTTTTTTAATCTTGTACAGAAAATAGAGTACAAAGTCCTTTTTCACAGAAAAGATAGGATGTGACTGGGGGAATAGTTATCTATCTACCATCAACTAAAGACAAACCTTCTTAAGTTGGATAATGGGAACATTATGAGTGGAGTTCTTGGCAATTTGGGTTTATTTTATTTACAATTGATTTTGATTTGAGTTCAGTGCCTTACCTGTGATTTGAGGGAATTTATTTCCTCTTGTTTGGATACAGCAACAGGGGAAGCACTTGTTTATTTTCAACTAAGAAAAATAGTGATAAGCCTTTTTTGCATTTAAGGACCCCAGATATGTCAAAATCATCCAGGTGTTTAAAAAATTTGTGTGTGAAGCAGAACTGTCAATCAAGGAACTTGAATAGTGAATAATTGAGTGTGACATGTCTGAAGTAATTTGAAAAAGCCAAAGTGATTAGCAATTTCTTGCATTTGACCTACGATATTGCTGACATTTATGTGTTGTGTTAGTAGTGAATAAGCAATCACTGCGGGGGTGATTAGGTATGTTTGGATTATCTTATTCTACGGTAAATAGTATCTTTTTTTGCTGCTTTTTGAGAGAATACATTGAAAAGAGTAATAATATGCCCCCCAAAAGAAGCTAGAACAAACAAACTTGCCCCCAAGTGAGATGAATTAGTGGTCTCACATGAAACTTGGTAATTATATAATTTTCAGCACAGGACTTTTGATTTATTTCTTGTATTTTTAACTTTTCCTTTGGGTTTTCCCGATATAATTTTGTTTATTAAGAAAGCTGTTTGGTCTTGGCATATATATTTTTTTCTAGAGAGATGTTTTGTTCTCACGTTCAACATATGATAGATTAGATATTTTTTCAATGTATTTGAATTCTTTTTATTAACAAGATGGTGTTGTGTGCTTTTTGTAGCGTAAAGCAATGGATGAGAAAATCAAACTCAAGCAAGAACAAGAGGAATTGAAGGTAATTTGAACTGATTTGTCTCGCTATAATATTAGTGATTGAAGCACTAATATCATCATGTGATTGCAGGCTGAACTTAAAACCATGCGTGAGGCTGCATTGTGGAGAAGATCTCAAGGTGAGTTCCACAATGCAGACAGGATTGTTGTCTAGTTTGTTCAGGTTACTTTTCTGCATGACATACTTAATATAACAAAGTCATATGAACTTAACTTTTCTGAGGTAAAAATTGGAAAGAGGATTCGGAAACTGAAAGGGTTATGTTGTGTTAGAGATAATTGTAGCACCATTCGCCCTAGTAAAACAAGAAAAGGTGATGGGAAGGGACGTGGAAGAAAACATAGAGCAAAATGGAAATGTGTTCACTTTATTAGTTCTTAATGGTGGGAATTTCATTTTCTAACACAACATAAAGCATATTATCATTTTTATCTTAGCCGAGGAAAAACTGTTAATATTTTTGTATTTAAAATGGAGTAGAGGAGAAAATTTGCAGGTTGTTTCAACTTTTAAGTAACACCTCACGTTCTAGTTTACTGTACATAACCATTAAAATCATTTTAGAAGCCTCCTTTTATTCTTATTTTCTTCTTAATTGCTATGATCTAGCATATTATTGGGAGAAGGTAATGTACTGATATGACAATAAACCAACATAAAGTGTTACTGCCGGTTAATTTAGTGATATTGTGTTGTTGTCTGTTATGTACTGTTGCCGCTTGCTGGTACTGAGTAGTTGTTTTGTTACTGTTTGTTAACAGTTTGTTAGACAACAACTCTCTAATCTTGTGAAAAAACTTTATTCACCTCTTGTTGTTATATTTGTTCTTACAATACATTATATTTATAGACCCACATTTCCTCACCATTGTACTCTTAACGGCTATAAACGACTATAAACGGCTAATTCATTAACTACCTAGACTCCAACGGCTAGTGCATTAACCACTCACAACGGCTAGTTTCTTACAACGGCTAGTTACCTATAGTGGTTAATACATTTAAGTTTATTAAAAACCCAACAAAACTCCCCCTTAAACTTAAATGCTTCTTTTATTCTCCATCTTTGTTCCTTTATTCTTCATCACGGCTTCCAACGTGCAATAACTCTTCCTCACATTGTGCTTGTCCCTTTCATGAGTAGTTAAGTTCTTCGCTTTCTTCACGACTGACTTCCCTTTCACTTTATCTATGGTCGACTTGTACTTCGCTTTCCCTGTGACTAACTTGTTCTCTACTCTCTCAGTTTTTGTATCCTTACTGGCAAACTTGTTCTTCTCTTTGGCCGACTTGGTACTCATTGGGTTCGTTGTCTTTGTGACCGACTTGTAGTTAACTGAGTTTTTATCAATAGGCTGACTTCCTTTTGAAAGATTAGACCACACCCACGTATTGTTGTGTTCAATCTCCTCAATCTCCTCATCCATTTCAAGTCGCCACTTCTCATCTTGCACCTCTAGTGCAGCTCTCAGATCCTTCTCAACTTGTAACTGTTCTTGCAAACTTGAAACATCTTCAAATTCCAAGCGCCGCTTTTGCAAAGCCTGTTTCCTTCTCTCTATGCTTTCTTGTAGAATTAAATTGTCTCTAACCTCCTTTTCAATACTTTGTTGCAAGTCTCCTTTTGCAATCTCTAACCTTTGGATTAGAAGTTCTTCTTCTTCAAATTCTGAGCTATTCATGCTTTTCACGTGCTCCATGAGCTATCTGAGTAATCTACTTGTCCCACCGAGCTATCTGAGTAATCCACTTGCCCCACCAACTTATCCGAGCTATGTAGGCGTTCCACCAAGTTAATCGAGTTGGCCTCATGCTCCACCATGGTGTCCAGGGTATCTACATGCTCCACCACCCTGTGTGGGCTATCTGCATGTCTCACCAGTCTATGCAACCTACTCGGTTGTGTTGCCGACCTATCCACGCTACTCGACTGTCTTGTCGAGTTAACAATGATACTCAACCTTCTTGCTGAACTCTCCATGCTACTTGGTCTTCTTGCCGAGTTCACCACTTGCTTATGCTTAGCTCCTGAGCTACGCGCCATCATCAACAATGTTGCTTCTTCTTCAACATCTTTTGTGAGGTTGATCGTCTCTTCATTTCTACTTTCAGATCTACAATCTTTGGCAAAATGTCCAGACTTACCACAACTGAAACACTTGTCCGAGTAGCACTCCTTTGCATAGTGACCATACTTGCCACACTTGAAGCACTCAACATTTGAGTTGCTTGATTGACCTCCTCCATGGACCTCGTCCTCTTCCGTGCCAATTTTGTTGACCGGATTGTTCTTTCTCTTCTTGTCCTCGGCTTCTACCACCATGACCGCTTCTTATACCTCCTCGATATCGTCCTCTACCTTGAGTGTTCTGAGCTTTCTCATCTTTAATTGACATCTTTGTTTGGAGTAATTGATCAAGTGGCTCCCACTTCTTCTTTCGTTGTTCGTGTGCTTCAAGAGATCCTGCAAGCTCTTCAACCGTGAGCTTTGATAGGTCCTTGGACTCCTCAATTGCGCACACCACATTCTCGAAGTCGTTTGTCAATGACTCAAGATCTTCTCCACAACTCGGCTAGCGGGTAACGTCTCTCCATTTCTAGCAAGGTGATTCGCCACAGTTTCAACTCGAGTAATGTACTCGGCTACTCTTTCGGTCTCTTTCATCCTCATGCTCTCTAATTCGCCTCTAAGTGTTTGAAGTCGCACCTGCTTCACTCGATCATCTCCCTTATACGCCTTCTCCAAAATATCCCACGCTTCTTTTGAAGATTTGGCACTTGCAATCTTCTCAAAACCAGACTCGTCCACAACTTGGTACAGGATGTACAAAGCTGTCTTGTCCTTCACACGTGCGTCTTTCAGCACTTTCAACTGGGCATTTGACCAACCTGTAGTGTTGGATGGTTCATCGAAACCATCTTCAACCACCTCCCAATTTTCTTGGGATCCAAGAAGGACCTTCATTTTGAGACTCCAATTGTCATAGTTGACAGTCTTTGTCAACTTGGGCAGAGAAATACTATTTGTAAGACTGGCCATCTCACTCTCTATTTTTTTTTTCTCAAACACTTAGCTCTCTTTTTTTAAGCACTCAAGCTCTCTGCCTCTCTCTCTTTTTCACTCAAACACTCAAGCTAACTGGCTCTTGATACCACTTTGTTAACAGTTTGTTAGACAACAACTCTCTAATCTTGTGAAAAAACTTTATTCACCTCTTGTTGTTATATTTGTTCTTACAATACATTATATTTATAGACCCACATTTCCTCACCATTGTACTCTCAACGGCTATAAACGACTATAAACGGCTAACTCATTAATTACCTAGATTCCAATGGCTAGTGCATTAACCACTTACAACGGCTATTTTCTTACAACGGCTAGTTACCTATAGTGGTTAATACATTTAAGTTTATTAAAAACCCAACACTGTTTAGGTTGGAAAATTGGTCACTACTAATCCTCTTGGTTTCATTTTGAGCACAGTCACGCCCCCAACCCAGCCATACATTCATATTTAAGCTTAACTTGTCTTTCGTCAAAGCAAAGGGCATGTAGTTGGTACTATTTTTACCTGTGAACTGTTATCTTATTTTTAGGAATTCTTTGCAGGTATTTCCATGGAGGGTGATGAAGAACTTCTAGCACAGACAGAGGTTAAAGTGGAGCCAAAAAGGGATGAGTGGATGACAACACTGCCTCCGGAAAGAAAAGTAAGTCCTGTCAATCATTTGATATTGGACACCTGTGTTTGAGAAAATGTAATCCATATATATGATATAAAGTAGAGTAACATTGAAATGTGGTTTAATTATGATTGTGATACAATGATATAATATTGAGTCACTTTAGCTCTCTATATGAATGATGTATGATATATTTTGGTTGGGTTTGTAATTTGTAGATACCAGTTAGAAATTATAAACTTGCTTGGGTTATGATATATTTGGGTATGGTGTTTATATTTGGCTTTCTTAATTGATTGAGGTTATTGGTAGTAGCACACGTCTAAAGCCTTGAAATGAATTTCTAAGAATTTAATGGAACTAGAATGCCCTTTTCTTTGGGTTATGTAATGCCTAAAGAATTAGATCTTATGCTTAGGATCTCATTTTGTTTGAGTAAAACCTCAGTCTGGGCCCACATTTTTGGGCCTACATTTGAAGTAATTCTGGAAACCACCAATCCAGTCTGTTGTTAAAAAAATTTGAAATTATGAAACCGTTCGTGAATGCTGTTTCTGATTTCTGATTAACTTTCCCTTGCTCGACAATGAAATCAATGAACTCTGACTTCTTGTATCCTATGTAGGTCTCTAGTTGAGACCTTAACCCAGTCCCTAGTTCCTTGTTCAATTTCTACGTGCTTTTTACTCACTTAATGGTGGGACCCATTATCTGTCTATCTCGTTTCCATCTCTTCTTTATTTCTCTATAACTAGACATATTTAGCTTTCACTTTATTTCTTACATAATTCCAATAATTTGGTGTTTTCATTTAACTTATTTATCTTTTCTCTGCCGGAAAGGTCATTAGTAATGGATATATCCATGATTATCTTATTAGAAACAAAGGCTGAGTTCCGGAGGGGGTGAGCTGAACTTTAAAAGATTTTTGAAAATGTATGAAGTGTTTACTTTAGTCAATGATCTTTAAACTTTTGATCTTGTAAAGGAACCTAGAAATATTTTTTTTTCACCACTATAGAGTTCTCCTTAGGTGTTTGAAAATATTCTGGAACTTCTTCAATTTGATTCAATGAAAATAGCTTGAGATAACTCTTATAGCCGATAGAATTGATCTATTACAATGTTCCTCACACCCGAAAAGAACATTTAATGGATTAATTCGAGTTTTAATCCATTAAAATTAGTAAAGAAAGTGTCTTTTAAGTTATTTTAATCTATTAAAACGAGTTTTAATTCGATTAAATGGAGAGCATATCAAAACTCAAGTGGATTTTAGCGAAATTAATGGATTAAGACACAATTTTAGTCGATTAAAAAGTTTTGTTTTTCGGGGTAATCTTTGCATAACTTTTATTATATGATTCCTCTAAGTAATCTTTGCATGATCATAGGCAATCAGACCAGCAAACATCAAAATTACAACATTAAAAACAAGATTAAAGGCCAACTTGTAGCTTTTGAATCAACAAAATCTGGCTTGATATTAATAGAATTTCTTAAACTCTGATGTGGGGCATTATCAATCTGGATGAAGTGTCCTTCTGTTTCAACCCACACTGTAACTTATTATCTTTATTGGTTTTATGAGAATGGTATAATTCTTTTATCATTGAAACCTGTTTTGGTATTCTCTTCGTTAAATTTGATTCTAATTTTCTAAAATATGCTTGAGCTTTAGAGCAATTTATTTAATCAAGAACTCGGTTATTTTGCTAAACGTACTTATTTAAATATCTGTTTCAGCCAGGTGGTGTGACTATGCAATCTACCAAGTTTAGCAGGGGCCCAAAGGAAGGTAGAGGTGATACTAGTGCTTGGACAGACACCCCTTTGGATAGGGCCCAGAAAGCAAAGATGAAGTATGTATCTTCCCTTCTATTCCAGAATTCGTTGGTTGGTTAATTTCTTTTTCCTGCAACCTGCATAGTCCACTCCGTGAAATCGAGAGCCTTATGACCAAAATGATTTATTTATATGGCAGTTATTTGGAGGCATACAATGAAGCTACTGCACTAGCTTCAAATGATGAGGAAAAGAAAAGGGCCAGTGAGGATGCAGACTTGGTGGACAAATACAATAAAGCAAAACGGTCAAAAACATTGGTGCAGAAACATCAAGAAGAGGTGGCTAACAAATCCAAGAAAAAGTCCAAGCAAGTGAAGCAACATCCAGGGAAGCAAGAGTGGGTGGGTCAACATCCATGGAAGCCATGGGACCGTGAAAAGGATCTGACAGCTGGAAGGAAAAGTGTAAATTTTGATTCAGAAAGCATGACTAAGGATTTATCTTCAAGGTTTTCTTCTGGAAACTTTCAGAGGAACTTCCTTTGATTTGACCGAGTTCGCGTTCTGTTTGCTGATCTCTTTTACCTGGACAATAACTGTTCAATGAGCTTCTTTGAGATTTTGTTTTTTTCTTTTTCCTGATGGTTAGTTTTCCTGTCATTTTGCACTAATATTATTGTGTTTTTCTTTTCTTGACCAACTCTATCATAGGCTAACTTATTCTTTTTTCTACAAATGCATGCAGTAGCCGCTTGGTGCTGAATACAGTCATGTGCTCTGCTACGGAGAATTCTAATTATGCAATTGCATCACTGGCGAATATTATCTGAAGGAGTTTGTATAATAAATGGCCCTATGCGTATTTTTCTAACCCTGTATATTTAATTAATCTGTCAAGCATGCTTATCAGAAGCATCGCTGTTTGTGGCACATGTAGTTATAGCTTGAGAAATAGTGGAGTTAGTGGTACGTGATGTGAGATGTGAGAGTTAAGACTCACATTGAATCCTAAAAATCTCTCTTTACTTAGTTTTTGAGTGTTGATTCCTGGTAATCCTTCATTAAATTTATTAGGTCCCTTTTCTTATATTTTAGTCATCTTATTACCAATCTCTCCCTAAATTAGTTTATGGGTCTTTTTATTTATATATTAGTTATTTTACTTAATTTTTTCTTGACGTGGGGCTGCAAACTCAGGTTCTTCTTATCCATTTTTACTGGATTTGGGAGTTCAGATTCACATTAAATCCTAAAAAATTTTCCTTGCTAGGTTTCTAAGTTACTTATATATTTGTCATCTTATTCACTTTTACTCTTAATCTATAATCCCTCAACCTTGAACCCCTTAACCCTAAACACTTCTCCTTATATATTAGTCATATTACTCATTTTTACTACTTCAAATTAAGATCGAATACTAACAATCTCCCCATCAATATGTTTATGGATTTCTTTATTTATATATTAGTTATACTATCATACTTACATATGTGGGACTTTAGACACATTGAAACCTATTAATCTCACTCTACTTATATACTCATCTTACTCATATTTACCTTAGACTCAAACCCTAACTTCTTCTACTTGTACATATTCATCGAACTTATTTTTACCCTAAACTCAAACATTAACTCTCTTTTTCATCTTACTCATTTTTATCATAAACCATGAACCCTAAATCATAAAATCCTAAACTAGTAATCTTACTTGTTTTAACCCTAACCATCACCCTTAATACATAACACTAACCATTACCCTAACCCCTGTTTCCTTCATTTTTTGATGAAATAAATGAAAAAGTAGGGAGTCCTAAATAAAATTTTGTTTATTAATTTGATTCCCTACAAATATACAAAAAATAAATTGATTTTTTTTTATATTTATATATAATGGGATTGACAGGGATTAATGTGACTTGAATTTGCAACTTATGCTTTGAGAGGGTGGTGCAATAATCAATTGAACTATAATCCCATAATAAAGAGTGTATTGTATAAATATTTGTATAATCCGTTTCTATCGATCCTAACCTTAAATCTAACATTTGTCATTACATTTGACAAACTAAAACCATAATTTTTGAAAGAATGAGAATCAGAATCAGTTTTCAGCAGATATTATTTTCAATTTTATATAATATTACATGGATAAAAAATATATTTAACCCATATAAAAATGTTCATGAACTAACTATTTGTAAACTCTTAATACTAAACTTGTATAACTTAAAAGCTAGATTCATTTATGAAGAAATTGAGTTTTATGTTTAATTCGATTTTATAAAATTAAATTGTAATTAGAGGTTTAGATTTATTTATATTTAATAGATTTAACTTATTTTTAATGGATGTGACATGTCGGCATCATTTTTAAGGTTTCAATGAATTGAATTTATATACCGAAAGCAATGAGGATTGAAATCAAAAGTGTTTGACACAATTTTGTGTGTATAAGAAGGGAGGGTTTCATAAAAAACAAAAAGTTAGCTATCTCAGTGTGACGTCCCAAAAATGGTGAAAGGTATAGAAAAGAAAAAGTTGGAAGTAAGTCTAAAAATTGATGCGATCATGATTAAGATTACCTAACCTGGGATGATGGTACCGATTCAGATTTTCCTTCTATAATCCACTTTTCTTCTTCTGTCACCAAACCAAACCTTGTTTTGCTACATAATTCCAATCACAGATGCTACAACTCACTCAATCCAACTTTATTTGTTAACCATTTGTCAAAAACAAGTTCCACTTCAAGCCATTTAAAACACAATATTTTCTTTTTCCAAAATGGATTTAAAATACTCACCATCCATACTTCAAGGTCAATTGATGACTTCAAAATTTTAAAAATTTAAAATTCTCAATTAATTGATATTATCTTGCGAACTAAAAAGCATAATTGATATTAAAATTTATTTTTGTTGTCAATTAAATTTGTGTATATAAGAATTAAAACAAAAAGAAAGAGAATTCTCTTTTCTCTAATTTTTAATTATAAAGTGAGCTAGCTGATCATAAGGGTCAACTTCACGGGTTGAATTCATATTACCGTCTTTAATTTGAATAACACTAAATTTTGGTCATTCCTATATAAATTGAGAAAAGTGTTATTTAATTTTGGAAATAAGTTGTCTATTATTACTTACTAGTTATTCATCTAATAGTTATTCATCTATTATAACAATTAGGGGGAAAAAAAACAAGATAATTTTCAAATTCGTTTAAGAAAAGCCATTGATAAATATAAATTTTTAAGATTCTTTTAGTTTATTTTTCGTTACATATAATTCAAAAGGCTTGATATATGTGGAAGTAAACTCAAAATTGGTTCACAACTGAGATCAAATTAAAATAAAATGTTATATATACAGTATGTAATTGTCAGTATAGTATCATTTTGTACAAAAAGTACAACACATAAAAGTATAAACCAGTTATTGAAATGTTAGTTTTTGTTATTAATGTAATGGTGCCATTTAAGGTCGGAAAACAATTACTAGGATAAATGTAATAATGACTTAATGTTGATTATTACTAAACCTATTATATTGTATTTTAGTTCTCTCTAAGAATTAAATGTGAGAGTTCTTGCAACAAAGTTTTAACTTTGGCAAAAAATATATGTAAATGTTTATTCCTGGTCTTTGTTTTTTTGTTTTTTTTTTTTTTTCTAGAATTGAAAGAACAATTTAGGTTTATTTGGATAAAAACTTAAAAACACTTCTAATAGAGATAAGAAAAAAAATAACAAAATAAGTTTTTCAATTATAAGTTAAATTTAACTTATTCATAAGTTAATTTATAGAAATATTTCCTATTATCTTTCTAAAACCTAATTTTTTTAATTTTTATATAAATTAATTTTAGTTTATAAAAGTTTTATCCGAAACGACCTATCTTTGATTAATGTAAAGGGCAAGTGTTTTGTCATTTGTTTGTTACCAATTGAAAGTAATATATATATATATATATATATATATATATATATATATATATTTTTTTTATATATCATTAGT
>Ga0214542_1000698_pt1 | contig 63293 bp, 31 predicted proteins | sample CNSS1metaG_FD_160096 | JGI IMG/M metagenome (GOLD analysis project Ga0214542, IMG submission 160096) | Root nodule microbial communities from cowpea collected in UCLA plant growth center, Los Angeles, California, USA - CNSS1 | ecosystem: Host-associated > Plants > Roots > Nodule | place: USA...
ATCAAAAAGAGTATGTTATTTTAATATTGAATATTTTGATAGTATCATGATTCCGTTGGTGTGATTTTTAAATTTTTTTTATAAAAAATATTTAATTGATATATGGAACAATAAAAAAATAGGTATGGGTATGGGTATAAGAAAATACTCGTTACCCGGTGGGGATGGGGATGGGTCAAAAGTTGTATACCCGTTGGGTTTGGGGATGGGGATGAATTTTTATTATGGGGATGGGGATGGGATCATGATACCCGTACCCGCCCCGTTGCCATCCCTAGTCACATCATCTCATTAATCACGAAAGTTAATTGTAGAGTCTCAAATGAAAAAATAAAATTGATTGAATATTCAATAAATCATCCAATTAACTAAAAAAGTTAATATCAGACACTCAATTAAAAGAATTAAATTTAGTGATTACATAATGAAACACAAAAATTTTATCAGAAACTTAATTGAAAATTTTTAAATTTATCAATGACTTAAAACATAACTAAATTTAAAAAAATAAAAAATAATTTAATTTTTAATATGTATACATGTAATTTAAATTTTTTTAATAAATATTAAAAATTCAATACATAAATTTAAAAAAAAAAAAAGGGGGCCATGCCCCTGCCTGTAAAGCTCCACCACTGTCCACACACATTCCACGCTTAACCCGTGTCTTCCACCATCCTCAATTTTTTTCATTTAAATTATGATACTATTTTATATTTGTACTCTTTCATACAATATAAAATAAATATTATAATATAATTCATATAATCATATTTTTTGTATTTTAATTTTGACACTTTACTCCTACAACATATTTTTAGGTTGAGTCCCTCTTTTAAAAACCCCAATAATACCCTTAAGATGAGGGGAATATAAACAGAAGGAATAAAATGTTAAATTAATGGAATAAAAAAGAAAAATAAAACACTTTGTTCCATGGTTGTAAGCATAACTCATACATATTAAGAATTTATTAAAGTAATTATTTTACTTTAATAAATTAGATTAGTTTCCCTTTTATTGTTTATTGCTTTGGCACTGAGCAAAGTTATGATCCAAAGCTTAGAATGTTTTATCTCAATGATAATCATAAAGCACGAACTCATCTGAAATGAGGAGTGTGTATTTTTCTTGGAATCATAAAATGATGAAAGAGTTATATATAAGTTGAAAAAAGACTAAGAGAATGAACAATTCAACAAAAAATATTCATCATTCTATAAATTTACAGTACAAATAAAAATGAAATGTTGAGTGATACAAAAGAGAAAGAACAGAAACACAACCTAGTTCTACAATTCTTAAACATGTGACAGAAATGAATTAACTACAAAATAGGTAACAGCAGTTGAATTTTGAGTGTATTTTGGTGAACTTGTACCTATTTCCATGTCAACATTCTCTGCATCATCAAAGTTACGAGAAGAAGATGAAGTTGCAAGGAACATAAAGCAGTTGAGAAATGCTGTGAGAATAAACATTGGTTCCAACTTGGAATTGAGAACCATCCAATATTAAATACATATACTCAATATAATAATATATTATAACAGAACATGGATTCCTAGGATCATATCCTATGTAATGATGATAAACATCAAATTGCCATGTCAGACACTTAAGATAAGAGTTAGAATGACACTTGCTCTCTTTATTTTTAGAGTAACACATTTCACACGTCTCTGAGATGTTTCTTGCGTGTTAAAAAGGAATCTCCTATATCTTTTTTTTTTTCATTTTATTTATAAGCAATTAAAAAAATACTTATACATAAATAAATGTTAACTTTATAGAATAATATTTTAAAAATGTTTTAATTATGATTAATATTTTATTACTTTTTATTTTATGACCAAAACATTTTGAAAGAGTATTAAAGAGTCAAAAGGATTTAATATAGTTTATTTATTTATTTTGCTCGTTGAATGAGTGAAAATAATGTGATGTAGGTGGGAAGAGAATTGAAAGGTGGGAAAGGGATTGGCGTAGAAACGAGATTTAAGTCCCATTAAAAGAATAGTAATAAATAGATATAATGGTTAAAATTATTAATTGTAAAGATTAAAAACCATAAAATAAAATTTTTAATCGTTAAAATAATTGTCAAAATTATGTCGAAAATAATTTATGATAGAAAATTTTACTCTATTTTTATAATCTTTTATCATATTCTAACCATTAAAAACTGTTACAAAAGTATATTATATTTTATTATCATTTAACATTTAACATTTATTACAAGTTTAAAATTGTCAAAAATAATTTACAACATTTTAAAAAAAAATTAATTATTAATTAATTTTCATGAATTTTATAAATAATTAAATTATATATTTCATTTAAAATTATTGTTTCAGATTATAAAAATAGTATTAATAATTAAATTTTCATTTAACTTAAACATGATAATTTTTTATATACCACACACAACAATATACAATAGAAATTTTTAAGATGATTATAGAAATGGAGAGGACAAGTAATGATATTAATGGAACACTTAATAAACAATTAAGAAATATTTGAAGCAATGATATAATTAGTCATATGAGAGAAAGGAGGAAATTTAAATTAATAGTCATGTCATTCTTCTTCTGCTCATCACTATTTTTCAACAAACAATATTCTGAGTAGCCTACATATCAGATAGAGCAGCTGCAAGACTTTGAAGCTGAGGCAACATGTAAAGTGAGAAATGGTACTAAAAATAAATCTGTGAAATGGAAACCTCAAATTTGAATATTTCTTCAGCACTGAGATTGGTTCGGCCTCCAACTATTTTCATTCCAAAATTCTAAAGCTGATATATTTGTGAATCTTTTCTTTATCTTTATACATGATTCTTCTGGTTCTTTATTACTACATAATGGAAGAACTTGAAGCACACTTAGCTCTGAAATTATTATGATCACAGTTATTAAGAAACACATGCCACACATAAATCAAACCATCCTCAAGCAATATTTATGATGTTTTAAATAGTAATCATATAATATCCCCTATCCACATTCAATTCCTGACACCTATTTTACTTTGTGTAACTAGTAACTACTACTACCATGTATGACTATAGAAAAGGGAATAACACCAGGAAAGTCAAGCTGCACCTTCACCGAGAAAGAATCTAGAAATACGATTAGTTTTCCCAAATCAAATAAACTTAAGCACCACAAGAATCAATCCTTCCTTGTTTGCAAACTAAACTGCAACAAAATATTCTAAACACAGGAATTCAATCATCAACCTTGCTACAACATTTTTCAGCATCCAAAGTACACCAGGACATTTGAAATATCACAATACAGGTCTATGCATAAACTCACCATCATTCGGCACACAGTTTGCATCGGAGACAGAACAAAGTAGCAGACACAAAAGATGCAATCAAAGGAAGATAATCGTGAAAACAATAAAGTAGAATGATAGAACTAGGCTTTACCTCAGTTAACCATGGGCAAAAATCGGCTTGAACATATTAGAAGTGCGTTAACCTTTTCAAACCATTCAGTTACATATATATATATATATATATATATAGATAGATAGATAGATAGAGAGAGAGAGAGAGCTTCCCTGTCCACTAATCAGCTACACCATAATCAAGGTTGAGCTCGCCCATGGGAGGGATATTCTCCATTGCAAATAGCGTAAGGTGTGGGAACATCAATTGTTGTGTATTCATCTAATGCACCAGCTGTAAAAGATAATCAGTTCTTACTAATCTTTGCTCATGTTTCATGTAGTTCAAGCTGCTTGTTCTTAAGGTGGACTATGTGGAATTATCAGTCAGATGAATAGGCATCTTCTTTTTCATCAGCTCCTATTTATTGTGTATTTGTTTCTTTGTAATAACATAAAAAAAATATCCTTCTTTTATTGTGTATGCTATGTTTCGTTCTAGTAACTGCTAAGCATTCTTTTTCTAACAAATTCTTAGTGGATTTCTAGTATTTTTTAAAGGATAAATTTTGGACTAATACTAGAATTTCATGGTGATTAGCATGTTCTTTGCCACCTTTTCCGTTAGATAAAATGGTAATATAATTTATTTGATACACAAGTCAAAGGTTTTCTTTGGGTTAAAAAACCATTAAACTATTTTCATAGAAGTTACAAAATATTTTTATAAACAATCTTAATTTTCTTCCGTTTAGGCAGTAAGGATTAACATTTTTTATTAGGGGAGTGGGCACAATAATGTTTGGTATCTAGGATATCTTATAGTTAGAGAAATTAATTGTCCTTCATTAAAACATATTTTGCTTATTGATACCCTGGTCTTAGGTGTAGGTAACTAGGTAGCAAGCCACAAACAGGTAAAAATAAATTAATTTTAGCAATGTGTCTCAATTATTGGCTTGATTTCTCACACATGCAATATTTAAAGAAACAAACTATCAATGACCGAAGATACAGAGACAAGAAATTAGGAGGAAAATGTCGATATGTATTAAGTTCTTAATATTCTAGAACAAGGTTTATTTCCTCATGTATGTGTTCTCACTTCAAACATTGAAATAATAATGAGCTTACCCTTCAAGATAGTACAACAGAAAAAGAGCAAATTTTGTGTAACAATGCCCTATAAGCTTGAAACTGTCGATTATCAATTCATCTTTAAACTGAAGGACTAGTATTAAGATTAAAATGAAATCCTACCAGTAATCCCCACAGGAACATTTTCCTTCTCTAAAGTGATGAAAACAATTGGAATCTCTCAGAATGATATGACGAGCGAAAATTCCTGATATATATTTCATAGCGGAATGACAATCTCCACAAACTCTGAGATTCTTAAATATCCGAATTGCTGCACCTGGTGGAGAAGCGAGTAATCCAAAAGCAACAGCCAATTTTTCACTGTGGTAAGCAAGACCAACCTCCATTCCCTCCCTATCCATATCATGCAAAGAAAAATTCATATCTGGAACATAACCAGCTTCCTTAATTCTTACTATAATTTCATCAATCTTGGAATAAATCTCAGCTTCCCTTGGATGTCCTCTATCTTCAGAACTGAATGTATGCACTCTGCTGTTCATCTCTATCCAACTGCATCCAGGCTCTTTCACTATTCCTTTTGATTTCATCAACCTTCTTATTTTCGCAGCAGCATCCCATTTACGAGCTGCAGAATACATGTTTGACAACATAACATAAGGCATAGCATTCATGGGTTCCAACTGAAAAAGATTTGTAGCTGCCCTCTCTCCCAATTCTAAGTTACCATGCACTCTACATGCGGCAAGGAGTGCCTTCCATACAGTGGCATCAGGTTTCACTTCCATTTGATTTAGTATTTCTTTAGCCTCATCGAGCTTTCCTGAGCGTCCAAAAAGATCAATCATGCAGGCATAGTGTTCAGGGCCAGGATCTATTCCATAAATCCTTTTCATTTGCTCAAAATATGCACGTCCTTCATCCACAAGACCTGCATGACTACAAGCAAATAATAATCCTATAAACGTGATAAAATCTGGTTTCGTGCCACAAGAAACCATAGCATCATAGAATTTTAAGGAATGTCTTCCTTTACCATTCTGTGCATAACCAACAATAAGAGCTGTCCAAGTAATTACATCCCGGACATGCATTGAAACAAAAATTGCATCAGCATCATCCAGGCAGCCACATTTTGCATACATGGTTACAAGAGAATTATCCACTGATAGTGATGATCTTAGACCTGACTTAATAAAGTCGGAATGCACTTGTTTACCAAATTCTAGAAGAGTCAGTTCTGCACAAGCACTCAAAATACTTGCGACAACAAATTGATCAGGATTTATCCCAGCAATTCTCATGTCACGAAAAATCTTCAGGGATTCCTCATGGGAGCCATTTTGTGCATAACCTGTGACCAGGGAGGTCCATGAGATGACATCTTTCTCGAGCATCTTTTCAAATACAGCATATGCACAATTCAACTCCCCAGTTTTGGCATACATATCAACAATAGCATTGCTAACAAGCTTATAGTTCCCAAATCCAGTTTTGATAACCAAACAGTGAACAGATTTTGCATCAATTCTACCTATTATGCAACAATTCAGAATAGATGGAAATGTATAGTCATCAATCTTCATATTTCTTGCATGCATTTTTTTAAACAAGAGAAGAGCTTCCTCTTCAAACCCATGTCTTACACACCCAACTATCATAGAGTTCCATGAAACAACATCATCATCATCCATATTTTCTAATACCCTTTTTGCACTACTTAAATCTCCACATTTTGCATACATATCGACCAACGCACTTTGAACATATACATTGCACCCAAAGCCATTCCGCACAATACAACCATGCACCTGTTCCCCAAAACAATGAGCTGAAACTGCAGAACATGCTGTCAATATGCTAGGAAATGTAAACTGATTAGATGCAACCCCTTCTGCATGCATATAACAAAAAAACTCAATTGCCTTAAGGCCATCGCCGTTTTGAGCATAACCAGTAACCATGGCAGTCCACAGGACATGATTTCCCTTGTCAAAGGCCAAACCCTTAAAGAGAATCTCAGCTTCCGAAACATGTCTGCACTTTGCATACATGTCAACAAGGCCAGTGACAACATACACATTGGACTCAAATCCATTCTTTACCACATACCCATGAATCATTTTTCCATTTTGGATCAAACACAATGCAGAACACACCCTCAGGATACTTCCTAAAGTGTACTGACTTGGTTTTTGTCCCTCCAACCTCATCGACCTAAACAAACCAAAAGCCTCAGCTTCACACCCAAATCTACAATATCCCGATATGAGGGAGGACCAAGTGATAGAACTTCTGCTTGAAAACCCATTCAAGAGTTCTCTTGCTTCAACCAATCTTCCCACATTAACATAACCAGATATCATGGTGTTCCATGTATACTCATCCCTTTTAGTCATTTTATCAAACACTTTTCGGGCATCGTCAATTCGACCAGATTTTGACAACCCATTTAGAAGCTGATTGGAATGAAGTATAGATTGATAGGAATCGGTAATGCTGGTGTGGATTGAGCGAAGAAACGACATACTCCTAAATCGGTGACATGGGTTGTAAGAAAAGGCCACAAATTTTGAGTCCAACTTGAGCATAACCATTTTTTGCACTCTTCTTTCATCAGTTTCCTTCAACAGCTAGAGATCACCAGAAACAGAAGAAGATATATTTTAAGTCTGCCTTTTCAATATCATTTAGATTTTACAAAAACAGGACTCGTCTTTTATTTATTTTCGTGCATGCATACACACATGAATGCATGCGATTTATTTTAGTCAAAGATAGGTCAAACATGGAACATTAGGAATCTAGCGAAATCTTATTTCTGAAATTACAAGACTGAGTCTTTTAAAAATTTTAAAGATAAATGGAGGTTTTCTTATATATATGTTTACAAGAATTGTCTTACAAATATATAAACTTTTAAAAGAACATAAATCTAGTATTTCATGAATATCAACAAAAGGAAAAATATAAAATTGTTGTCTATTGGTAACTTTATTCCAATAAAAAATATTATGTACTTATATGATAAGTATGATGATAACAAATCACAACATCAAATTAGGACAAGCTAATTTCAATATACTCAAGTCAAAAAAACAATACTACTAAAAGTTACCTGGGTTTGCCAAAATTAATACAAAATCAATATCAAGGTTAAGTGCTGCAACAGCTAGCGCAAGGCATTCTCCTAAAGATTCTCCAAGAAGATATATGGGCCCATTTCGTGACATTGATATTCCAACCTAAGTGTTATCTCAATTATTTTCACAAAGTCTGCAAGAGGGAAATATAACAAATAATAAATTATGCTTTTATATATCATTGAAAGATTGCATAAATTTTCAAAAAATGTAAGGAAATAATATGTGAACCTATTTTTCACTACAATAAACATGCTCCTAAACATTTTAAGAAAGTAGAGGCAAAACGATAAAATAAATTAATGGTTGGTGAGAAAGAGTATAATATTAACATGAAATAGTATAACTAGGTATAGGGGAAAGAAGTACCTGGAAAGGGTGTTTGGTCTGCTACTGGGATATGCAAGCACCACATACAAAACATCCTTCATTCAAGAAAAAAGAACAAAAATAGTTTTTCCAAGAAGATACCTTTTAGCTTCAAATTCATTTCATTACCTAAAAAGTGCATTTTTAAAATAACAATCAGGTGAGTGTAATTTAGCCTTCACATTAAATTGAGGCATACCTCCCTAGTTTCTGATGATGGAAAATAAGTCCAAGTTCCCACGCCATCAATCCCTGTAAAATTTAGAATGAAAATTTTTTAGTAACCTTGAATATGTGTGTGTTGCTGTTGAGAATGAGATTTATAAAATGTTTAGGCAGAACTAAACTAAGAGGTCGAATGAGTTAAGATAAATAGCCTAAACTTTCATCCCAACACAGCTCTTACCCCGATGGCAGCCATGCTCAAACAGAGCGAGGCCAAAACCCTAGCAAGGCAGCCGAAGCAATTTTGCACTCTGAAATCGATGTTGAACAGTTGAAGCTTCTCGACAAAAGTGGCAGAGGGTTACCTTATCGACCTTAATACCGGGAACAATGTGTTGTTGAAGAAGGATGTCTACGATCTTCTCCCCGTCAACAGTGGATTGGTATAGAGTTTCTTCGAAGAGAATGGTGCCTGATGAGCTAGTATAAACACTTAACCCATTTATATTGTGTTGGGATTTTGGGGTTTCCCATGATGAGTACGCTAAATTAATATAGTCAATCAGTTCATGCTATTATCATTTGAGAATCCCAGTTCATTGTTGTAGGAAAGCATAAATTACTAGTGTACATATCATGCTTAGGAATTAAACTGATGAAAGAATTTTGATTACTTTTACGTCAAAATTCTAAAACCTAAATGTCCTACACAACTTTTTTAAATTTGATACATGAGGGATCGAATCAATGACTTTTGTTCAAACTCATAGGCAGTTTGTTTTAATATACAGAACCCCAAAGCATGCCAGAGGAACCTTAGGACGTTCCCCTATCCCTCTCCTAAGATCAGTCAAATAAAGTAAGATAAAGTCCTCCACATTCATCCATAGATTATTAACACCAGAATCATCCAAGGAAAAATAAAAAATCGACTAAGGAAAACAGATGTAGAATGAAATGATAACATAAACTAAATTCATATCACAAAAAACTAACCTTTCCTTTGATTATAATCCAACCATCTTCTTGTGGTTGTGCTTAGCCACCTCCTCAAAGGTAAAAGTTTTGGTATTTTAACTCATCACGGCCTCTTCACTGCCAACAGAAAAACGAAGTACAACTCATTGCATTATGAAGCTTAAATGCAGAAAGAAATGTACTGATACAATAAAATTAATACTACAACTTAAAGCCCAAATTAACCAAAACAAAAAATTTTACCTCGTCAATCCTCAAGTTTCTCCTCCATCTGATAACAAATCAAACAATTTCACCAAAATATTAGTCACACCCAAAAATCCCAATATTCCGAGAATGAAATGATAAACGTAATCAAAGTTCAAGATCTCTAAATACATACATACAGTGTATTAGCACGTACTCCCATAAAAAATCCCCAAACCGTATCACTAAAAAAAATGATAATCCAGTAATTCAGCACCGAATAATTATGAGTACAAGCATCTCAATCATAAATAAATCAGTGACTTCATCAATTTAGCCAAGCACGCATTCGTTAAATTTCAAACACATCCGAGCCACAAAAGGCCTAAACCATTTCTCTTCAATAAATTCAAATTCAGCACTCAAAATACCCTGGATTTTAAAATTTGTAAAAGAACAGAGGAAAAATGGAGAATCTGGGACCGAACCTCCTCAAAACACAAGGGCGATCACCGTCGTAGAACCGAAACAGTAGACTCGTCTTCAGAGTTCACAGCGAAGCTCCACCGCTGTGAATGCAAGCCAGGATAACCTCCGATTTCTGCTCCGTTGGTGCGCGAGAGAGAAATGGAAAAGGCAAGAGTATTCTCCTCTTTCTTTTTTTGTTGAGGGCCTGTTTTTTATAGTGTTGTGTTGACGAGGGATAACTGATTCATTCAAAGAAATTTGGGAGGTGCATGAATGTAAGTGAACCGTTGGGTTTCTGTTGATGAAGTGTGCGTGGAAGCGAGACACGAGTGTGTGAGTAGGGTGGGTTAGGGTTGCGTGCGAGAGTGAAGTGAGGGAAGTGGTGTGCGGTGCGTTTGTTCGTGCGGTGTGTGGGGGCGTGAGGTGAGGGTGTCGTGAGATGAGGGCTCGTGTGGGTTAGTGGTGAGAGGGTGTGAGTGTGAGAATTAGTGGATTTGGGTGCAGTGAGGTGGGATTTGGGTGTGTTTTAGTGAGGTGTGTGCGAGAGTGAGGTGTGATCTGTGCGTGGAGTGTGTTACAGCGCACGTGAGTGGATGTTGGTGATTGGGCCGTGAGGGTTAGATGAGGATCAGTGAAGGTGTGAGGTGAGAGAGGGGTGTGTTAAGTGTGAGGTGTGGGCCGTGGGTGCAGTGGATGAAAGGGCGCTTTCTCCCTGCGCCTCAAAGCCTTCTGCAGTATCTCACAAATTTATCATGGTACCCTTAATTAATTTATAGGTAAAATTGGTGGAAGAGCAGTAAATAAAATTTATTGCGTCAACTTATCTTTGCACTTCCAAATTATTTCATACCTTCATTTTGTCTGTTTCTTCCTGTTTGTTATTTGTTTCTTCTCCATTCTCACTGTGATCCACTGTCTTCATTTTAATTTTCTCTGCTTCATTCTCTCGTGGTGGTCCCTGGTCCGAGATTTAATTTTCTCTGCTTCATTCTCTCATGATGGTCCTTGGTCCGAGGTTTGTGTGTTCACTTTCATTAATTTTATGTTTGAAAGCTCTCTTCTTTATTCTCTCATTGTCATTGTCCTCTATTCTTTTCTGTGCTTGAAGGTGTTCCCTGTGAGTTCCCTGTGCTTGAAGGTCCTCCATTCTCTCCTTTTATCTTCTCTGCAGGTTAGCCTCTTCCAATTTGATTTGAATGGTTGGAATGTTAATATTAGTTTTGCATTTTTTTCTTTTTATTCTGTGAAACGGATTTTGTGATACGTTTCAAGAAAAAGCGAAATGGATTTCAAAATCCATTTGAAAAGAAAAAACATAAAATTTTATGAAACGAATTTTGGATTCCGTTTCATAAAATTTCATATTTTTTTTTCAAACGGATTTTAGCATCCGTTTCATGCTTTTATTTTGAATCCTAATATTTTTATTAAAAGTGAGATACATTAATTAAGACAGAATATTTGAATGGAAGATAACTTTTAGATTTTTTAAAGACTAGAAGACGTTCAACTTACTTCACTTTAACACATTCAAAACAAATTGTATGACCAATGTAAATAACAAATCTTGTAATTGCTTTGCACACTTAAAATTAATCATATTTCCTCATGAGTCATATCAATAACGTCTTCAAACAATTAATTTATTTTTTCATAAAAAAAATTGTAAATATATAAGTCGATTAATCGTTTGGATATAAATTTTAAATCAACAATACCTAGTTGAATATGATCTCTAATTAGTTAATTTTAATATGCTTAACTCTATAATACAATATTAGATTTATAGAAAGACTAATTACAATATTATTATAACATAGAGCAAGAATATTACTCTAGTAGAAGTTATACTCTACTATTTGATTCTTAATCCATAACATTTGTGAAGAACAATCTACAGCTGATTAAGAGTGCATTTAAAAAATTAAATATTAATTATTTTTCGGTTAAAAATTCTCCAAACTATTTGAAACCAATCTATTAATATAAACAGTATCTAACCACATCAAAATTGAGTGAAGAAATAAATTCAAACTTATTTAACGTAATCCGTTGCATATAAACGCAAAATATGTTTCAGAAATAACAATAGAAATTTACAAAACAGAGTTCAAATTCTGTTTCTGAAAGTGTAGAAATGGATTAGGTAATCTGTTTCATATAAAAAAAAAGCAATAAATACGGAACTACTTTCAGAATCCGTTCACAGAAAACATGAAATCTGTTTCACATAAACAATGCAAGAAACAGTTTTTGTAATCCATTTCTAGAAAACATGAAACGACTTCTGTATTTCGTTTCATAACACACAAAAATTTCAAGAGCCACTTTTGGCACACATGGAATGATTATATATATATATATATATATATATATATATATATATATATATATATATATATATATATAGGTTCATAAATCACCGTAAACACGAAAAAACATTACAAATTTGAGAAAACTTAACTGGAAGAAGACGTGTGTGAATTAACTGCAGGGAAGGGTGGCTCTCAGTGTCGTCACGGACTCCTCTTGGGTTGGTGGTTCCTGTTGCTCGATGATCTTCTCCACAAATGAACAAATGAAGGCAAAGAAGGAGGCAAAGAAGAAGGGAGGAGGAAGCGGAAAAAAGAGAACCTTTTAAATGTGTTTTTTAGGTCAAAGAATCAAATAATCTTTGGGGGTGCAAAGGCGTGCCTAGATTCGCTGGCTTTGTAGGGGTGCAGTGCATGTCATAATTTTTTTATTGCTTTTTCTCTTTCTTGATTTAACTTTTAACTTGGGAAAAATTGGAAATAAAAAAAGTTTTGAGGGTACAAGAGAAATGCTTTGGGGTGCAGGGAGAAGCCCCCGATGAAAGGTAAGAGAGTGGTGTGTGTTAAGTGAGTGTGGAGTGTGTTAAGTCTATGGAGTGATGGTATGAGGGTTTGTGAGGGTGTGTGTGTTAGTGGGCCGTGAGGGTTTGTGAGGATGTGTGTGTTAGTAGGCCGTAAGGGTGTGTAGGTGTGCATGTTTAAGGGGGGGCTTCTCCCTACACCTCCAAAGACTTCTACTGCACCTCCAAAAATTTAATTATGCAGTCCATTTTGCCCCTCTAACTTAAGCAGGTAAAAGTAATTAAAATAATTACTGCGTTAGGTGGACTGAGAATTGTATTTTGTTCTTGTGTTGCACCCCATTGAAAAGTCATTGTTTGTTGTTTTCAGAACGACTTTCGCTCTCAAGTGTGTTTTGAATGCATGGTTGTGAATTTGGGTTTCAAGAGATGTTGATATGATGCATGGAAAAGCAAAAAAGAAAGACTCAAAAAACATACATCAGCTTTCAACATCCAGTTGTGTCCAAAAACAGATTTGAAAATCCGCTTCACGAATCAAACGGATTTCGACACCCAGATTTTCAGAAAATTGATTAGGATATCCATTTCATCTTCAAACGGGTTTCAACATTTCTAATGTCATAATAAATATTCTTAAGTATTAAATTTTTAAGTTATTTATATTTTTTGTGATTCATTATATATTTATTTAATTTATATATATTTTTGCTTTCAAACTTTTAAAAATTAAATATTTTGTTAAGTCTTTAATTCTTAATTTTGATTTTTATTTTTATTACAAACCGGATTCTGATGATGGTAACCACATATTTCATTTCATACAAACCGAAATTTAAAATTCGGTTTGTATTTTGCTTTAACTATTTTTTTTTTTCAGAATTTTTTATTTATTTTGAAATGCTTTGTAATTATTTTGAATATTTTGTTAGTTGTGTTTTAGTTTTAGGAATAAGATTTTATTTATTTAACACATTTGTTTTATATTTGTATTTTTAATTTTATTAATTGGTTGAAAATGTAATTATTTTTTTAATTTAATGTTAAATAGTTTTTTAATAATTATTTATTTATTTATTTAATGTTTATTGTTTTATTAATATTTTTTGTTTTATTTATTTTTTAATTTTTTTTATTGTGTATCATATAGTTCTTTATATTTAATGCAATTTTTTATTTTTCAATTTTTTAAAAAAATTTAAAAAATTTATTCATTTATAATTATTTTGTATTTTTACTGTGTATCATATAATTCTTTATATTGTAATGTAATATAAATAAATAAATATAAGTTCAAATTAAACAATAAATTGAACAATAAATATTAATAAAATATATTATAAAAACAATTAAACAATTAAAAAATAACTTAATAATATTAATTAAATTGAAATTAAATCTTATATGCAAAACAAATAAAAAACTAATAGCAGAATTCGAATGAATCTTATATGCAAAACAAATAAAAAAACTAATAACAGAATTCGAATGCCGGTATTTAAAAATAAACATTAAATAAAAAAATGATTTATTAACCGGACTTCTATCCCGATATATTATTTTATTTTATGTAATTATTTATAATTTAAAAATCTAAAATTTAATAATTAATATGTAAATATAAAAAAATTAAATTAAATCTTTTCATTAAATCTTACAAATAAAATCAAACAAATAATAAATAAATAAAAATAACTTGAAAATAATTAAATAAAATTAATCTATAAAGACAAATATTTTAAACAAAAAATTATCATTATTAATTAAAAATTAACAAAGTAAAAATAACTACAAAAGTTAAAATAATAAAATTTTATTTAATCTACTTATATAAAATATAAATAATCTAAAGTTAAATAATTAATACATAAATTATAAAATAATTAAAATTAAATTTTATAAACAAATCTAATAAAAAAAATAAGAAAATTAAAATTACCAGTCGGATTACGAATGCCGATTTTAAAAAAACGGATTTGAATTTCCGTTAAAGGACTTAACCGAGTTTCGAATACCGGTACACAATTCCATAATCGAGCTTCGAATGTCGATATATAAAGAAAACAAATTATGAATTTCGTTAAATCACTTAACCAGACTTCAAATGTCAGTACACAATTCCAAATTCATTTGACGCTGCTCACCGAATTTCGAAAGCCGGTTAACGATTTTACCGTATTTTGAAATATGGTATGTGACCCAAATTTGTTTTTAACTTTTACCGTTGAATGATCAAATGATTCAAAGGGGTATTATAGGAAATTTAAATTTTTTGGGGGTACAGTAAAACTCTTTGGAAGTGTAGAGAGAAGCCCCCAGTTTAAGGTTTAGTGTGTGTGGGGTTTGGTGGGTGAGGGAGTGGTACATGGGGTTGGTGATTGGACCGTGAGATGTGAAGATTGTGTTGGGCCATGGGGTGTGAGTGAGGATTAGTGAATGTATGGTGTGAGGTGGTGGGCCATGGGTTGTGTTAGTGAATTAATGAGGGGCTTCTCCCTGCACCTCCAAATTTTTCTCTAGTACCTAAAAATTATTTAAATTTCTCCTTTGTCCTAAGTAAAAAGTAAAAGAAGAAAGAGAAGAAAAGTAATTTTTCTCATTCCACCTCCTGCACTCCCAAATGAATCATTTTGACCACATCCCTTTGCCATTGCCATTTTTATGCTTCAAATTCAGTTAAGTTATTGTATAATATATAATTTTTTAGATAATTACATGAATGCTTACTTTGTCTGTGCAATAGAATAGATTCATGTGTTTCAAACTGTTTTAATCAACCGTGAAAGTCGAGTTCCATAACAACCCTTTATTTTTTCTGGCCAGGATGTCGACATCCATTTTAGTCGCTTGAAACGTGGATGTCGACATCCGTTTCATAAATTTTTTTTGGATTTTTAGCATTACAGATGTCGACACGAGACTAGATCTACAATTAATTAGAAAAAAACAAAAGGAAATTTCTAAATAATAGTACTTCATCAAATGGATCAAGAATCAAAGAATCAAAGCCAAAAAACATTATTTATGAAAATTAACAAAAAAATAGATTGCGGATGTGGACATCCGTAACACAAACTAACATTCATTTGAATGCTATTCCAGATGTCCACATCTCCGCAATACTATTTTTCATTAACATCATTTTTAATTTTTTTTAATGAAATCAGATTCATATAATTGAAAAAAAAATTAACAAACAACTATATTAATGTTTATACATATTATAGTATGGTTACTCAATCAAATGGATCAACAATCAAACTCAAAAAAAAATATATAACAAAAATTAAAAAAAAAATTATATATATATATATATATATGTTGCGAATGATGACATCCGCAATACAAACTGACATCCGTTGAATATTATTGCAGATGTCAACATCCGCAATACAATTTTTCATTAACATCATTTTCAAAAAAAAAAATTAATTAAATCAGATTCATATAACTCAAAAACAATTATCAAACAACTATATTAATGTTAATACATATTATATTATGGTTACTGAATCAAATGGATCAACAATCAAACCCAAAAAAATTATATATGAAAATTTTAAAAAAATGTTGTGAATGTCGACATTCGCAACACAAACTAACATTTGTTAAATACTATAGCGGATGTCGACATCCGCAATACAATTTTTCATTAACATCATTTTTAAATTTTTTTAATTAAATCAGATTCATATAATTTATAAAAAATTAGCAAACCACTATATTAATGTTTATACATATTATAATATGGTTACTGGATCAAATGGATCAAAAATCAAAGCCAAAAAAATTATATATGAAAATTAAAAAAAAAATGTTGTGGATGTTGACATCTGTAACACTGACATCCGTTGAATACTATTGCGGATGTCGACATTTACAATACATCTTTTCATTCACATCATTTCTATTTTTTTTAATTAAATCATATTCATATAATTCATAAAAAAAATTAACAAATCACTATATTAATATTTATACATATTATAGTATGGTTACTGGATCAAATAGATCAACAATCAAACCCAAAAAAATATATATATGAAAATTAAAAAAAAAATGTTTGTTATAACAGAAGGACACGTGGAAGAAAACCCATATCATACCTGATTGAGAAGAACAAACAAAATCATGAGAAGAAACATTTATTTACGAGACTTTGAAGAAGGAGGAGGGTAATCGTGGTATGAATATTCTCTCTGATATTTCCGCTGCTGAATTCTCTTACTCTAAACTCTCTTGTCATTCTAATTCATTAATTCTGGACTATTCAGGTGTGAAATTCTTGAAGGGTGCATAAAGGAAGACAATCAAAGTGTTGTCGACACTACCTTTATTGCCTTGTTGATACACTTTATTTGAATTTGGTTTTGTTTTTGTTGGAATTGAACCTGTTGTTGCTACTTTTGAAGTCTATTTCATAATAACAAATATACATATTGTTCCACTTTTACATCAAAATTCTAAAATCTAAAATCTAAATGCCATACACAACTTTTTTAAACTTCATACACATAGGGATATAATCAATGACTTTTTTTCAAACCTATAGGCAATTTGTTTTAATAAAAAGAATCCAAAACCATGTCAAATAATGTAAGATGCAGTCCTCAACATTCATCCATTGATTATTAATGCCAAATTCATCCAAGGAAAAATTAAAAAAAAATCAGCTAAGGAAAACAGATATATAACCAAATGGTATGTTTTTTATTCTAATATATTCTATTGAAGTAAATGTTAATAAAAATAAATGTTTTACACAAATTTTGGTCGCAGAAGAAAGTTTTCCTGCTCTCTCCAAGCAACAAAAAAGTTGAAGTCTTATGTGCCAATTTTAACAAAAGTTTCCATATTGCTATTCAAAAACTCAAAAAAAGTAAGGACCAGTGTTGTACCTATGAAAAAAATTGTCAGCGAGAAATATTTCCTTTGTCTCCTTGGATTTCTTTTTAACATCCAAATTTAAGTCCTTGAGCTTTGAGTAAGGCTCAAACTCATTTGCAATATCCTTCACTGTATTGATGATAATAACATAAGCAGTACATTATAAAGATACAAAATTGATATTTTAAGTCATACATTACAAAGACAGAATTAATAATATAAATCATATGCAATATCCCTCATCTTCCTGAACAATGCTTGTGCAAATATAATGACTATTTCACCATTCACTAGACACAATACCTTTTCTCATATGGTACAACTATCCCATTTGTTGCATGAGATGACCTTGTCCTATAATGAGTACTTGAAATTTGTTGATCTTCACCATTTGTTCTAGTTGAAATATTATGCCAAGCAAATTGAGAGAGAAGTAAATTTGTTAGACATGAAAAACTAAAAGAAATATGATAGTCTATTAGAAAACATATTCGTTGATGGCAATTATTTTCTTCTCAAACGATCACAGGTAATTGTTGTTCTCACCTCTAGGGTTTTAATATTCAGTGTGTCAACACCAAGACAAATTATGTCGATACATCCTACAGCACCAGTGGAATGCTTTGGTTAGTGATGACATCAAAACATTCAAAATGTTATAAAGATCAAATTTGGATATGAAAAATTCAAAAGAACAAAAACCCTCTAAAACTTTAAATATTCAAATATACCACAACTTCCATCACATTATATAAGGAAAAGTAGTACGTCCAGAAATAACAAACCTAACAAATAAGAAGATCAATAGAAAAATGATATTCAAACACAAAAATATTAGGATTGTTGATAACTACCTCTAGTAAAGCATGTTCAATCTCCTTCCACGTTCAAGAAAATAAACATGTAGGCTCCTCATAAGGTGAGAAATTAGACATGATGTTGGTTTTATAAGTATATTGAATGAGTATAGTGTATATATGCTATAAATTCTTTAGAAAATGATATGGTAATATATGCACACAGATTATTAGTACATGATATGGATGTTGTATCTCATGAATATATAGGGGTGAACAATTAAGCATGAATTCACCTACATATTCTTTTTCTTTCATTCCAATAGGATCTCTCTCCAATTCGAGCATCTTGACAAAAGTTATTAGTAATTTCCTTCACTTCATATGCTCATATATCAGGTCAAATGGGTTGAATTTTAACTGGTTGAGCTATTTACAGCAACAACCTATCATTTTAGATTTCATTATATCAACTCAAAATGTTGCGCTAATATAATACGGTACTTGATTCTAGTGTTTAGGAAGTAAAATAAACCTTTAAAAACTTGCTATCTTGGGAAGCAACCCATTCCCAGACTTTATACATGGTTATCGACATAGTTATGAGAGAATTTTATAAGCAAGTGAAAATATGGCTAATTATGAATCTTGATTAATAAGTTTTTGAGGTTTCCTAAATTATAAATAGTAACAACATGCTAAAGAATTTGGTAATATTTTACACCAATGACAAAATGATGGACATAATTAGACCATTACAGCTTTGACCATCAAAATATAATTAGACCATTTATTTATATAAGTGTTACTACCAATTGAAGTTATCTGCAATGAAAACATGCCAAGTTGACAATTACTTATATCAAGTTTAGAAAGAAGAAATTCTACGAATGTATTTCATATAAAGAAACTATTGTTCAGGTTATAATATATATCATCAAACCTTCTGAGATGATATATCCTACTTGAAGTTAAGTGTTTATTCTATTTTAGTAATGAGATTTATCTTTCTCGTAATTAACTAGAATTTATGATGGGGTTCTTAGAGTTCATTGGTATGGTAGCAGAAAGGTATAGGTATAATTACTCCTATATACTCAGTTTGGGGCTAGTGTGTCAAATAGGTACCCGGTTTAAAAAAGTATCAATTGCGTTCCTAAATCAGTTTATGTGCATCAATGCAGTCAATTTATGTTGACGTGGTTAGAAAGGTTAACATTGACTGATACTGGTTAGTCTCTAAATTAAATTTTGAACACGTGGAGATTATATATTAATGACGTGGATATGTTGGCTGGTAATGAAAAATAAAATACACAAGCACCAGCAGAAAAAATTAAATTTGGGGAAAGTTGTCGAAGTGTAGATGAAGTGGGAGAAGAATTGTCACGACTTGTGGTTTTGCTGGGATTGGAAACTGAAATCGAAGTTCGAAGGCGACATTGAGAGCGACTTGTGGGCCATCGTTGACGAAAGGTTCGTATTTGCTTTGTTTGTGATTTACTGATTAGGGTTCTGATATTAGGGTTTTATGGTAGAGGTGAAATTGTGAACTTGTGTTGATTTATGTGTTTAGGCGCATTGTATTTGATGTTTTTGTAATTTCAATGTTTTGTTTTTTGTAATGTTTGAGTCAGTATTACTTTATTGGTTTGTCCCCCATTATATGTGACAATGATGGTGTTGAGGATGTGGTGTGGTCCCTCTTTCTTAATTGTTGTCGGTGTCTTGGTGGTATGGAATGTAAATTGTGTGTTATTGTTTAGGTTTTTTTTTATATTTGGCAAGGATATAAAGTTAGGCATATAATAGTTGACATGAACGACGAAAATTTTGAAGTGGTGTTTCACCATGGGGGAAGGTTTGTCAATGATGGGTCACTGAAATACGTGGAAGATAGTAGTACTTTATTTTGTGACCTTGATAGATGGAGTTTTTTAAGATAATGTCAATTTTGAGGGAGATGGGTTATGTGAATGTGAAAGAATTATAGTATTCAGTAGGTGAGGGTTCTGTGTTGGAAGGAAGGTTAGAGTTGCTCAGTAATGATAGACGTGCATGTCATATGGTGAACATAGCCACCCTGAATGGTCAAGTGCACCTTTATATGGTACACTTTGTCTGTGAACCTCAAGTAGTTCATATGATAGAGGACCAACCTGCTGTGGAGGGGGATGGTCAGCAAGAAGTAGTGTTAGGGGGTGAGAATGAGGGAAATGATAATGAAGATGGTGGTATTGAGTCATATCATAATGTGAATGGGGATGTTAAGGAAGAAGTTGATGTTGAGAGTGAATCTCAATCACCTAATAATGGGGATGGGGATACTGGGGAAGAGGTTGTTGTTGAGGTTGGTATAGAGGCACATGATAATGTGAATGGTATGGCTAATGAAAAAGCTTTTGTTCATGGTGAGGAGGACTTAGCTGATAATGTGAATGATGAGGCTTACGAAGACCATGTTGTTGAGTGTGAGATTGAGGCTAAACATGTTTTTGGGGATGGTGAAGGGGAAGTTGGTGGAGAAGACCCTGTTGTTGAGTGCGAGGTTGAGGTTGAACACATTGTTAGGGATGGTGAGGAGGAACTTGGTGGAAAGATAGACAATGAGGAGGATGATGAGTATGAAGTCAGTAGTTGGACTAAGTCTGAAGGTGATGTCATGAGTGGGGATGAACTATATGATGTCAGGATTGAAAGAGATGATATGGAGGATGAACTATATGATGTTAGAATTGAAGGCCATCAAGTGTCTGGGCCAAGTGGAAGTACTCGAACAAAGTCACAGGATACAAATGTGTATGACGAAGGGATTTCTGATATTGAGTGGGAGTTTGAAACATTAGAAAGTAGTGACTATAGTGATACAACAAATGATGATAGAGACAACTATGGTCACTTTGGGATTTTTGCAATGCCTAAAAGTATGGAAGACTACAAGTGGGAAGTTGGGACCTACTTTGCTGAAAGGAAGAATTTACGGAGGCAATAAGAACTTATTGTGCGCGTAGTGGTAGGAAACTTAAAATATTTAGAAATGACAAAAGAAGAATTTGTATGAAGTGTTTGGGTGCGAAAGGTAAGTGTAAATGGTATGCGTATTGTGCTTATAAGGTTGCACAAAGTACATGGCAATTGAGGAAGATTATCAATACCCACACATGCATAAAAAATTTCATGTACATTTAATGACTTCTAAGTGGTTAAGTGGGAAGCTAGAAAAGACATTAAAAGAGAACCCAAATATTAGGCTCATTGATCTGAAGAACAAAATAGGGAGGAAATGGAATATTGATGTTTCAAGGTCTATGGCCTTTATGGCTAGGACTATGGCATATTCCAACATTAGTGGATCATTCAAAGAACGATATAAGCGAGTTTATGATTACGCTACTGAACTTCTAAGGTCAAATCCAGGTTTGATAGTTAAACTCCATGTGGATGAGAATGAAGGCAATCCCATATTCAAAGGGTTGTATATTTGTCTTAAGGCTTCCAAAGATAGCTTCATTTCTTGTAGACCTATAATCGGTGTGGATGGTTGCCTTTTAAAGGGAAATATTGAGGGGAATTACTAACAGCAGTGAGCAAAGATGGCAATGATCAAATGCTACCATTGCCATATGTGGTAGTTGAAGTTGAAAATAAAGAGACTTGGACTTGGTTTCTTGAGTTGCTGATAGAAGACCTTGGTGGGGCTCACTTGTGTTAGACATTCACCTTTATGTCTGACCAGTAGAAAGGAGTGGATGCAAGGAGTAAGCCATCATAACCATGATGGAAGAAATACGTCTTTAACTCACGAAAAGATGGGCATCCAATAGAAAGAAGATAGTTGTAGTTGAAGATTCCATTTGCCTAAAAATTAAAGACAAACTAGAGAAGGAGACTGAAAAAACTAAATATTGGATACTGAGGTAAGATCTACATTGTTTATTCCTTATTTTTGGTCTATGCATTAATGTGATTTTGTTTTATCTTCATTGGCAGTTGGTCTGGGGAAAAACTGTTTGAGGTCAGACATACTTGCATGACTGGGGAAAATTTTGTAGTAGACATAGATAACCATGAATGTAGCTGCAGGAAATGGAGCATAACAACAATCCCCTTCTATCATGCATTGACTGACATCAGATTCTTAAATTTGAATGGAGAAGATTACTTGCCTCATTATTTTCTAAGTCAACCTATGAAGAGACTTATTTGTCAATGATATACCCCGTCAACGGTCCTCATCTATGGGAAATGACATCTTATTGTGATGTATTGCCTCCTACCAAAAGAGTGTTGCGTGGAAGACCAAAAAAGAAATGCAGGTTGAAGTCTTGGGAGCTGAAGAAGGACTATATGCAAGTAAGGCAAAGTGGAACACGTAAAAGGTGTGGCATATGCAGACAACTTGGACACAAACGAAATAATTGTCCCCAAGCACCTCCACCACAGCAGCAACCAAACCCAACTACATCTACTACACATCAAGGAGGCACACAACCAACTCAAACTCAGGTAACTCAATCTCAGCCAAGTCAACCAGTTCAACCCACTGAAACTCAGCCAAGTCAACCAGTTCAACCAACTCAAACCCAGGCAAGTCAACCACTTCAACCAACTCAAACTCAGCCAAGTCAGATTACTGGAAGGGCACCTATTCTGTTATCACAACCACAACAGGGAAATATGATAACACAAGGAACTCAAATACCTTTGCCAAGTCAACCAACTCAGATTTCTTCATTCAATGTCGTTGACCCACCAACAAGGCCCAACTACAGAGAAAAATTATCATATAGGAAGGGCCCAATTTCGAAGCAACAAGGGCCCAATTTCAACCATTTTGCAGCTGTTTTTTGTTTCTTCAAGTTGAATGTGTAATTTCTTTTTTGTTGGAAGTAATTTATTTTGAAAAGACATGGTTTTGTATTGAAATACTTGACAGTTTATTTTGTTTATGGAGTTTTGTGTTTTGAAGAATAGGGTTATGTATTAAATTCCAATTTGGAATAATATCATGTTGCTTTTGACCATAATATTATTTATATGGTTCATTCATTTGTGTTGTGAACAATATATTACCTTATATTGGTTATTTGTCATGCTTTTGTGGGCATATTATAGTCATGGTTTTCTGTAAATCAATAAAATAAGACCAGCCACTTAACACTATTACTGAAACTTCTCATCCATTCAATAACAATTCATTACAAAAACAAACAACCAAATACATAACTTCCTACTCACTACATAACTGACTTTTACAACAATTCATGGGATTTGTATAAACTTCCAAACCAATATTACATTAATCAAACCCAAACAAATTAAAATCCCACTTAAAAACCTTACCCACTTTTCAGAAATCAGAAGTGACTTTTTTAGATGGTATATCTTTCTCCTTTGTCTAGCAATGGTAGCATCTCTTTCATCCCCATTATCTTCATTCAACCATTTGAAGTAATTGCACCCTTTAAATAGCTCATTGGCACCATCCGCTGCTTAGAAAAGCCAACAAACTACAAAGCCTCCGTTAAACAAAAAAAAAATCATTGGGATTAAAATCCACCATTGCAGCTTGAATCAAAATGAAATTAAAATTAGAAAACAAACCTTGAAGTTGGGGCAACCCCAAAATTCTTTTCCAGCATTCCTAATCATTTTAGCCACTCCCAACACAACAATCTCCCCACAATAACACATTAGTCTTTCACCCAAACCCCTATTCGAACCACCAAGGGAGGAGACGCTCTGTTGCTGTGAACCCTAGGAAGAACATGAACATCCTTGTTTGCAAGACATTGCGGAATTCAACAACCACCACCAAGTATTCGGGGATTGATGAAGAATAAACTGAAAACGAAAGGAAGAAGACAATGAACCCTCAATTCACTAATTAGGACAGAACTTCAATGTGAATACTCTTCCTTAATAGAGGAAAACCACATAAACGCACTGTATAATTATATTTTCAAACACCAATTTGTTATCATTTGACACATATGCCTTCTCCACTACCACATCACCACATTCTAAATGCCGTTTGTGAGAATTTAACGGTATGGACTACATTTATGCACATAAACTAATTTGGGGACACAATTGACACTTTTTTTTAAATCGAGTACTTATTTGACACACTAGCCTCAAACTGGATATTATACGAGTAATTATACCAAAGATATATATGGAATGGAAATTCAATAAAAGGAAAAAGAAAAGGGGCGTGAGATGATGTATCGTTAAAAATAAAAATGAATAAAAGCTTAAATGTTTTTCGCATGAATTTTAGCGATTAAAAACAAAACTCATTCGTGAACATGTTTATATATATATATATATATATATATATATATATATATATATATATATATATTTTATATTGTAGGAATAAATTTATTAGGTGTGAATAATTTAAAATTTTATATATTCTTTGGAATAGATACCTTTATATTATTGGTTTAGAAAGAGGTTAGGTGAGATTTTAGAAAACCCAACAAAGAAAAGAAATTATCTTGGCATATGATAAAATACGTAGAGCGGTGATTTATTCACCATGAGCTAAGTATGAGTATATGGTGGTGGGAAAAAAAAAGAGATAGAAATAATTAGAAAAAAGTCAAGCTTTTAGTTATTGGTGGTGTAGTATATTAATGTTGATGCAGAAAATGTGGTATAGTGTAAAGCCTTTAATATAAGTTGAATCGGTGCAATTCTGAAGAGCGAAATGAGTAAGAATGTTACTATTTTATTTTAGGCTTAATTACTATCTTAGTCTCCTAATTTGTTGGGTTGGTTCATTTTTTTCTCCTTATTATTTTTTGGTTCAATTTGGTCCTGTAATTCTTTAAAAAGTTCAATTTGGTCTCTGCCATTAAGTCTAGGTTAACAACATCTTCGTACATGACACGTGTCATTTTGTAGAATTTTCAAAAATTTTTTAATTTTTTTTTTAATTTTTTTAAAAAAATTTTAATTTTTTTTTTATTTTTTTTTCTAAATTAAACTGCCACATATCACCTTATGTTGTGACACGTGTCAATTTGAGATTTTTTTATTTTAAAAAAATATACTGCCACGTGACAGGTCACGATTGTGCCACATGTCAAGCTAACATTGGTTATTTTCAATTTAGTTCCTCTATTTACAATTTTGATTCAATTTAGTCCCCCAAATTTTTAAAATGATTCCATTTTTTTCTCTCCAATTTGAGACCAAATTAATAATTAAGCTTAATTACAATTTATATATTCATGTCAAAATAATTTTTTACCATTTATACATCAAATCACTCCCTAAATACTCATGTTATTTCATTTCTTACATTTTTTCACTTGTAATTTTTTACACTTAAAATTTTTTATACATGTAAAAAAAATAATTTGAATAGTTAGATGGAGTAATTTAATCTATAAATATAATAAAAATTATTTTAATATGTATATATAAGTTGTAATTAAGCTTCATTACTAATTTGGTATCAAATTAGAGAGGACAAAATTGAATCATTTTGAAAAATTGGAGGACTAAATTGAATCAAAATTGTAAATAGAGGACTAAATTGAAAACAACCAATGTTAACTTGACATGTGGCACAATCGTGACCTGCCACGTGGCAGTACATTTTTTAAATAAAAAAATCTCAAATTGACACGTGTCACAACTATAAGGTGACATGTGGCAGTTTAATTTTTTTTAAAAAAATTTTAAAAATTACAAAAAAGTGGTACTGTTTTAATAGAATTAAATAACATGTGGTACTGTTTTAATAGAATTAAATAAATTGATACATTTTGAATTAGCAGGCACATGTATTTGGAGATAGAAGTTAATAATTGTTGGTTAAGGATTGAACTAAATTATGAATAGGTGCAGGTTTTGTTTTCTAAGGGTACAAAATAAATTATGAAGTGGTGCTGAATTAGTTTCCACACGATGCAGATATTAAAAAGATTCATCGTGTGTTTTCATTTTAGCATATGAGACGACATAGTAGTTCGTGGGATTAAAATGAAGGAATATATGACGGAGGGTATCGTAAATGACGTTGAGTTAATAAAAAACAAGATTGATAAAAATTAGATTAGTTTTTTTTATCATGAAACACAATATTTAATTTATTAAATAATAAAATATAAAATTAAATATTATAAAGAATAAAAATATTTATTAAGGTTTTTTCTTTTCATGTTGTAGTCTAAAAAAATTAAAGATAAATTTATTATGGAAGGAGTTATTGGAAGGAGTTGACAATTTTTGATGAGATATTGGAAGGAGTGGAGCATAGGTTCGGTTTGAGACACCTTTACACTAATTTTAAAAAGAGATTTGGTGGAGGAGTTGTCATCCGGGACCTTATGATGGGGCTGCAAAGGCTACCTTCTATCAAGCTTGGGAAAAAAAATGGGTGAGTCGCAGAAAATTAATTCTGATGCTTATAACTGGTTACTTCAAATACCTAGGAAATGTTGGTGCAAACATGAATTTAGTATGTATCCTAGGTGTGATGTGTTGATGAATAATTTATCTGAATCCTTCAATAGTTCAATTCTGATTGCTAGAGATAAACCTATCATAACTATGATGGAGTGGATTAGATCATACATCATGGGTAGGTTTGCATCCCTAAGACACAAATGTAGCTTATATAATGCAAATGTGATGCCTAAACCTCAAAAAAGACTAGATAAGGAAATTGAAAAAAGTGCAAATTGGATTCTAGTCTGGGTAGGGGGGCAAAGTTTGAAGTGACTCAAGGGTTCACCATGGAAAAATTTATTGTCGACCTAACTGAACATAGTTGTAGTTGTTATTTCTGGGATTTGGTTGGGATTCCATGTAGGCATGCAGTGGCTGCAATTCACTACAAGATAGAAAATCCTGAGGATTATGTTCATCCCTATTACAAGAAAAATGCATATCTGGCTTGTTATGGACCTAAAATAACCCCCATAAATGGACAACAAATGTGGCCTAAAAGTGATTTCCCAGAGCTGCTACCACCTATCTACAAAACACCACTAGGACGACCCAAGAAACTACGTAGGAGGGAAGCAGATGAACATGTTAGTCACTCAAAGATAAGTAAGAAAAACATTGCCATGAAGTGCACAAGATGTAATCAGTTTGGCCATAATATCAGGACCTGCAGAAAGAGAAACACAACCAGAACAACCAGACAGGTAACATTTAATCCAGTTTTCTATCTTCATTATGTTATACAATATTCAAAATAATTAGAATACCCTTTTCACAGAGTAACACACAAAGGAACACACAGAGGAACATCCCTGCAGCAGCAGCAATTGAAGCTGGATGTAGCAATTCTGCACAAGCAAGAAGGCAGAGGCCTCGTAGGAGGGAGAGATCCTCATCTTTGGCTGGCACGAGGAGGCAACGAGCAACTGCAATAACAACAAACTCAACTCCATAAGTTATAGGGTCCCAAGCAAGTAGCACTGCACCCACTGGACAACCCACGTGAAAACTTTGTAGTTGGTTTGTTGGATTAAGTGAAAACTTTGTTTTTTGTGTGTACATGAATGGATTATTGTCCCCCACTAATGGAACACCATAGCGGTGGGTAGGCATGTGGTGGACCACCTTTTGTTATAGGTACCACTTTTGATGCATGGACCACATTTTGATCAATGTCCACTTTATATGGCTTTTTGTAATGACTTAGCAGTTGTTTAATTCATATGATGCAGGGACCACATTTTCATCAATTCAAACATATGTTTGGTTCAAACTGTAAAAAAAATTCAAATTAGTAAAGAAGTAACCAATATGTAAATAATTATATGTTTGTTTAAGGCATATTTAAAACTAACCAGTATGTAAATAAAGCTACCAAAACAGATAAAAAAATGTCCAACAGATTGTTAATACCACAAGGGTAATAGAACACCAATTAAACGAAGTGAAATGGAACACCAATTCTTTGATTAATAGCAAATTCCCACGAATACAAAACATAAAAACTTTCACTGCCATAGCTCACAACTCCATACCTAACCTAATTACAATTCACCTTCAACAAGAACATAACCACAAATAAAACTGTAAACGCCCACGACATAAGAAATAAAAATTGCAGGAATTTCCCTAATCTTCTCTCTGTTTGCAATTTCTTCTTCAACTTCTCATTTTTCTTTGTCAATTCCAGGATAACTTTGTCCCTATCTAAGCAAACTTCATCTTCCTCTACTATTTTTGCGCTGTTCACTTCAATTTCAGATTCTTTACCTTCAAATTCAGATTCATCTTCTTTAACCCACTCAAAATAGTTGCAGTGTGAATTGGACTGCAAAAGGAAAAAATTATAGCATTTCCGGACATAAAAGTCAAGCAAAAGTGATGGAAATTGTTATACTTACAGCCCAATTTCTACATCTCCAAAACAATCTGCCCTTATTCTTCACAGTAGTTGCCTTTAGGAGCAACAATCTTTCCCCACACCCACATACTTTTGATGCTATTTCCGAAGACGAGCCACAACTCTGCGACATTTTCGAACCAATCTTCCTTTGCGTAAAATTGAAACCTTTGCTACCACTCTTCATAACTGACTCCAGACGATTGTTGTTGCCTCAGTTTCCCCAACACGAACCAATCTTCCTCTTCAGTCACACTCTTTACCACATTACCATTGTTCCAATCCCGTTCCAATCCTCCAATCGCAATATTAGGGTTCAAATCATGTATAAGAAGCTTATGAGTAAAATAAAGTAATTAACTTCTATTTTGCCACGTTTCACTGTAGCTTAGTTGACCCTTAAAATAACGGGTGACATGGAACTCCGTTTGCTAGCTCAAAAAAAAAACTAACGACGTGCTAAAATAGGGACCAATTCCACGAGTTTCAGAAGATGGGGGACCAAAATAGATTAAAGTTTGAAGGAGGGACCAAAACCAAAAACGCTCAATAGTTTGAGGACGTAAAACATAGTTAACCCATTTATTATTTTTGCTCACGTTTCTTTCTTTTCTATTCTTGTAGAAAAGAAATCTTTTTTATTTCACTTTATAGTAAAATATTGGTTTAATAGTTTAATGCTATTCTTTTTTATCTCATGGGTCTTTCTATGCTCATTTTTTTATGAGTAAAGAAGAAAAATAATGTATTGTATGTAACCAATTTTTAATTGTGACTTGATTATTATAAAGTTTTTTTTAGTAATTATGTCTTTGAATTTTTGATTAAATTATGATAAATTATTTCTAAATTTTAAACTTCAAAATAATAAATAAGCTGATGGATGAATAATATAAGAATAGATTTATTTTTTTAAAATGTAATAGAAGAGAAGCTACTCGTGAATATGAAAACAATCAAATTCACTTCTTTACACAATCTGAAACATAATATAAATGATCCAATTAACACTTTCTTAATGCCTAGAGAATTAAGAGTGATGAATTTAATATTAATTCTTTCGAATGGAATACAAGAAAATGTCCTCAAATATAAGACTATCCAATAAATAAAAAAAGATAAAATTAGGACAACTTATTTAAAATAGTGTTCCTATCAACTTCAACTTTATAAAGTTTAAGTGTATATTTTTTATTTCTCCAAAATCATTAGTCAAGATCCACCACCGAGTACTTTAGTAATTTAAATGGTAGGTATAAGGATGATGGTATGAAGACAAGATATGTATCAACGCAATATGGGAACATTGGATGGGATTAATATGTACAAATTCATACCCATCCATGTCCATATACCCTATTTAAAAAATAAAGTACTTATACTCATACTTAGTTAATGCATAAATTTTTTATCATAAGGGACGAGTTCGAATAATACTCATAAAGACAAGTTTATTTGTTACTCTTACAATTGACATTAGATGGAAAAGCGGCTAAAGCACCATTAATAATAGTATTAGGTTTGAGTTTGGGAATAAACGCAGGTTGAGGACGACACTCAAAGTAATTTTTGACTAGAGAACAACACTGAATATAATTTTTGAGTAGATTGATTTACACTAAAAAAAAAGAAAGGATCCCACTCCCCATATATTTATCCTATGTTCATTGTTGTTATGATAAAATATGTTCTTTGTTTTGGAAAAGGAATGTTTTTCCACATACTTAAATTTTATTAAAACTATGCTTTGTGAAGGATTTTGAACTAGATTTATCGGAGTTCTCAAGTCTATCCAACTTCTCAGAATTGAAGTAATTGTAGCAACAAAACGTAGTGTTTGATGAGTCACAATGGAGCACTTGAGGGTTTGTTATTGCAATTGTTGCTGCTCAAGCTCTTAATCAACTTTTTCCATTACCTTAATATTGTTTGCTTCCACGGGAGCAACCCATCAAGACCTACTCATCAATAACTTTGCTTAAGATTGGAAATTTGATCAAATAAAATGAGATATGGTTTAAGATTGGAAAGAGAAGAGGGAAAGAAGATAACTTAGTTATATAAGAGGGGCATCGCCTACAATACTATTATTTTAAATCATATATTATGTGTTTATGTAGATCAGTTAAATCGTCATCTCTTAATTACATCAAATAAATAAATTTAACAAAGAAGATCATATTAACTCTAATTTATTTAGAATGAAGATTAAATTGAGAACACAAAAAATCAAATTACCACGTTAAATAATTCTAACAAAAATAAAACCTACGTGATAAATTATTAATTAGTACAATTTTATCTAAATACTGTATTGTATTGTCTATTTCACTTATTTTTATAAATTATTTGTGAAATTCTGTTTAAAGCATATTGTAACATTAAAACGATTATTTTCGGAGATTCTAAACTATTTTTGAAAAAAATATTTTAAATTTTATTTAACTTTCTCGGAAAAAGTGGCTTATATCTAAAATATTTTAAAATTGAGTACGTAATCATTATTGGACTTGCTTTATTGTTGAACCAATTACGATGTTTCCTTTTCTTTCTTTTTTTTTCTCTCGTTCATATGCTTAAATTATGGAATGTATTTGGACTTTAAAATGTCTGAATTCGTTTAGACTTGGCCGATATAGATAGATACAAAGATAACAATGTCTACACTCATTCTATTTTCTTTATTTTTTCTTTCTCAGGAGCTTAAATATTTAATTTGACCCTAAAAGGTGTCATTTTCACATCAATTAATGGGGCCATTATAACCAACTTATTCTATAATACTTTTGTCCTTTTAATTTTGTTTTGAAAAATATGACAAAAATATTTGCTTTCCCGTATCATTAAATTCACATTTAGTAGTACTGCATCTGTTTTAAAACAATTAGGGTCATTTTTTTAAAGATTAAAAGAACTCTGAATTTTAGAAAAACTATAGAATGCAACTATCATTTTAAGAGTAAACATCATTAACATTTTGTCTCCTGAATAAGAATAGTCGTTGAGCATTAATGTAGAATTATAATACAAATACATATATACAGAATTAAACTATTCATTTTTTATTTTACTGAAAGAAATATTTTTTTAACACAAAACTTCGTTAATATTTAGTCTCCTCAAAAAATAATATTTAATGAGCATCAATGTAGAGAAAGACAGCATTTTTGTTATCATCGAAGGACAAGATTTAAAAAAGCAATGACGTATGTTTGATGACAGCGTTGGCTGCCTGTTATCTGATGAGATGGCTGAACAAAAATGTTATCAGAAAACAAAAAAACTAATGAACTACAAAATTTGTATCAAAAACTAAAATCTCTGAAAAAAATATTAAACAACAATGAGAATAAATATAAGAGAGCCTATGGGGTATTGGTCTGTCATATACACTTAGAGGAAAAGTATCAAACTTTGTCTTGGAAAATAATCTGACAACTTTGTGGTGTGGTTTTGTTGTTTGCAGAGAGGAAAAAAAATGCCGTTGAAGTTGTTGGAGGCAACAGTGTCGAGTTTTGATGGTGTTTTTGAGAAGTTCCGATCAGAGGCTGCAGAAAACAAGGCAAATCTCATCCTTTTCTTGGCTGACAAAGACCCTGTTACTTCTCTCAGCTGGTGCCCTGGTATCTATATACCTATCATGCTATCCATGCATGCTCTTTTTCTTCTTTCTCTTGCATGTTCAAATCTGATTCTTTTTACTCCAAAACTTATAATTTAATAGCCATATCAGCTTTTGATTTTGGTGACTGGCTGCACTAAATGCATTTTGTTTCATGGAGCATTTGACAATATCAGTGTGAATTTTTTGCCAACATATATAGCACAAAATAAGGACGGACAAAAAATCTATTTTTTTTATCTAATCCACTTTTACTCCGATCTAATCCATTTTATTATAAATTTTTAGTTGAGTTAGATTAAAGGTTAAGATGGACTAAACTAAATTCAGACTAGTAAAAGCGTTGCTTTATGACCTATACGGACAAGGCAAGACCGACGACCCTGAAGAGTTGAACATACCCGACAACCAGAACAAGCTTCACGGGCTTAAGACATGAATGGACTAGACAAGCCGACAAACTAGACAAGTTGATTGAGCCCAATGCCCCAAAAAATTCGGGTGAGCCCGATGACCTGAACGAGTCAGGTGGGCCCGAAGACCCGAACTAGCCAAGCAAGCATGATGACCAAAATGGGCTAGGCGAACCCAAAGACCCAAACGGGCCAAGCGAGCCCAAAGATCTAAATGGGTCAGGCGGGCCCAAAGACCCAAACAGGCCAGGCGAGCTCGATGACCTAAACGAGTCAAGCGGGCTTAAAGACTAGAATGGGTCAGGTGGACCTGACCCGAACAGGTCAGGCAGGCCCAAAAACCTGAACACGTCAGGCAAACCCAATGACTCGAACAAGCCAGACAGACCCGATGATCTAAATGGGCCAGGTGGGCCCAAAGACCCAAATGAGTCAGGTGGGTCCAAAAAATTGAATGGGTCAAGCAAGCCCGATGATCCAAACAGGCCACCCCTAGCACAAAACATAGCCTTGGATTTCATTGGAGATTTTTTTTTCTGTCAATATTGGAGAAAACTGCTAAAATATTGGTTAACTTGTGAGAAGAGCTTCTCACAGATTGTTCTTCTGTAGAATTATATTTGTAGCTATTAGCATATCTCTGGATAACTTACAATTTTATTATCATATTGTTAGAGAAGCATGACTAGTTAATCAGAAATGGGATCTACACCTTTTCCTTCTCAGATTGTGTGAGAGCAGAACCTATGATCTACAAGAAGCTGGAGGCGTCATATGATGACATTGCACTTTTGAAAGCTTATGTTGGAGATAGACCAACATGGAGGAACCCCAAGCATCCATGGAAGGTGGAACCTAGGTTCAAGCTCACTGGGGTGCCAACATTGATCCGTTGGGAAAATGACACGGTCAAAGGTCGCCTAGAAGATCACGAAGCTCATCTAGAAAACAAAATTGAAACTCTTGTTGAAAAGTGACAAACGATTCCCGGTGCATGGTTTAAGTTGGTATATTGCATATAGTTTAAACCATGTGTGCTGTGTACTCATATCAGCAATTTATCCCCTCATACTTTATAAGTTTGCTGCTAAAGCATATAATAAATTGAGTGAAGTCCGTATGTTAGAGACAACTATACATATATCTGTCTTTTCTTACTTTGTACAGAGGGAATAAATAGCACTGATTGACTGTTATACCGCTCTTTCTGTTTCAGCCTTCATTTATAATTAACTAACATATATTACATGTCAAGGTATAAGAATCCTCACTTTGTTAAAATGACCGAAAAGCCTAATTTTAAATGCCATGCTTGTTGACAAAAATTCAGACCAAATTACTAGGTGGACAATTTGAATCCTAAATTAATGTTTATCTTTAATATACAAAACTAAATAAAAATAAGTTAATCATTGCAGTTTAATATGAACTAACCAGATACAAATATACATAAGTGACAAAAATCCTCTCTTCAAACTGGTCATTTCGCCTTATGTCTGCTATTATACATAACCAACTGCATTTCCATTCTAGACAAGAAATCCAACTGCAAATCAACAAAGAAAAAGTTAGAGAACTGCCTTAAGACATGTGGATCACCAAACCAATATTTCAAACAGATGAAAGAAAAATTTTAGGAAATGTTAGGCTGCACAAGATGGTTAACATTAAAAAATTCTCCACAACTTTTGCCTACATACTTTATTTTTTCTCACAGAATCAGAATAAGGTACAAAAGTATCAACAATATTGGATAAAGTGAACATGTCATTCGGGAGGGAGCAGGGCAAGGCTCCTCAAGTGCATGATGTAGAATATTATAACCGATTAAATTTAGGTCATACGCTTACCACAACTTTCTCTTTCAAATATAGTACTACAATTTAGTAGTCACCCTTTTTTGTATGTTTATATATATATATATATATATATATATATATAGGGAGAGAACATATCAAATGAGAACTTTTCTTGTAGTAAAAGACGAGAACAGTACTACACACCACTAACTTTTAATCTTAATCATCCATGTCCATGTGTACAAGTCAGATGTATGGTTTTCATAGAATAGTTTTCACTTTATCTTCCCTCTTTCTGTTTGTTGGTATACATATATCAACCTATACTTTGAAAAATACAAATTATTGTAAATAGCAAATTGTTAGGATTAAAAATATTCTCAACATCACCATAATAATTAAGAAAAATTCAAAATTTTCCTATTCATTTCAACATATTTTTACTTCCTTTCTTTAATAATAGATTTTATTATTACAAATAGAGATTAGAAAAATGTAATTGGTGATTGCGATCAATTAAATAATTTATTATTTTCATTCAAGTATACATTTTATGATAAATATTTAATAGAAAAAATAGGTACATTGTTGTGAAAACAACTATCATAAAAGAAAGTATTCCTCATATCTAATTTTAACCAAAAAACTAAGAAAAATAAAAATTGAGTGGGGGATCTAACTAGCACCCAAGACATACTAGCCATTGCTCAATCTGCATGCACATACCCTTCTTAAATAATTTTTACTAGTGCAGAGTACAACTCAGAATGAAGTAATGTTATTGTCATCACATAGTTATGACTAAAAGAACAAATTTATTTATGCTATCAAATACTATTTTTATAAAGAAAAAATATTACTGGTATCTTGAATAATTAAATATATGTCAATAAGCCAGCATTACAATTTATTAGAACCCGAACTATCACTGCTTCCACTCAATTTCTATCACCTTAAGTTAAAGAAGTCTTAAAGAAGTACAAAACTCTTACCTATATACACAATGACCTGCTATCAACTTTGAACATTTGAAGGCGTTGTGGCCAACTTCAAGCTGATATCACCATAAGGTTCATCTTGTTTTACTTCAAGAAGTCTATTAGTCTGTAAAACCTGTAATTCCACTTTCATCTCAGGCACAAGAATAAAAGGTGGGGAGGGGAACAATGCTTTTCACAAGGCATGCTTGCTTTTGAAAAAAAAGAAAAAGCATTATCTGTAGGACTTGAATTAATCTATGATATACAAATATATATCCCTTAATTTTACAATCAAATTGACTACACATTTTTCTATCATATATTAACAGAACTATATCCGTAAGCACTAAGTAGAATTCAAATATATAACTATGTTGATCACTAGGAAATGAATAGTCCAAACTTAAGTATAGGTATTTTATCCAATGAGAAAGCAATATTTAAAGGAGAGGGATAAATAACATCAAGAATAACACACATTTACACCCACACACGTGTGTATATCACCTTATAATCATTAAAACAACATACAAGCAGCAATATGACGAGTTTTCCCTTCAAAGATCCTTTTCAAGCAGAGAAGATAGATCTCTAGTAGGGTTCTAATAGGTTTGGTATTGTATACAAGAGAAGGAATAAACAAGTTGTGTGCAAGCTGTATCTGAACTATTTAAGTAGTTTAGGGACAATTTTGAGGGGAAGGGGAAGGTTCTCCAAAATTGGGGTGATTGAATTAAGTCTTTTCAAACACACATAATTCACATTGTAATCATTAAAAACATACATGCAAACACCAAATATTCACATTCTTTGGACATAATCGAAGTTTCTTTGAATGGAAATGTTTCAACTCACCAATACTTCAAAGAACATACGAGCAGCAATATGGCGTGTTTTCCCTTCCAAAATCTTGTTCAAGCTGAGATCAGAGAGATCTCCAGCAGAGCCCTCCGAAATAGGGGTGATTGCAGGGTCCTCCAAAATTGGGGTGATTGGATTAAGTCTTTTCAAATATTCAGCTGTATACCTGGAATAACATATGTGAATAATACTGGCTAAGTTCAGACGCTACAGAACTAAAATGAAGAAAATAGTATGAAAAGCAAAAGGGCATAAACAACTTATAAATGGTATATATGCACATTCTAACTTCCAGAAAAAAAAAAAACACCCACACACATTAAGAATATGACTTTAATTACTAAGATTTCTTTAAGGATTTCCTCACATATCACCACACTATATCTGATGCTTAATATTTCACTCTATTGTATCTAATGACGTATTGGATGAACAAACATTTGGGCCCAAGGAAGAGGAAGAAAGTGAGGTAACAGTCCTTGTGGATAGAGTACTGAACAAATTCACAATGTGCAAGTCCCTAGGTTATATGCATAAATATAAACAATTAAAAATACCCAGAAATATATTAAATTTGGAAAAGCACAACCTAAACATAGCACAATAGCATGCTTCAGCAAAAAATTTCACAATAGTTATACTTTAAAAGACTATCCAATAAACCAATTTTATTAGTGCATTACTATTAACTATAATTTCATTAACTTTAATTGTTGATTAGAAACAATTAAAATAGTTGTACTTGACGTCAAGAGTTGAGGGAATATGGATAACAGCTCTCTATAAGCTAACATAAAAAATATTATCAACTGTCTCATAAAAAATTACATTGCATGTTATGAACAGCTTGAACAAAAGCATGCATATTCCACGAAAGTGTATAGAGAAATGGATACGTACTTGGTCCTTTCAGACAATGTCATGTTACTTCCACTTGTACCTTGTGAACCTGCAAAATAACCAGTGTTGTTAACCATAAATCTGATTCTGATGATATAATAGAAATTGGCTATCCAGTATCACCTCAGCATCATATAATACAAGCAATGCCAACAATAAATGAGCAATAAAAGGGTATTTACAGAAAAATCAAATTTGATATGGCATTTAAGTAGAACCTACTGGCTGGTGTGTTGTTGCCCAGATTCAGAAACCAAAACTCCTACAAAAACAAGTTTGACAAACTATTAGATTCAATGCTTCAATTAAACCACATTAAGAGCATTAATAGTAAGATTACTAGAAGCAATTTTCACACTCCACAACAAGAATGGAATCCACAGATGGTGAAAAAGACTAGACAGAGAGAACAGGCAAGTACATAAAAAAAGTTGTTGCAAATAGGCGTAAATTAGCGAAGTCGTGTACTATTGCTATTGCTACTAGTTCAAAAATATGATCAGAAGACAACTCGTCAAGCAAGTGTTTTAATTAAAAAGAGCATCAAGTCCTAAAATATGTAAAAACTGATGATTGACAATTAAATATCACGAAGATTCAACACTATATCACACATACAACAATATCTGTTTCAAGCGAGTTAGAAGTTACAGTTTTATATCTTATTCACATATTCCTTCTACTAAAGGAAAAACAGAATACATGCTTTGAACTGAAAGGAAATTGGACGTGATTAACTAAGACTGATTATATTAAAGCCTACAAAATAAAACCTGAAATCTTACATCTGTTGCAGCAGAATTGATCAAGTGCTGCATATGTGAATCTGGAGATTGCATTGTTTCTGATCCATAAGCACTAGGTGATGCCCCTAAATCTAGTGTCGGCATTCTCTCAGATGCAATATTTGTTCCCAAAGAAGCAACTGATAGGTCACGAAGTGAAGTCATAGTCAAGTCATCTCTTCTATCAAGGCTCGTGTAGTCATCCTCAACCACACTGTGTGCTTGGAAGGTGGGAGGGGGAGTGACAGCAACATTACGAGCATGTTCAACTTCTACATCAAACGCAGCAACAGGCGATGTAGCAGTTATTGGCTCTTCAGTAACTTGGTTAGTAGCTGCTATTGGTTCTTCAGAGATTTGGCTTGTAGCCGCTACTTGCTCCACTTGGGGTTGGTTAGTAGGAGCTACAGAATCTGTAGGGGGCTGGTTAGTAGGAGCTGTTGGCTCTTCAGAGACTTGGTTGGTTGGAGAAAGAGTTTCAGCCATTCCAACATCAGCATGATCTTCCTCAGAGATGACCAAATGAGGTCTTGAACGTATATATTCACCAGTGCATATGTCCAAAAGATTCTTGTCAACCCCTGAACACAGCAACACATTTTCAGATCACGTGTTGAAAAAGAGTACAAGGTACCACACAATCAGCAAAATAAGACACAGAAATCAGCCTACCAGTTAACAAGGGCTGGTAAAAAATGTGCTCTTTTCTTCGACTATTGTTCAACTTCCATATACCCAAGCTAGAGGAAGGAGCTTCCCTTCTTTTCCTCATTATATCACGTGGGTTATTAAGTGCACTCCGCATGAATCTACAAAGACACATCAAATATGCGTAACACAAGCAGAGAAAGAACAGGAACCTAAAACCTTTTAAGGTATGATGTACAAGTTGCATGAGAAGGAAGCTATTTGACAAAAAACAAATCTTAAATTATTACTTATTCTTTAACACAATGTTTTCATCAAACAACTGTTTTCTTTTTCTTCCTCTCCCTTGTGGCTGCTGTATTGGTGGACTTTCAGGAAGCACAAAATTGGGAGTGTTATCTGAAATAGGTAAACAAAAGTAAAATTTTTATATTTCTGGGATCAATATGCAACACAAGACACATAGATAGGCATGCACTGACCGACAAGAACCGGCACATCTGAAGTGGTGCCCCCTTGAGATGTAGGTGGAGTTGGAGGATTAAATCGTTGCTGAGATGGTACAGACATCCTTTCAGGATCAAAATCATGAATCATAGAGTCATGAACTCTGTTTGGCTCAGGGTCATTGTCCTCGAGATTTGAAAATAGTGGAGGGTTTTCAAGGTTGAGATCGTCATTGGTGGCATCAAGACCAACTTCAAGTGCCTCGACTTGGGTTGGTAGTGGAGGACTAGGGCCCAACCCCCTACGAACCTCAATGGGGTCAACTTGGGTGGTTGCTTGTGGAGGACTATGTATGGTAGGATCCGGCTGGATAGTTGATGATTCTCTTTGGGTGCTTGGACCATCATCTGCAGCACCCACGCCTTTCAATGATGATGGAGACTGGGGAACAATGCTGTAAGAACAAAACAAGTATCATTGGTTCACAGTCCCAAAAAAATTGAATGAAAAAGAAAAACTTAAAATACAGCATGGGCTTACTCCTCCTCCATTGGAATAGGGCCAGAGTCATGCAGCACTTCTGTATGAGAAGAATCCATTATTACATCCTAAACAGTAAAGAAAAATTAACAGTTTGAAAAGACAAATACAATATCACAGAGTTACACAGTTGTCTGAAGGGAAGACTGCACCTCATCAAAAGATACAGTCACGTAATAATCTGTTGTCACAGGTATTCGATCTGCACATTGAGAATTATTAAATATTAACGTCCATCTGCTCACAAGCTTTCAAAAAGAATGCAATGAGTTCATAATCAAATTAGTTTTAAAAGATAAAGGGTGTCATGCTAATCCCTGAAAAATGGAAACAATACTCAGGGTTCCCAAAAGTGTATTTCTTTTGTTAGAGGGGTCCTCACATCACCAACTTTTCATTGATCAGAAAAATACACATAGGAACTGGCCAATAACAAATTTGGCATCACTCAGTCCCTAAAAGAAAAAAAAAATAACTGTTTTCGTAAAACATCCATAAATTTAGCATTTTCCCAGGAGGAATTTACTTTTAACTTTTGAAATAGAAAAACAACTATTTCATCGACTTTCAGAAACTATCCCAACCAAATTAGCATGCATTCCCCTCGACACAAATTAAAAACCAACCCCTTATGGGTTTCAAAAAGCACAATACATAGCTATAATCTCAACTGTAACATCAAGGCTTCAAAATGTCCATGACCAAAAAGTGCATTCAATCATGACTGCATTTGTCTACACACAATTCAAAATCCTAAGGAACAAATTCAATTGTTTATTCTACGAAACTCAACCAATTATATATAACCTGTTAGTGTAATGTCTTCCGGATTCCTGGAGTTCCGATCCTCAGTCCTGAGAGAGACGTCCAAAAATCATCCCCAATGTGATAACACAAATAAGTCCACGAAAACTCGACTAAAAAAAAGGTGAAAACTCAAGAAGAAATTACCCTGTGTAATCTATTTGGTCGTCAATGTTCTGCGCATCGAGGTCAAAAGTCCCAGGCAGAGTCACCGATTGAAACGGTGCTGGCCCCACCTCCTCCGTCTGAGCAAACTGGATAGAAGCAAAGGCCTTGTGGAGACCCGTCAACGCGTCCTTGCAGTCTTGGTGAAGATACTCAACTTTCTTGGAGTATATCCGAACCACGCCAAGAAGAAGGTACCCAGACATTCTGAGAGCGATGGGAACACCAGGGTCCATGATGCGCACTGAAAGAACACAAGAAAAAGAATGACTGAGAACAAAAGGGTGGGATGAAGATGATTTGAGAAGAAAAAAAAAACGACAGCGTTTACTTACGGACTGTGGAGGGAATGTCGGTGGTGGTGTAGTGCGATTTCTTGAGGCGGTGCTGGAGGTGAGCGGCGATCCACACGGTGGAAAGTGGGCCCTTTCGCGCCAAAAAGGTTTGGGAATAGAACATGATGGTGTTCTTGGGATGTTTGATGGGACTAGGATTCGGGGAGATGGAGGAAGGGATTTTTGAGTTTGGTTAGGGTTTGTGAAGTGATTGAATGCAAAAGTAAAAAATGGCGGGAAACAACGTTTGGAACTGTGTAGTGGCGCGGATCTTGCCAGATAATTGCTGTGATGGACAGTTTCCAGTTCTGTTGAAAATACCTCATTTTCTCCCCTTATTTACAATATCTGCCATGGGATTTCATAACCTTACACTACTTGTATATTAGGTTAAATGTAAATTATTATAAATATAATGAAAATCTGACCACATCAAACTACAGAGATAAATGTAAATTTTATAAATATAATGAAAATCTGAAATAATCTATAATATCTATATATAAACATAGACATAAAAATGGACGTTAGATTTGATAAATGTTTTTTCATTTCTTTTACTTTGTATTTCTTAATATTTATTAATCAGTTCTCTTAGTTTCTGTTTTCTAAAAGAACTATCCAGAAAAAATAATTATAATTGTTATTACTTTTAAAATAAATACTTTATTTTTATGTATATTTTAGTTACGATTTTATTTTTATTTTGATGAAAATTTAGAAGTGTTTTTGTTATGTAATTATAATATTATAAAAAATACCTCTTGTAATTATTTTCTAGGCATGCTATTTTAAGACTTTAGTATGAAATTTAGTAATATTTTAAATTTATTTTTTGTTGTTATACTGGCATCAACTGAAAATGTAATAAATTGTGATTTGATTGATTTAAATCCTGAAAAATAAAAGTAGAAGTGATATTTGGAGTTGCATTCAGCTTTTCTTTTGTATTTGATTACTGTTACTATTTTTAAACCGCGGTATAAAATAACCCTAAAATAATGCAACTTGTAATTATATTTTTGGAAGAAAAAAACATAATTACAACTATCATTGTCGGTTTCAATTAAAACTATCAAGAAATAGTTAGTGTTGTCTTTTTTGAAAAATTGTAAAACAACTCATTAGATCTTAAGAGAATAAAAAATCATTTAGAATTTTATATAAACAAAAGAAATATGAATATTATGTGGTACAATATTCTATAACTAATTAGTATGAGACCATGTCTAAAAGAGGAATCAGATGAACATCATAAACACATTATTACAGTCATCCATAAAAGTACTTGAAATACTAAGGCATACCAAGATAATGTCAGGAACTAAACATAAAAACTGACAGTTTAACAGTTTGAAAAAGGGTTGCTCCTAGAACAACTATTACAAAAAGGCACCATGGCCATAAAATCGCTTTTAAGAGCCATCACTAACAGAATAGCTCAAGCTGCACCGCTGCGACCATCAGATCCATCTTGAACATTTCTCTCATATGCTCCCACCAAAAGGTGATCATCGCAAAAGAAAAAGAAAGACAAGCACAAACACGAAAATGAAAGGGTAAGCTAGTGAAAAAGATAATTTTAATATATTACAGCAGGCAAGTACTTAAAACAGTTCCAAGCATGCAACACAATAGGCACAAAGAATCATGTTATAGCAAAGAAGCAGGACACTATGACTCAATTATCCGGATAAATATATTAAGATCGGATTCACCGAACGCTTGCACTTGTGGTGACCTCTATTGCCCTGCAGAGCCATTGCCAATGGGTTTCACCCTACCACACATAAGGTTAGCCTTTAAGCGTCTAAGGCCATTATCTTGCCAGAGACTAGGGCCTCTCGATACTCTCACCACTTGGCTCAGTTTGCTCTACATGAGACTCACTGACCCTTTAGAGTTTCGGGATGCAATCCTTATTTGAATCATTATCTTAATATATACACTACACACCACCATGAGATCTCTCCACGAGACTCATGGAATTACGCTTATCTCACACCAATTTCATGTTTCTCATACCATAACCACCACTTTCATCTCATACATCCAATTTTCATTTCACCAAACCACCATTTAACAATTCCATGCCATAACTCATACAAAACATACCAATTCCAATGCATATAGATCAAACAACCATGCATATTCAATACATACATCCAAACCATGGATAATTTAAGAAAATAGAATCAAATTTGCCCCATTCTCGCTCAGGCTAAAAGCCTTCGCTTAAGCTACAACAACCGTCTCGCTTAAGCTAGGTGTTGTCGCCTGAGCGAGTCCTGCAACGGTGGCACTTTGCAAGCTCTCGCTTGGGTGAGACCATCTCGCTTGGGTGAGACCACCACTCACCCAAAACCAAAGTCCCTCGCCTGGACGAGGACGCGAGCAGATAGCACAATTGGTTTCCTCGAGGGCTCGCTTGGGCGAGCCATTCTCGCCTGAGCGAGACAATGCGTTGCTCAAAACAAGAACTCTCCCCCTGAGCGAGATGCTCGAGTAGAACCAGGGTGAGCTTCTGATACTCTCGCCTAGGCGAGACGAGCTCGGTTGGGCGAGAATGACGGTTCTCACCACTGTTAACGTACATGCAACAGGGAAACAACTCAAACCAACATCCAATAACGCATACAAACCAGTTTCATCTGATTTAACATATTATTCAAGCATCTAAACATGGAACAAACCAAAAGCATACAAAAATAACTTTGAACTGTTAAAATCTAGCTTACCTTACCTTTTTAGACGCTAGCATAAGGAATAATAACCCACTAAAGTAATAGGGCACTGGAGCAAGCTACGGAGCTTAAAACCAACATACACAAAGTTGAGAAAAAGGTACTAGGGGACCCCAAAACAGAACTAGAGCCCTTACACTGGAAAAATGAGACAAATGAAAAGTGTGAAGGCTTGGCAGGGTATTGGGGTCCTACAGGGGACTGGCGTTGGGCCTATGAAAAGGCCAGGCCCAAACACATAAGGCTGAAAATGGGGCTTACAGTGTCTACGCACGAGTCATATATATATTTTTTAATTTGGATAAAAAATTTAATATAATAATTATTATATTTGAATCAATTATTTATTTATGTAATTATATTTTAATATTATATAATTAATATAATTATTGTTATATTAATAATAATAAAATTAAAAAAATAATAATTAAATATGATTTTATTTCTTTTAAATCATAAAATTGACACTAATTAATTAGTAATGCGTAATAAAGTTACATGATTAAAATTTAAATTATACTTTTCAGTTATATATTATATTAAAATAAAATGTGTATGTACGGTTGTTGTTAAAATAAAATGTAAGTATATTGTGTAATATGCTCCTGTATAAAATAAATATAACATGAAATTAATGTTAAAATTTTTAAATAAAAATACATGTAGAAATAAATACATGTATATTATATTAAAATGAAATGCATATACACATGTTGTTGTTAAGGTAAAATGTAGGCATAGTGGGTAATATGATCTCGTACAAAATAAATACAACATAGAATTAATGTTATTTTTAAATAGGAACACATGTAAATATATAGATGTTTGTATGTTTTATTAAAATAGAATGTGTATGCACATATTGTTGTTAAAGTAAAATGTAGGCATATTATATAATATGATCATGTACAACATAAATCCAACATGAAATTAATATTAAAAAAGTAATCGCGGAATACAAAGTTTAAGTTAAAAGTTGAACTCTCATATCAATTCAAAAAGTGACAACTTATAAAAATATTTAAACTAATAATAATAATAATGTTAATATCAATGCTAATGCTAATAATAATAATAATAATAATGTAATGTTAATAATAATAATAATAATAATAATAATAATAATAATAATAATGTAATGTTAATAATAATAATAATAATAGTACTAACAGTACTATTAATAATAATAATAATAATAATAATAATAATAATAATAATAATAATAATAATAATAATAATAATAATAATAATAATAATAATAATAATAATATTAATAATACTATTATTCATATTAATTCAAATAATAAAATGATTATATAGAAAATATGCATATAATCGAAATATAGTCCCGTAGAAAATAAAAATAACATGAAATTAATGTTAAAATTTATAAATAGAAACACATGTAGATATCGACAAACACATACAAAGATATTAACATATATTGATATATAAAATCAAACATAATAGTATTAACATTACTACTACTAATAATAATCTCAATAACAATAATAATGTTACTAATACTACTGCTCATATTAATTCAAATAATAATATAATCATGTAGAAAATATGCACAAAATCGAAATATGGTCCTATAAAAAATAAAAATAACATGAAATTAATGTTAAAATTTATAAATAGAAACATATGTAGATATCGACAAACACATACAAAGATATTAAAATACAGTGATATATTAAACCACAGCTAATAGTACTAACATTACTAATAATAATAATAATCTCAATAATAATAATAATGTTACAATACTACTACTATATTAATTCAAATAATAATATGATCATGTAAAAAATATGCACATGATCGAAATATGGTCCCGTAGAAAATAAAAATAACATGAAATTAATGTTAAAATTTATAAATAGATGTGATGCATGAGATGCCTAACACCATTTAAACAATAAATCCAGTCATTGATGGATATGAATTTAAGATACAACAATTTCATTAAGCTCATATTTAAGAAATAAGTGATGTAACAACCACCTCACCCCCTTGAGTTGTTCAGTGAAGCAAAATCCCACCTTTAGATCTCTCCTCTACTTCCTTAACTTTTATCATTTATAAGCAAATTTAGAATTTCCTCGTGACTTTAAAAAAATTTAGGATCATATCTTATAGGAAAAAGTTATTTTGACACCCCTATTTACAAATAACTCTCACTTGACACCAATTTTTCTTAATAAAATATTATTATTTAAATAAAATATTAATTTATATGAGTGTCAAATGGGAGTAACGATGTCAAACTACCACTATCCTATCTTATATTATCGGTTGTCCCAATGAGTCAGATTCACCAACACCATTCAAGATCAACATCGTCTAGAATAAATTATAATACAATAATTTTACTACATTCAAACTCTTCACTGATATGTAAAAATAACAAAGTAAAGCAAGACAAATGGCACCTCCTTTCAAAATGACTTAAGGCCAAAGTTTTGTAAACCTCATTATAATTTTATCTTTCCATTGTGGGACTCAATCCCAGCACAAGTACATCTTACACATTGGCTGTGAGTTGCAGAATTATCATTGTTGATAATTCTACCATCCATCCCTCCAATTGTGAGTATGTGGTTATTCCATCCAACTCTTTGTGTGTGTCCACCTCTCAAAGTTCTCAACTGCAAAAAGTGAATAACACTATTAGTAAAGTATAAATGAATAGTTTATTATAGAGCTCTTATAAGCCAAAGATATACTTGTCTATTTGAAGTTGTATCCCATAGTTGCACTTAAGAATTGTTCAAACCAACTGTAATATGTTGCCCATCAGGAGCCCAATTAACAGATGTTATAGGGTTGCCTTTGTCTTCAATTGTTACAAGTTCCAAAGAGGAACCATTTATTGCATCCCACAAGTACATTGTGCTTCTAGTGTTATGGCAAGCACATTGCCGCTACCCCAGTCCAGCAAATTGAGATAATAGTCATCCACAAGATCCGGAGCATCCAAAGTTCTCTCAGAAGTTTGATGAATATCAACAAATTTTATAATTAACACAAATTTTGAAATAAAATCTCACATGGATCTAGTTAATTAAAGGGTTTGCATATAGTTAGTAAATAAGGGACCACAACTTGAGATTACAACTCCACTTGGATCAAAATCCTTGCTTTTACAAACTGAGGAAGAAATAAAATTATAAATTGAGGAATTTAGTAGTGCACCTGAGGAATAAATCTCCCAGGTTTGATTGATCTATTATTATCCTGTACAAGAATAGATAGCTCGTGGGGAATTAAGTCAACTGGTGCAGGTGGCTTGTTCTTGAAGGCGAGAATTCGCGTCCGATTCATGTTTAAGGATTCTGCAAGCTGCTTCCTGTAGGCTTCTCGAGATGGAGAACTCCCAACTGGATTTTCCTTACCTTTATTCCCCTTTGTAAGCATATAGTGAGCATAATCATAGTCCATTGCTGATCGATTTGGTATGAATCTATCCAACTGATGATCAAAACAAAAACACAATCAAATTGGTTTCTTCCATAAAGAAATTCAAAGTGAGATATAAAAATTTATCATCTTTAGTTTACCCATTCAAAATCTTTGAAAATATTAAAACTAATTTGGCGGACCAACAATGCATGAGATGGCTAACACCATTTAAATAATAAATCCAATCATTGATGGATACTTAATTATAATGAATTTAAGATACAACGATTTCATTAAGCTCATTTAAGAAATAAGTGATACAACAACCACCTCACCTCCTTGAGCGGTTCAGTGAAGCAAAATCCCACCTTTAGTTTTCTCCTCTACTTCCTTAACTTTTATCATTTATAAGCAAATTTAGAATTTCCTCATAACTTTAAAAAAATTTAGGATCATATCTTATATTATCGGTTTCCCGAGTCAGATTCACCAACACCATTCAAGATCAACATCGTCTAGAATAAACTATAATACAGTAATTTTACTACATTCAAACTCTTTACTGTATGTAAAAATAACAAAGTAAAGCAAGACAAATGGCACCTCCTTCCAAAATGACTCAAGGCCAAAGTTTTGTAAACCTCACTATAATTCTATCTTTCCATTGCGGGACTCAATCCCAACACAAGTACATCTTACACATTGGCTATGAGTTGCATATTTATTAACTAAAATCCAACCAAAATTTGCATGTCAAAATGATAATGAAAAAAATCATATAATTCAAAGATATACAAATAAGTAATAACCATCAACTCATCGTCACAATCAATTCCAAATGTAAAGTATATTTCAATACCATGGCTTACCTACATTTTCCCATAACTTAGACATCTGAAGCAGTTGCTCATCGATTTTGGAATTCTCTATGTTGAAAACACCAATAAGACTTCCATCTTGTTGCAATATGCGTATAAACATCATCTGTTGCATTACAAAGGAACATCAAAATTAGAAATCAAAACATAAAACTATGCAGATTGTAGAGAACACCATTATTTGCAAAACATATTTCTACATAAACTACTCACAAATTCTCATGATATTTCTTTCAGCTAAGTAATCACCTAGAGCCTTCGCACATCTTTAGTTCAAAGTACTGAATAACATGCATTTCCTCTGGGGCAATTTATTATATTGCATCAATTTTAAATTTTTTTCCTCATTACATTGGAAGCAAGTAGAAAAATAACCTAAGAGTCTGAAATTTGTCATACGCATTCTTAATTGCAATAGACCTTGCTTTCAAATTCAGAAAGATTCACCTGATGCAATAAGGATCAAGCTTTTATAAGATAACAATAAGGATCAATTAATAATTGAAACATTAATTTATAAAGATTAAGTTAACCATACTCATTGCATAGCAAACTATCTAAATGAATCATGCCTTCAACATATGAAAAAAGCAAAGTTAAAATCATGCCAACAATGAAAAAAATTAAAAAGCCAAATTTTAGAAAAGCAAAGAATGAAAATTGCAAATTTATAATTATCCGTATCAATTACAATAAAAAAAATGAAGTTCAATAACAAATAGAAAAGGTCTTTACTTAAATTCCAATACAAAAAAAAAAAATCAAAGCTAGTTCAATATTAAAGTAGCCAGATGACATTGGATCTTAGATGATGAAACCTAGAACATCATAACCACAATAAATGAAGATGGGATGAATCACTCCTATAATATGTACATGGGATGAAAAAATTATTTCTTCAAATAAAATAATTGAAAAATGGACATGTTGTGCAAGGAAAGTAATTGGAGAAGATATATTACCTAGAAACATGCCCTAACAGATTCCTGCATCAAAATCGCAATCCTCATAAACAGAAAAGGAAGCAGGATCCCGAGCACCACCAAGATTGGAGTCAGCGCCTGTTCTTGTCTTTGTCCTCGAATATCACAACTTTGCTTGATATGTAGAACTTCTCCAAAAAAAAACCCAATGAACCATGAAATAAAATCAAATAAGGCAATAAAACCTAGAAAACCTAAAAATAAAATCAAGCTTACCAGGAAGAACAAAACCTTTGTGTACAAGTGTTATTTGAATTGCTGCAACATTTCCTTGAAATCACCAACAACATTTTACCAAAAAAAAAAATCACCTTACAAAAATTCCCATCAACAGAAAAAATATTTACTTCAACAATCCCCTCTGTCAACGGCGACTACAAAAGTTTAGAAAAAGGAAAAAATGAGAAGCATTTGAAGCATAAAAAGAAAAAAAAAACTAAAAATCGAATATTTTTTAATTCCCTTTTACAAACCGCCTTAAATCCTTACCTCCAAGTCTTGTTTCTCCAAACCTGAAAAATTAAAAACCAAAAGTTCCCAAAAAATTAACACAAAAATTTCAAGGGTTGAGTTTGGGAAAAAACAAAAGTCCCAAACCTGAAAAATACTTCAACAATCCCCTCTGTCAACGGAAACTACAAAAGTTTAGAAAAAGGAAAAAATGAGAAGCATTTGAAGCATAAAAAGAGAAAAAAGACTACAAATCAAATCTTTTTTAATTCCCTTTTACAAACTACCTTAAATCCTTACCTCTAAGCCTTGTTCCTCTAAACCTGAAAAATTCAAAACAAAAAAATTAACACAAAAATTTCAAATGTTGAATATGAGAAAAAACAAAAGTCCCAAACCTGAAAAATACTTCAACAATCCCCTCTATCAACGGTCACTACAAAAGTTTAGAAAAAGGAAAAAATGAGAAGCATTTGAAGCATAAAAAGAAAAAAAAAGACTAAAAATTGAATATTTTTTAATTCCCTTTTACAAACCACCTTAAATCCTTACCTCCAAGCCTTGTTTCTCCAAACCTGAAAAATTCAAAACCAAAAGTTTCCAAAAAATTAACACAAAAATTTAAACAGTTGAATCTGGGAAAAAACAGAAGTCCCAAACCTGAAAAATTCAAAACCAAAAGTTCCCAAAAAATTAAACCCAAAATTTCAACGGTTGTGACAACACCCAATTTCGTCCGGGTAATAATGATAAAAATAATAAACAAAAAAATTAATTAATTTAAGTTCAATTGAGAAGAATAAATAAATAAATAATTAATGAAAGAAAAATATATATTTTAGTTTGAGAAAAAAATATCTATGTTTATTTTATTATTATTATTATTATTATTTTTTATTTCTTTTAATTTAATTTTGTTTTATTTATTTATTTGGGCTTATTATTTTTATTATTACATTATTTTCTTTCTATTTTTACAACTCCATTTCTCTTTTACGTCTCTCATTCTAGTTGAATAAAAAAGGAAAAAAAAGAAAAAAACAACAAAAAAAAGGAAAAAGGGAAAGAAAGGTAGAGGTAACGTAAGGTCTCTCTGTTATCAGACCCATGTCTGCTATGCTATCATGGTTTTGTATTGGGAATGACCTGTAACATGGTCATGATGGCTGAAGGAGCCGGAAGCAACATCTGCTCTCAGCCTTATCCCAAATTTCGAGATTGGAAGCTGAGATAGTTACATAATAAAAAAAGGAGATTCATATGCTGAGAGAGCTCGAATAGATTTCTTTACAGAGCGTAAAAACAACAAAGAGGTGCCATTTTGATTAGGGAACTTTCGTTTGACAATAGGGACTGCAAGAGGTAAGTTTTCCATCTGAATACTTGAATGTTTGAGACGAAACTGATGTTGTTGTGTTGTGCTTGAGAATCAATAAAATGTGTTGTGTATATTGAATTTTGCGTGTCATTTATTTGGCTCATTGAATCTACATACATTACTACATTATCATTGTTTGAATCCTTCGTTATCTCCCTCGACTGAACCCTTCGACCCTCATCATCACCTTTCACCTGCAAGATACTGCGAAACCAGAATCCAAACACACAGTACACCATAAACAATTATGTTTTATGGAACACGTCTTCAGTGACACCTTCATCTTCGCTTACTCGCTCACCATCATCATCTTCTTCGTTCACTTATCTGCAACCCACACGTAGCTGCCATTTTCGTTCTCGGTTTTTCTCCACTTCACTCACCCAAAACAACCCATCCCATATGATCACCAACGGGCATCATCACCTTCGCCTGCGCGTTCCGCTTGCACAAATACACATAAACACCAAATTCCTCCATTGTCATTTTCACACCCAACCACAAGAACAGAGAACCGGAACCCCATTTCATTGCCAAACACTCAAATCTCATTTTCCCCAATCAGCCACATCCAATCATAGCGCATATATGAACAAGTGGGTAGAAACCCTCACCAGCGATTCAGAGCTCTGAACGGAGGAGTGTGGTCGCGTGATGGTTGCAACGACAGTGACGAGCTGCAGAGTCCGCGCGCACCTTTCTTTCATGCGGAAGAGGATGGGTGGCGAGTGGTCGCTGGCGTGGACACCGGCGGCGGCTGGAATCGCTGACGACGGTCTCCAGCAGGCGGGACCTCGCGACCATGAAGGGGATCGGTGCAACCCCTATCTGGAACGCGTTGGAGAAGCGAATGAGGAGATGCCGGTGGAGGAACGTTTCACGCGAGGTAGAATCAAGGGTGACAATGTCGCCGGTGAAGACTCCAGCGAATGTCATTGGTGGTTGTGAGTAGGCGTCGACGTGGGTCTTGGTGTCAAGAGTAAAGATGTCAACGGGGCGGGTAGGGTACGGGTAGTAGCTCCCCCGTACCCTACCCACTAGATAAGTATTTGCCCCGTACCCGTATCCATATCCGTCGGGTGTCCATTGTGCGGGTATCCGCCCATTTATTTCATATCCACAGATATCCACGGATATCCACGGGTACCCACGGGTATTTGCAAAATTATTTAAAAAATAAATATTTAATCATAAATTCAAATAAAATAAAATAAAATACACCACTGTCATAAATTTTAAATAAAGTTCAAATAAATTCAAGTTGATACAAGTCCAAATAATTGTAAAAGTAAATATAAAACGACGTTTAACACAATGAAAATTCTTTAATTAGTGTTTTGATCAACAAACTCACTTTCTCCGATTGGTTCTTGAAAAATAAACAAAATAAGCAAATAATAAACCTCAATTGCCACATGCCAAGTATTCTTATTTTGATTTCATCATTTGACAACGAACATACTATAAACGTCATTGTCGATATAAGATTTGATGTATATGCCCAATTTCAAAGAAAGGAAAGAGAAAAATGTCAAAAGATGTAAGTTTAGCGGGTACGGGTATCCACGGGTGCGGATACTATGATACCCTTACCCGCCCCGTTAACATGCGGGTATCAAAAATACTCGTACCCGCGGGTAGCGGGTATCCATTTTTAGTATCTGTTTTCTACTTGTTGCGGGTTTTATCCGTGGATACCCACGTGTACGGATTTTTTTGACATCCCTAGTCGAGAGAGAAAGCGAGAGAGAGACTTGCCTCTCGTTTCTTTGAACAGTAGGGTGTGTTCCAAATATTAGGGTTTTTTTTTTCTTTTTGTTAATGGGATTGGATTTGACCCTTACAATGTGCACCCCCGTTTTTGTCTCATACACCTTCGTATCTCTATGTGTTATATTTATTTTATGTTTGTTTCCTTCCCGCACCTCCATTCTCTTTATTCCTGCGCACCCCCTATTTTTAATTTCTGCAGTTTCACACATTCTCTTTATCCCTGCGCACCCCCTGTTTTTCATTTCTGCAACTTCACAATTTGTGTTACTTGCTCATTTATTGCAGCCCTTGTTTCACTACGCATACACCTCCCAATTTTCACTTCCTCGCGCACCTCCATAATTACTAATCCCGCACCCATGCACACACTTTTTACTCCTATTTTGGGTTTGTTTTATACTTTACTTGTTGCACCCCATCCTTTAATAAACACACCTCATTTACTTCATGTATCTCCCGCTAATTGCTCATGCACCCAATATTTGTTTTTCACTTTCATCCTTCTTAATTAAATTGTCTCCTTTTTTATTTTGTTTTATTATTTTTTATTTATCTTTTTTTTTATTTCTAAAAAAAACAAAAATATTTGAAAATTACCGAAAAATTGCAAAAAAAATAGAAAAAATCAAAAAAATAAAAATGTTCTCTTTCACTTTATTGTGTCTGTCTAGTCGCTCGCACCGTGTGACACTTATTTTCTAAATTAGGATAATTGAGTTTAGATATTCTATAATTATATGATTGGTATTTCTTTTTTATGAATGTTTGAGATATGTTATTTTATGATGTAATAAGTTTAATTGTTATATGATTATTTCTTTTATAAACTAGCTTACCCTCTTTTGTTGTTGTTGGTATGTGTTGTGTTCTTCTTTTGCAATAATCACCTCATTTGTGTGAGCATATGGAGATACAGGTGTAAAGACACCTTTTGATGTTGAGGAGTCCAACTTTTAGGTGATGAACGACTTTAGATCATACTAGGTATAGTATTGTAATAGGATCATAATATAATAGCTTGAGAATGTATATAAATGATATTACTATAGTCTTATCTTGTAAGGTTGCACTAATTTAAAATATATATTGGTTTATCTGTCTTTTGAATATCCATAATGAAATGTTTTATTTTGATAATATTAAACTATTAAAATGGGATGTTACAACTAATTTTATAGTTTTCCAATTTTGTTGATAAAATGACTTTTTAAAGTTTACTAATTGTTCTGTAATTATCATATGTCAAAGTGTTTCCAAATCTTATTTGTAAGACTAGATAAAAGACACAGTCTGGTTAGTGATGATGGAAAAGAGAAGGCAAGGTGTAATGCCTGCAACCAAAAATACATTATTGGTAGTAAAAATTATGGAACTTCTCATTTGAAGCGTCACATTGAGAAATGTAGTAAACTTAAATGTGAATATGTGAGGCAAATGATAGTGGATGGGGAAGGAAAGCTAAATGAAAGAAAAATATAGCATATGATTTCCCATGAGTTGTGTGCCAATTTAATTATCCGGCATAGTTTACCTTTCATCTTTGTTGAGTATGAAGCGCTTAGAACTTGAATAAGTTATCTGAATCCTTACGCATGTCTAATTTCTATAAATACGATAAAAAGTGATTTTTGAAAATACATAGGAAACAAAAAAACATGTTAAAGGAAGAGTTCAGGAAAATAAGAAATATGAATTGTTTGACATTCGATATGTTGACTTCTATAACTGATGAGGGTTATATTGCTTTAACAACACATTATGTTGACATAAATTGTAAATTTGTAGTAAAATTCTAAACTTTGGCCACTTCCATCCACCTTACACTAGCTTTGAGTTGTCAAAGACAATAAATTGATTTTTGCATGATTGGGGAATTGAGAAAAGAATATTTCCTTTGACTTTGGATAATGCATCTACTAATGATGTTCTGATAAAAACTTTAAAAATTTAGCTTCTTTTGCAAAATGCTCTGATTTGTGATTGTGAATTTTTGCATGTGTATTGTTTTGCTCACATTTTAAACTTAATTGTTCAAGAAGGATTGAAAGCTCTTAGTGATATTTTACATGATATTAGGGAGAACATAAAGTATTTTGGGGGTTCTAAAAGTAAGATGATGAAGTTTAAACAATGTATTGACAAAATAGGACATTGATGCCAAGACAACTTTGTGTATATATGTTACTACAAGATGGAACTCTACATATTTGATACTTTAAACTGCTCTTAAATATCAATGTGTGTTTGCAAGTTTGCACTTAGTTGATGAGAATTATAAGTGTTGCCTGTCTGAGGAGAAATGGAAAAGAGTTAAAATCAATTGTTTTCTTGTTACCCTTTTATGAGATTACAAATTTTATTTTTGTCTCAAGTTATCCTACATCAAACTTGTATTTTTTACAAGTTTGAAACATCCAAACCTTTTTCATGGAAAGTTTAGAAGATGAAGAAAAAGTTATCAAATATATGGCTGAAAGGATAATGGTAAAGTTTGATAAATATTGGGATGAATATAGCATTGCCATTGCATTTAGAGCAATCCTAGACCCAAGAATGAAGTTGGAAACATTGGGATATTGATATGAGAAGATGGACCCTCTTACTTGGGAAGTAAAGTCAAAGAACATGAAAGAAAAAATGTACAAGCTTTTTTCTAAATACTTTTCCAATAAGGACACTTCCCAATCCCATCTCCTAAAGCGTAAACATAATGATTTATCAACAACAATGTCATCCTTTATTGATTCGATCATGTCAAATGCTCTTCATGTAAGTCATATAATCATATTAATTTCTACTAATTTAATCATTATTAATTAACATATAAATAAAATTTTGATTTTGGTTTTATGTTAAGAATTAACACAACGCAAGCTTGAGGCTTCTATTAATATGAGAAAGAACCAACTTGACATATACTTGGATGAGCCAACATTGGCAATTTCATTTACTAAACCTATGGATGCTCTTGAATGGTGGAAAAGTAATAGTCAACATTTCTTATATTTGTCAATAATGGCCCGAGACTTGCTAAGTATCCCAATTACCACAATTGCATCTGAATATGCTTTCAACATTGGTTCAAGGATTTTGAATAAGTATATAAGTTGTCTATTGTCAAAACATGTTGAAGCAATAATTTGTACTTGAAGCTGGAAGCATGGGTTTCATGAATATGGTAACTTCTTTAATTTAAATTCTATAATATTTCCATAAACAATCTTTGATATTTTAACTTGTTTTTTACAATTCCATTCCATGTGTTATTTTAAGATGATGATGTTGAGCAAGATGGAAGAGTAAAGGACAATTGTTCTAAGGGTGGATCTAATAACTCTGAAAAGGAAATTAATGAAGATTGAAGGTGAGTTGCTTTTATTTGACTCATGCTTTGTGTAACTGTATTGTTTTTCTTTACATATGTAGCCATAAATTATATTGGAAACATATTGCCTGCAGTAGTTTCTATTTTTTTTTTCATTCTTTCAATTAATTATGTTGAGATGGAGTGGAACTCCTAAACTGAAGAGTCATTTTGAATTCTTTTAAGAAGAGTTGCAGTCTTTCTGAAGCATATATAAGTAAGTTTTGTTGCCTCTGAATGTTGGTGGTCCATTGATAGATTGTGGTGTGATTCTGAAGCACTTCATCTATACTTGATAGATTGTGGTGCATTGATAAATTATCTAACATTCAATTCTACTATTTTATTATAGGTCTGGTTGACGTGGATCATTTCTAAGCTATTAGCCAACATTGATGCATATTTTTTGTTATTTCATCATTTGGATATATTGGTGCACATTTGCCTTAAGTTTGGTGCTATTGTAATTGTTGGTTGTTGTTATTGTTATTTAACGCAACCAATATGAATTGTTGTTATGGTTGTAATTTTAGTTTATGTGTGGCATGAAACATCCCGACCGGATATTACTGATTTAAATAATAAAATAAAGAAAATAATAATTATGAGTCAATTATTGAAACCTTATTTTCCAAGAAAACGTAGGAAATTTAAAACTTTTATTACATCAACAATAATCCAAAATCCAAAATTAAAAACACTATCATAATTATCAAAAGTCGAGTAACATAAACGATTACAAATCATTTAAAATCATAAAATATAAAAGATCTGATGAAAATTCTTTATCCCAATCTAGTACCGCGTACACGATCATCACCAAACACAAGCAGATAGGGTGAGCTAACAATAAAATAAACATATATACAAGCATATACATATCATAACAACACACCAAAGGAAATCCATCCTTTGATTCCTTAACACATGGCCACTACCATGTCTACTGTGTTCTACGTCTTCTGGTATGTATCTCAAGATTTCTTGCTGCCACACCTACCAGCCACAATTGGTAGAACACGTGCGGAAAACCTTGCTACGGATCACACATCGTAACGTCAGGCGGAGTTCCCAATACGAATCATATTCATAACGTCCCAAGACTACCAAAATCGTCAGCTTAACGTTGAGGAGGGCAGTCTAACTGGATCCATCCGTACATGCCACAACGTGCACACTCACACCGACAACACTTGTCAACCCGAGCCACAACTCAAGAGTTCTTCGTGTTTATCTGCCATCTCGAGCCACAACTCAAAAGATGTCATTTTGAGCCACAACTCAAGGAATGCCACATGCTTAATGTAAAACCCGGGAAAAATAAATAAATTAATAAGTATTTATTTAATAAATGCGACAACGGGAATCCCTAAGTTATTTAATGTGGAGAGAGGAGACAAGGAACAATGGTAGCTCAAATAGTAGAGCATGTTGATGATGTGGGAAGGATCTGGGTTTGAGTCATGTGAATGCCATTTGTGGATTATTTTTATTATTTAATTATTTTGCATACAAGTATGGTTGTGGGATAAGAGGTTATAAGGCATGGTTCCAATGAAATGTCAAGAAACATGAATTTGCTTGATGGTGGTGCATCGAATTGGCTTTGACATGGTTGTGGGTTTGAACCTTGGTAGACATGGATTAAATTTTCTTTTTGCTAAAATTATTTTTGGCATGAACGAGGGGATCAGACAATCTCATAATGGTTGTTGAATGACAATTAAACCTCATTTCAATGCATTTTCGTTTTCTTGCAATAAACCATAATTAAGAGATAGCTAAGGGGAAAACTAAGAGGGATAAAGTGTGTTTTTGAGGATGCTTTCTCCTGAATCAAATTCTTATATCGTTTAACTTCTTGATGTCTGTCGTATGTGGTTTTAGAGAGAGTATGTGTGTGTTTGTGGTTTCCGTTGTACTGAGTTCTCTTTGTGACTCAATCGTTGCTATGATTATCATGATTCTTATTTTTGACTTTTGTGACTCAATCATTGCTATGATTATCATGATTTCTCTTTTTTGGCTTAACGAGATGTTTAGAGTTTTTCTTTTAAATACAAAACACTTAATATTAATCTTATTATTAATTTTATTTTATTTTACCATTATTATTATTATCCTTATTATTATTATTATTTTATTTTACTATTATTATTACAATTACTATCATTTTTATTTTTTTTTATTATTATTTTGATTATTATTATTATTATTATTATCATTATTAATTTCATTTTATTTTATTTTATAATTATATTTATTAGTATTATTATTTTATTTTATTTTATTATATTATTTTTATTATCATTGTTTTGTTTAATTGATTATTTTATTATTATTACTATTATTTTATTTTATTAATATTATTGTTTTATTATTATTGCTTCATTTTATTTTATTATTATTTTTATTTTAAAAATTTCGTTTTATTATTATTATTATAATAATTATTATTTATATTATTATTATTATTATTATTTGTATTACTATTTTTCTTATTATTATTATTTATTTTATTTTACTATTATTTTATTATTATTGTTATTATTATCATTATTTTGTTTTATATATGATTTTATTATCATTATTTTATTATTATTATTATTTTATTATTATTATTATTTTATTAATATTACTGTATTATTATTATTGTTTCATTTTATATTATTTTTATTTTTATTTTTAAAATTTCACTTTATTACTATTATTATTATTATTATTATAATTGTTATTATTTATATTATTATTATTATTATTATTTTGTTATTATTTTATTATTATTTTTATTATTAATATTAATATTTTTATTTTTATTATTTTATTTTATTTTATAATTATCTTTATCTTTATTATTATTATTATTATTTTATTTTACTATTATTTGTTTATTATTTTTATTATTATTGTTGTTGTTTTATTTTATTTATGATTTTATTATCATTATTGTTTATTATTATTGTTTTATTTTATTTTTATTATTTATCTTATTGGTATTATTGTTTTACTATTATTGTTTTATTTTATTTTGTTATTATTTTCATTATTATTTGTATTGTTTCGTGTTATTATTATTATTGTTGTTGTTGTTATTGTTGTTGTTTTTAATTATTATCATTATTACTATTTTATTGCTCGTGTGATATTTAGAGGCAATGGTTATGTATTCTTCCTATTTTTGTATATTGTTTGGTTGTTTAGGATTGTGTTGGAATATGATCCAATCATGTGATTATGATTAGATAAGCATATTTCATGTTATGGATTGTATGTATAGTGTTTGGGGTTCTTTGGAACTTGCTTCAAAGTGCCAAAAACCAGTAGCAGTGACGCTAATGGTGTGGTGCCTAGCTGCTTGGGGTGTGTTGCCAAGTGATAAGGAAAAACCAGAGAAGCTTGGAACGTATGGCGCCTGGTGGAAAATGTGATCCCGCCAAGCGGAAAAGATATGGTAGAGGCTCTCGAAAGCGTATAGCGGCGTGAGGTGTTTGCCAGGCGGTTTCGATCCAAGTTCCGCCTAGTGACGTGAGAGGTGCGCCAGGCAGTTTTGGGTGTAGAGTTGGATCGCGAGGAGGATTCCTACACCGCTTTGAATGAAGGTCATGATACAATGCTTTGTTGGGGACCCAATTACGAGTGTAACTTGTATTGGGGTAACACGTGGCCACTCGAGGTTGTAGCCTGGTGGTTTTGGAAGTCCAGTGGAGTGTGCGAGATCGTGGCTCATACGGCGAGGTTTCAGAAGATTGCCCTCTTCAGTGTAACTAATTGAGTTTGATAGTTTGGGGACAACTATGGACTGTAGTTCATTTTGGGGAACTCCACTTGGTGTCACGGATTGTGGCCGTGGCAAGTTACTCCCACGTGTGGACTATTAGGTGGTGGCCTGTAGTCGGAAGGGCGAGTAGACACTCATGCAACAAAGATCGACCAATGTACTCATCAAAGGGTGTAGAATCAAGATGCGTCCAACATAAGGTTTGGGAGTTAAGGATTGAGGATTGGGGTGCTAACCTGGGTCATAGTTTGAATTGCTTTATTACTTATGTTGTATTTATCTTTGTTGTATTTGAGCTCATCCTATCTGTGTTTTTGACGATGATCATGTAACTTGTTACATGGGAGCATATGTGAATGCAGGTGAGCACGTGGATGCTTAGATTCAGAGTGGGGCCAGCTATGGGAGTTTTTACTAGTTTTCTTCATGAACTATTTTGTGATGAATATTATGAACACTTAATCTTTGTAATAATTAAATGCCGTATGAATTTTATAATTGGCGCGTTGAAATAAAGTTTTAAATTTTCCCGCGTTTTGGGAAAAGGAATTATCATAAATGCGATTTTATACTTATATCCCTATTCTAATTATTTAAATTAGTAATATTCGGCTGGAATGTTACACTTAACTCCTATCCCGAGCCACAATTCAAGGGATACGTTTCGAGCCACTACTTAAGGAATACCAGCAAGCCAACCTTCGAGATATCACCAAAGCCTTGTAGATCACACACCATCAAAACAAACAAAGCACATTTGCCTCACAGTATCGCTTGGCACAACACACGAGTCGTCAAGCACAACAAGCTTCCAGACCGCCTGGCGGGGGACGTGTACCGCCAGGCGCCAAGTGCCTCTACAGACACTGACTTTGCACCTATCGCCTATCGCAACTAACTCGGCCGCTAGGCGCCACACTACCCAGTCTTCTCTGATTTCCTCACTGTCGCTTGGCAGATTCGTACCCTACCGCAAGGCGCTATACCATAACAGCGTGATTATTGGTTTAAAATGTCTCAGTGTCATTTTCCACTTTCTAACCCTTTCTCCCTCAACTTAGCTCGCCAAATTAAGTATTCCCATCATGCATTACAACCCATAATTCACCTTCACCTTACCACGACCTAATTATGAACTATAGCCTAATCCAAAACACCACAAGGGTTCAATTTCATATAGTCCAAGTCGACTACACCATTAGTTACAAATCACCAAGTACCAGCTTATTAGTTCTTAATATCAAATTATAAGTTATGCCCTTTGTCCCATATCCCTTAATTCCACTCTAAGCTTAAGCAACATCTCAAACTGACAATTACTACCTCAGGTTGTGCATCAATTATTTCAAATACGGATTCGACCAATCTCCTCTATACCTTCTTTGCATTTCCTTGTCTCCAAACCAACCCAAACATAAGTTAAATTCCAAGACCTTAATTAATGCATTAGTTAGTTTATCATTGCCTACTCAAAAGTATCACTCAAAACCTTTCTTCCTGTTCTACTCAAGACTGAAACAAAGCCCAATTCCTCACTGCACCCAACAACCACGCAAATTCTCAAAATTCTGCAATGGCTCTTAATGGCACATAGCTTGCCGCCAGGCGGTGCAACCAAATTCCAGGAAACTAGAATTCCTCCCTACACTTAACGAACTCTAAATTCATCTTCGTTACCATTTTTACCAATTCATTCAAGCTTACTACAATTAACTGTGGTCTAACATTAAATTAACATAAAACATTTTACTACCAATCCAATTTACGCTGCAATTGATTCCAAAACCTAAGATTCCTCAATTATTTGAACTCTAATTCGAGAATATACCAAAATCATCAACTTTCCTCTTATTACCTCATAATTTCACAATTATTTACTTCCATTTTCTTGGTTAATGATTTTAACACCCTTTCCACTGATCAAGAATAGCCCAAAACCCATAAAACATCAAAATCGAGCCAAACTGGCTCGCGTCGCCTGACGGGTGTTCATCACCGCCAAGCCCTTCAGACAAAACCCATAATTTGGGTTGAAGCACCTGTGTCGCCTGGCGGTCAGGGTCGTGTCGCCAAGCGGTTACTCTTTAGGAACCCTGAATTATGCAAAAAAAGATGCGTCGCCTAGTAGGTGTTCATCATCTGCCAAGCAGTTTTTGGAAATTTCTAAAAACTCACGAAATCTAGGAAAATAAAGGGCACATGATCAATTTAGATGCATTACAATAATTCATGCAATAATTTAACATAAATAAACGCGACTACAACACCCCTAACCTGCAAAATCCTTGCTTAACTTTTGATTCTTCCTTGCCCCCAATGGTTTGCCTTAGTTCTCTCTCCAAATTGACTTCTATGCTCTCTCTCATAATACCAATTCACTTTGAACTCACTCTCTCTAATGTGTAGAACAATGACAAACTCAAAACTTTCCCCTTCTTTCTTAAATGGTCACTTAATTGTGTGTTAATTAAGCTTAATTACTCTAAAACGAAAATGGCATTAAAAGGGCTGTAATTGCCATTCAAGGTCCATCATTAGTTGTTTTCCAGCCCCTTTAGTTGCCTTCACGTGGCTGGGTTCCAGCCCTTCTCATCTTTGTCAAAATATGTTTCATGATAATTCATATAATTCTACGATTATATTGTCACCCAACATGATCAAGCATATTATTATTAAAAATAATAATAAATTAAATAACACAACTCTCAACCATTTGAACTAGTACTTTTTCACGTTCTACATGTTCGAATTAAATGTCATAAAGGCTCCACTACCCGCATTAATTAATTAATTAATTTTCAGGGTCTTACATGGCATACTGTACATACTCTGAATTATTTGACAAAAAAGATGAAAAAGCCTACTGGTGTGGTGGTGAGGTTGTGGAGATTTTTTTTTCTTGATTGGAAGCAAATGTGTAGTCTTTAACGTCATTCTCAATTTCTTTTATCATTAAATTTGCTGCTTTATTGTGTTTTTGGCATTGAAGCCTGAATAGATTAGTGAGATGAAAACCATGATTAGATTTTTGTTGAATATGTGTTTTTGGCATCAAAGCTTGAAATTGTTGGTTGTAATTTCAATTTTTTAATACCATGATTACATTATATATCGATTATTGAACTAAAGTAGCTCATTCAGGAGTATGCTGAAAAAAAAAATATGTTACAAGTTATCTGGGTTTTCACTATGAAACTTGGGCCTTAGTAAAAAGTTTGAACAAAAAAAGGGTAAAGTTGACAAGTCAGCCCGCCAGCTCGCGGGTCGAGCTAAACAATTCAACTCATTTTGCTTTATCGGGCTAGCTCGACACTATCCATTTTGAGTGTGCCCAAATCAGGCCGGGTTGAAACAGGCTGGGCTGCGCCGTTTTGACACTCCTACGCAATGTTTTTTTTTTACTTTTTCTTATTTATGTACTTATTTATTTAATTGAATATATATATATATATATATATATATATATATATATATATATATATATATATATATATATATATATATATATATATATAATAATATATAAAATATATATATATTAAT
>Ga0214542_1000699_pt1 | contig 63285 bp, 28 predicted proteins | sample CNSS1metaG_FD_160096 | JGI IMG/M metagenome (GOLD analysis project Ga0214542, IMG submission 160096) | Root nodule microbial communities from cowpea collected in UCLA plant growth center, Los Angeles, California, USA - CNSS1 | ecosystem: Host-associated > Plants > Roots > Nodule | place: USA...
AAGTGAACACTTTTTATGAAATAAAAAAAAATTAAAAAAATTAAAAAAAAATTAAAAAAAAATTAAAAAAAAATAAAAAAAATTAAAAAAAAAACCAAGAGCTGACACGTGGCATGTACTGTTCAAAAACGTTAACTATTTAAACACCGTTAGTGAAAAAGACCAAATTGACCACAATTTAACGAAAATGAGGACCTAATTGAACATAAAACGAAAATAAAGACCAAATTGAATAAAATCAACACAAATTGACCAAATGTATATTTAAGCTTTAAAAATATCACATTTTCATCTATTATTAATGATTAATGAATGTTGTTTTGCCCATGATGTCTTGAGGTTGTCAAAGAATCTACGTAATATTGTATTATTTAATTTGGGCATTAGAACAAAGATTATTTCATATATATATATATATATATATATATATATATATATATATATATATATATATATATATATATATATATATATATATATATATGGAATCATATCTTTGCATACGATTTTTGTTGTAGTATTTTTATTTTAAATTATTAAAATATTTATAGTTTATAAGATAACTTAGAAAAAGTATTTTTATTATAATTTTTTGTTCATCTTGAATTATTATTTTGTCTCTTTTATTTCTCTGTTACTTGTTAAATATTTATAAAATTCACTCGAATTTTAGAGGTGTTTTTTCTCTCATTATAATCTTTATTGTATTTTTTTTCATTTGCATAGTTTTGTTTAAGTTCGGACGATGTATTATATTTTAAGAAATACAAACCTTAATTTTATTAAATAAAATTGTTTATAGGACATTCATATTATTATTTATATTCCATTTCAATATTTATTATTTATTTTTTTAACTTTAAAATGTTTCACTCTTAATTTGAATTTACATGAACTCTTTGTTTAGTTTATTAATTAATATAAAAGAAAAAGTTTATCTATTTTTCTTCTCTTTTAACTCTTATTTCTTTTCACTTGAAAAACCTTTATTTTGTTAAAAAACTTATATTTTTGTGTTCTCTTTTATTCATGTTTTCAAAGTATTTTATCTTTTCATCAGAAAAATCAATCTCAACCTCACAGAATTAAATTATTTATAAAACACATATTTAATTACTTTTACCTTTTTCAGTATTTTTATTCATTGTTTATTTATTACATTCTAAGAATGAATGATATTACCTTGATTGTGTCTATTTTACTTGGAATTCGCAGTGATATAGCTTTATTTTTGTTTTTCTAACTTTTTATCAAGTTTTCATCATGTTTCATTTACCATGAATAACAAAATTTATTGTTTGAATATTTTTTATCAACGTCAAATATAATTTTTATATTTAAATGATAAAAAGTGCACTTTTTAAATGATGAGTCTTTTGATATGATTTATCACATTAGACTACTTTTTTAATTATTATTAGTTAACATAACTAAACATTTTGATAAATTAATGGATGTTCTAATTAATGGATGTTCTCATTGTGGTATTTTAGTTAGGCGTAATTATTTACTATTTTATATAAAAGTAAAAAATATTTTTAGTCTCCCAATTTATATATGAAATTGAAATTTGTCGTTATCGAAAAAATTATATAAAATAGATTGTCTAAAATGAATGACATTAAGTTTTTTCTTTGATGATAATAAGATGATAACTAGATTAAAAGGCCTGTGCATATAATGATCAAGAAGTGTAATTAAAAAGAAAAAAAATCTACTTTTTCTCTTTTACATTTTTTTCTCTTTTTTCTTTTCCTCTTTAATCTTCTTCTTTGACCATCATCCTCGATGGTTTCATCATTTTCGTTTCTACGTTTAGGTCTTTTTTTTTTTTTATGGATTTTACTATTTACAAAGAAATAGAAGGATGAATTTGAATTTAAATGGTGTTCTTTTCTGCACCTTTATGAGCGAGACAAGGAGAGATTTTTACTTTTTTTCCATCTCACATGTGCTAAAGAGATTTAGGGGTAATTTATTTATATTTACAATAATATCCTTGTTCTTTCATAAATGTAAACTTACTTGAGCATGTTTATGCTTTTGGTTTCATTGTTTTGTTTTTTCTTCCATTCACCTAAGTAGCAACGGGTGGCCATCATTTCTATCCAAAAAGACTTGTAAGGTTCCAATTTGATTAAAAAGAATTTTAGTTTTATGAAAATAAAATAACTAATTATTAATTATTATTATATTAATAATAACAATAATCATAATTAGTATTAAACGATAATATTATATTTTTCTTATATTTATTCCAATACGAAAGATTTTTCATGTTTAACTAGTTCCATTTTGGATGTACTTGATTCCACCGATTTCTTCACAACTTTGTTTATTTTTTTTTCAAATCAAATATATTATAATATTTTTTTATTAATAAATATCATTAATATTTTTAATTATCATAAAAAGATTCAAAATTAATTATTACTTATCTAATTATCATTTTATAATACTTTTAATACCAAGGACGATTTGGTAATCTAACTTTTTCATCCATTAAATTTTATTTCTTTATTAGTCATATCAATCAAATCTATCACAAATGTTCACAAAATTTATTCTTAAATTTACTTCACTATCACCTTTAAATCTTTTTTAAAAAAATAACATAATTCTCACCTTCAAATCCATTTAAATCGATCATCTCTCTCCCTCAAATTCTTCCACTCAAAAGAACACATTCTTAGGTTTAGATTTGATTCTCCATCACTCAACTATGATCGGATAGAGGAAATTGAATTGCAATTTCGCATGTAAACTAAGCTACTAAAAATATAATTCACCATTCATATAATTTTTAACTTTTGTCTAATTACTATTTGATAACGTGTTTAGGTATTTATTTAACTATAATTTTTTTCTTAGATATAGAAAAGAAAATGTGTCTTTCTGAAATTGATAAATTAATTAAATTATTTGGACAAATGTGTTTGGATTAACATTAAGTTGGAAAAAAGAAAACTATACAAAATTAAGTATTACATCAAAATTATGATTTTCTAAAATGAGATTAAAAGAACCAAAATCTAATATGAATAATCAAAAAGTTAGACAAATCCAATTTCATATTTAATTTGTGTTTCTGTCACGAAACTTGTTTAATTTCTTGAAGTTGTGGACAAATACTTTATTCAACATGTTATCCATATCTCTCCATATCATGGTGATGAATAGTGACTCTTTTTCTTATATGAAATCGACAAAATACACTTGCAACAACTTCTGGTCAATCATTGTACGCAAATAATTCTGGCAATGTTGATTCACTTATTTTTAATGCCCAGTTGCTTATCTAAGCCATCCAAAGGTTTTTCATTTCAACCATTATCACTTAAAATTTGTTTATGTTTTGGCCTTACTAAGTAAACGATGTTAATGTATGTTGTAGACTCCATGGTTAGAGAAACTCCATGTTGTGTCAGTAGATTTCAGTGATGGAATGGATGTTGAGAGGCACTTGAATCACAGTAGACAAGAAAGTTTCATACAAGTTATTCAAAATACTTGATTTTAACACTGAAGTGCAGTACAATTTTCTAACTGTGAATTAAGATTTTAAGTTGAAAAGGGTGTAAGAATATGGATATTTGATATGTTTATATGCGTCTGAATTATCGACTTCTGAGAGATACACAACACACATATCTCGTATTACCATTTACCAGACCGACGAAAAACCTTATTTAGTAGATTACTATATTTTTTTTCTCTCCAATTTTTAGCTCTGCAATATACATTTTCAAGTTTCTCATCCATTCAATGTCCCAACTTGAAGATTTATATAGTTAAGCATCAGCATGATATGGAGAGATTTCAAACTTATTGTAAATTTAGATAGACACGAGCTTAGGTTGAAACCCTTGATTGCTTGATTAGTGTGCTAAAATCTTTCATCGAAGCAAAACTCAAGCTAGGACCATGGTTTCCACTGCTGGGGGTTGAATCTTTTGCTGTTGGTTTCCTTCTTCAATCTCCCATATTTCAGGTAATGCTTCTTTGATATTGTGAATGCTATTCAGGGCATGATCAGCACCAGGCACCAAATCTGAATGACCCAACTGCCATCAATTGGTTATGTTCTTGTTAGATTACACTGCAGTATTGCATAACAAATGAACATGAATGTGAAAATGCATAGATAGCAAACTAGATCTTACTATAACAGTGTGAAGTCCAGCTACTTTTGCACTTGCAACATTTCTAACACTGTCATCAAAGAAAATCTGCAGAAGATAGGATAGAACTGTTATGAATTGATTCCCAGAGTCTTACAGAAAATAATATAAATAACCACATAACATAAGTAATAATCCTATGTCACTTTTAGGTAAGTGTTCAATCTTACTGTTTTCTTTGGATCCACATTAGCAATCCGAATAGCAGCTTCAAAGGCTTCCACAGAGGGTTTACAGAGGATATGAGTCTGGGAATTGAAACATCCATTCTCCGTTAAATCTGTGAGAACATTATCATCATTCGGTAAATCCATGCAATTGATTTGTTTGTGAGGATTAAGCGTTTCAAAGCATATGATGCCCTCAAAACAATCTTCCAAACCCATTCTGTTGAGAACTTTAACTGCATGTGCGTGATCTGCATTGGTGAATATCTGGAAATAACATTTTCAAGTCAGAGGATATTATAGAACGCTCTTCACTGAACAAATTTATAAGGTTTAACTTTGTTGTTGACATACTATTTTACGTTGAGGCATGGAAAGTAGAAGGTTCCTTAATACTGGATCAGGCTTCAGTTTCTCGTATGGTAACCTTCCATGAACGTAAGCATGAAACTCGTCATTGTCAAATTCATAGCCAAGGACCTGAGAGGAAACATAGTAGAAAAAGATTTCTCTTCAAACTGTATAAACTCACTGAGATCATATATAATTGACAGTGAATCGATTTCAGAAGTATGATGAAGAGAAAAATAAGAGCAGCACCAAATCTTCATACCTTCAATCCTGCCATAGTTGTTCCGTATTCTCTATACAAATCCAAGCACATTTTTGGCACTTCATCTTCTTCAATATGCAAGTGTTCTAACATATACTCTGCAAAAAAATAAAAGATTGGTTAACTCTAGTTCTTGTATGACATATGAGATTACCTGAACACCAGACTATGTAAGATTTTGTTATAACACTAGAATATGTACCTTGAATGTTCTTGCGACAAAACAAATTGAGACCTATGCTCAGCGGGTAGAGAGTGTCATCCATATCTGTGACCAACATTTGGAATTAGAAATTAGTTCCATCTTCTATTTCAGAGTGAAACACACCATTATTAACCTTCTTTTCCCCTTTTGAAACAGGCAAATTGAATTCTATATTTTCTTCAGTTTCAATGGACAATTTTCTAAGTTAAATAAAGAGGCAAAAAGGTTATTGAGTTGCACCAATCATACCAAAAAGCAAGCACTCGTACTTGACTCCAACAGTCCTGAGAGCAGAGTCCATCTTAGCTGAATTTCAAATCTGCAACAAACTTCAGTAATAGCAGCATAATGAGCACTATATTTGCACTTGATGATCTTACAAGAATATGAGCAACTGAAAAAAGTATGAAAGTTTAAGCAAGAGTACAAAAGTTTAAGCATTAACGCACCAAATTTGATCAGAAGAATAGTGCTCTCTATCTAGTGTATTAAAAACAATACACTTGTGATTAAGTAGATGAAAGGATTACAAACCCAAATCGTGAATTTATAGTTCGATACTCTCCACTTGAATCTGCTTGTTATTAAAAACAGCAAGTTAGTAAGTATTAGTCATTTCATGGGTTATGTAAAATAATCAATGCGTTGAAACATGCCTACCAATTCGAACCACATAAACAAAACCTATTTAAAATAAAATAATATCTAGACTTTATGAACATTAACATGAACAGAGATAAAAACAAATGCAATATGTGGCACGAAACTAAACGTAGCAGTACCTTTACCCAAAAGTAAACTAGAGTGTCCCAATGTAATACCTCTACTGCACGAAATGGTCGTTCGTGGCTTACAAAATCAATTCATATATGTACATGAATTTGTAGGAGGACCCCACCACTACGCATAATGTGCGAGGTGACAAACTATTTCTGAGGTGGTGAGCATCGTTATTTTTCAATTGTTAGACTTTCTCATCTATCTTTACTTTTTCAGTCACTTTCTGTGCCATAACTGCTCCATTTTTCATCAAGTATCTGGTTCAATCCTACAGTTAGGAGTTGATATTTGCATTTACTTAATCTCACTCCATGCGTGCTGACAGTGTTATCTCCGCATACTTTATTTGTAGAATTACACTTACTCAACTCTACAAAATCGATTTAAAAAATAAGATTTATCGTCACTAACTTGTATATTCGGACTTATGTCTTGTTGATAGAACTTTCAACATACTTCACTTGGAGAAAACTGATAAATTGGTTGGGATGTTGCTTGTGGGTGTGAGGTTTTCATACAAGGAAAATGTAGAGATTGGGTAGTAAAAGAAGAGTTTATTCGTTTAACTATGATGGAATATAACTATATATATATAAGTATCATTGGTGTGTATGATTATAAATAAAACACGTAGGACCATTAAAAAACTTACTATTTAATTTAATGTCCTTTGCGTAGAGAACAGAAGCCACCACCGTCCATGCATGTGACAATGTTAGGCTGGTAGTAGTAGAAGCCAAATCATCAGCACTAAAGAGGTGGTGGTTTATATTGCCACGGCAACATGGAATGGAGTAAATAAATCTCTCACGTTGGGCCCACACAATTTTAAACCTTTTCAGAATAATAACAAGTTTAATTGGTTAAGTTTCAGAAACTATATTTGTATTATCGTTATTTTACTTTTCGTTTTCAAACATTTCTAAAACTAATGAAAATAGTTTTTTAGATTTACTAGCATGTTGCATTTGTAAGTTATAAATAGATATGTGTTGAAATTATAATATATTAATGGAAACAACTTTCATGTTATAATACACTAGAGAGTATACTAAGAAAGACTTAGATGAAGAGTGTGTGAATTGTTAATCAATGGTATGCTAGATGAGATAATGATAGTTTTGTTTGTGGATATTGTGTTAGTGAGTGTGTTTATATACAATTCAACCTTACAATATAAGGTGTGACCAGGCTTGAACTTCACTTATATATTATAATGTGAGATTTCAACACATTTTTTATATATTATAAAGTGAGATTTCAACACATTACATTGGGAAATGAACATTTTAAGTGTAATATTAGATATTTTTCCATAATCTAACACGTATTGGATAACAAAATGGTAAAAATGGTAATGATTTCAAAGAATTAGAATATATTTTAAATACCTTTAATATCATCATGTAAATAGATTTATGTTTAATTCAATATCACGATATCGGTTTATAAGGTAAAATTTTCAATTATAAAGTGTAAATTTATTTTATTTCTAATATTGTAAAGAGAAAAACAATTATAAACAAGGAAGACTAATTTTTTTGTTACCAACAATAAAAAATATATAAAATAGAAAAACATTTGAGTTGCTCCAACCCTTTACACAGTTAAAAAACATAAAAAAAAAAATAATAGAAAAAAATTGGGTAGGAAACACTCATGTTCTCAAAGATATTACATAGCACAAGTGCTTAACCATATTCTAGGAAGAAGGTATAAAGATAACAAATAAAGAAAGGATGAGTATAATTCTAAAATCATGGTTTAACTTGCATAAGCTACCCATAAAAACATTGTCTCTTTCATTTTTCTTTGTGAAGTTTTCCCCTTTCCTTATAAAAATTGTGTCACTAATCACTGGTTGTCAAATTTGTATATGTGCAAGGAACATATCTTTAGGCTATAGAGCTTGAGTCTAGAAAAACATTAAATAACTAAGATTTAAAGTATTGTTTTTGGAGATACCACATGCCAAGGTTGTTATCACTCTACAGTCTAGACCACGTTAGAGTATAAGAGTAGCAAGATTAAAACTTTCTTATAATTGAGACATCATGCTTTACCCAAACCAACTACTAAGCATATGATGTGGATGTAAATCCAAAACTCATAGAACCGATATCAGAAGGAAAGGCCAAATAACTCAAAAAAGAAGTTTAGGGGTTTACTAAATAACAAAACACTTAAAGAATTTAATTAGTTGAGCATGTGAAGGTTTTAAATATGAAGATGGGAAAGTATGAGGCAAAATGGCCCAAAGAAGGGACAAGTTCCACTTCAATGAGTGGGCTAAGGTGAGCAACATATGTAACATCACATGTGAAATGTTTAATATAAATAAATTGACAATGTTTGAAAATATTATATGCAATGGAGATGTCAAATGGAGGTTATTAGGATTAAGATGTACTCATTTATATATCTATTTTTTCTAAAACTTTAAAAAAAAAAAAAAGGCACATATGATATATGTATTTATGCAAAATATCTTTTTCAAATATATGAAACCGCATTATTTTAATATAAGTAGAAACAAAACAATTTTTAATCTCTAAAAAGAATATAATATTTTTCCCGATAATATAATGTCGCACTTTCTTAGAAATATTGTTTGTTTAAGAAGAAAATAATAATTTGAAGACGGCTTTTAGGTTTTCTCCTCTCTTCTTTTTCTAATCACATACATAAATGGTCTTCCCTATTCATCTTTTGTTTCTAATTCTTTCTCTTGATTTTCATACATGTATGAAGGTATACTATTAATTATGGATTTAAATTAAAACAAAATATAAAAAAATATTAGATGCATTGACTTTAATTAGATTTTGAATAGAAATCATATTCACCGTTATCACGTTGTTTGTAAATATTTACATTTTGGACAAAACTATCTAAATAATTCTTCAACAAAAGTTCCTTCTCAAGTTCTGAAATATTGATTTAGAGTTTGTATAACAAATTTATACTCTGTAGGTTGTTAAAGTTAGAAGTCAACAAAATGTAAAAATGAGAGTACTAATATTACACTTTTCATCTTCTCTGTGAAGAATATTATTCCAATATCCATAACCACGTATTTCTCTGTACTATGTATAGGAGCAAGAGATAGATAAGAAGATTTACTACACCATCTTGACTCTTGAGTCATATATTGTATATAGTTATTACTTCAAAATATTCCTTTACCAACAATGAATGAATGACTCTTGAGTCATTACTTTGGATTATATGATCAGTTCCTTTCTTTGCACCCCCTGTAAAAAAAAAAAATGAATGAAAAAGGGAACTCAGTATTGCTTAATATATGAATCATGCAAGCCTTCTGATAAATGATAACCAAGCGAAAGGTATGTGTTAGTAACCAGGTACCAGTAAGAGACATGAAGCTGTTAGTGGCATATGGTTCAAGTTTGAATCTAAAGATGCAAATCTGTACATCATGTTTATGACAGACATATTAAAGGCAGGTGGGAATGATGCGAGAGAGAAGGAAATTATCATAGAGGAACCTCACCATTCCACTTGTTTAACATTTTTCTTCCTAGTAAAAAGTTTAGGATGAAGGAACATTTCTCAAAATGCATTTACTTTTATATTTGTAGTATTCTCATCATAAATCATGGGACCTTTTTTATATTCAATTTGAGAAAAAATATTAACGTCACACACAACAAAGAAAGATAAAAATGTGTGTAATAAGTTATGAGGTTGATTGTCTGGAGAACTGATAAAATTAAAATTGGACTCTTATAACTCAATTCCAAATTGTTCTCACAAAGAGAAATATCATTTTATATAAAATTCATATATATATATATATATATATATATATATATATATATTATTGTATTTAGGAATGACAAATAAATATTTTTTCACTTTATATGGATATGAGTATTTCTTTTAATTGTTTGACTTATCACAAAATTCATTCACATCTTTAAGATATCATAACATTTGTGCAATTATATTCAAATTATGTATATTTATTAAATATTTTTTATTTATCACATTTGAATATTTATACTCTCTTTTAATATTTTTATCATTGTATATTTTTGCACATGACAATGTTCAAAACTATCATTTACTAGTTAATATAAAAAAGCTTATATTATTTATTATATTATTATTAATTTTTGTTTCATTTAAATAACTTTTATGTTCTAATTTTATTTATCTCCGTTCAACTAGGTTCATATTTGAGAAGTTTTCTTAAATCTTTAATGGTTTTTTCATTTTATCATACCCTTAGTTATAAATTTATTTTTCTTGATACGATTTCATTCAACAGTCTATTAAATTGTTTCCATTTGATCATTTCTTTAATATTTTTATTTGTTATTTATTTTTATCATGTAAAATAATATTTTGATATTTTTATACACTTATTTTTATTTTTTAATTCATTATCATATGTGTAAATTTATCACTATAATTGTATAAATAAATTTTATTTACTATAATATAATAATTTAATAATATAATTGCCTTGAATATTTTTTTATCACCATTCAAACATATGTTGAGATTCAAAAGAAGAAAGATGTTTGTTAAATTTCAATTATTATTGGTTAAAATCTTTATTCTTTATGTGGTTTTGATCAAGTGATGTATTATAATTTGTGTAATGTACAAAAAAAGAAGAAGATTTAATTAGAATTTCAAAAATTGAAGTAAATATACATTTAAAATATTTTTAATTTAAATATTTTTTTCATTTATATTTTTTTAAAAATATTTAAAAATTTTATCAACTAGGTAAAATTAACCTTCACAAATCTAATAATTATTTTGGCTCTCATGAAAGTTTATTTTGTATTTTAATTTGAAATTTATACAATTATAATATAATTTCTTCCTAAATATGTGATATTGAAGGAACAAAAATACAATCTGTTCCTGCAGAGAACAAACAAGAGGTTAGGCACAAGCGTCACCTTACCATGTAGTCCGCTATCTCTTCAGTTGGCCTCTTCCCAGTCGATACATGTCAACTTGAACCCAGGAGGGGTTAACTGGAGAAGAATCTCCGAAGCTCAAGTAAGTCAAAGCTCTCAGAGAGTCAAATCAGTGATTAATGAATGCGTACCTTTGAATGATGGGGTCCACATGTATTTATAGAACATTAATGACGTTTGACTATTTCATGGGCTAGGTCTTGACCTGGGCTCTAGTTTGGGCCATGAGTGGGCCTGGGCCCCAACCCAGGCCCTTGAGACCTATTGAATGCGAGGGTTTCGATTTTCGCTTAAGTTTATTGGAGTAGTCGGCCTGGGCTTTAACCTTACCAGATGTGCTCGAGTAGTCGGTCTCGACCGACTACTTGCCTAGGTGGCTTATGTTGGTGATGTGAAGTGCTAACTCGGCGGTCTCGATATGCACACTGTTTACTTGGTCGAGTTTGGCTAGGTACGGTACACCATCCTTTTTTAATTTTGAATATTTGGTATTATTATGTTTTATTTATTGTACTTTTTTATTATTTTATAAAAATTAATTAATTGATATTGAAATACTAAGAAATGATACGGGTTACGTTTGAGTACGTGGATAATTATTATTTTATTTTTTTGTCTTTTTTTGTCTAGAGATAAGTATGAGATAGCGAGACTCCTTCGTGTCCCACCTCGTTGTCATCCCTAATTGTACTAAGCACATCTCGCATCCCTTTATAAGAAGAATTGGCCAAGACCATATGAATTTTACACTAATTCACAATAAGTACTCTTTAATATCCACTAATATTACATTTAATCCCTATGATATGAACCATTGATTCATTATTTCCTACATTCAATTAAAAGATAAAAATTACAAAGAAAACTTAAAAAAAAAACTCCTTAAAATGATCCCATTCACTTGTTCTTTAAGTACATTTGTTCCTTGAATGTCATGACACTACAAAAATATATGATATTTTTGAGAGTTTAAATTACAAATTGTAGCGGTTAAAAACCACTACAAATTAAATTTATAACAATTAAAATTACCATTAAATCTACATATGTAAAAAATGATTTGTGACAAAAATATTTTAAATGCTAGTAAATTTGCTAGAAAAGAAAAAAGTTTATTAGCGGCTAAAAGCCGCCACAAATACATTTTTATTCTCATTTTCATTTAGCATTTTTTGTACTGTTTAAAAGTGTAACAACATTCATTTTTATCTTTTAATATAAAAAGCCGCCATAAAATATAGTACAATTTTTTAATTTTTTAATTTTCTATTAAATTTTTCAAAATTAAAAAAAATATATATTCAATTACTTTTCAATAATTTTCTAGTTCATAATTTACCTATTTTATTTAAAATTGTTTTAAATAATAATAATAGCAATTATAAATTTATCTTATAGTTAAAATATATAATATAACAAGTTAACCTTATCACTTTTTTAATAAAACTAGTATCCAAATGCATCAAAATTAGTATAACACTCTAATCTTTGACTATAATCTATAACACATCATATAACCATTAAAAATAAAGGAAATATAAGAAAAAGGTGGGAAGAAGGAATCAAACATATACGTCAATTTCAACATAATGTATATGCAACACATATGTCAATTTGAACATATTGTATCTAATAGAATAAAATGTCAAACTCTATGGAAATTACTATCAAATGAAGATCCTCCTCGTGATGTTGGCATGTCTTGTCCACTTTCTTTGTTTTGTGAAATTAAAATCATATCACGTTATTATAATTATAAAATATACACAAGATACTAAATTCTATTCAAACATGTAAGAATATAAATTTATTTAAGATGCAAAATATGAACTACTTACAACTACATTATTTGCAGTACTACCCCCCATTGGTAAAATGATCCACAAATTTTTGCCAAGTCTAATATGATTTTTATATATTAAGGAGAAATGAGTGAGAATAAAGAGTGAAGAAGAAGAGAAGGAAAAAGGAGAGGAAAAAAAGGAGAAGTCAAAAGTGGTGGCAACAAATGCACAACGATAGTAGCGTTTGAAGTTAGAGGAAGAGGTGGAGGAGGAGGAAGATGAAGATGAAGAAGAGGAAGAGGAGGAGAAAATGAGGAGGAGGATTTGAGGTGGTAGACACAATAATGAAAGGGAAGGAAGAATATAAAAAAAAAGGTAAAAGAAGAAGATCAAATCGCAACATCTACTAATGGTTAGAATTTGTTGATAATTACCGATGTATATTTATCGACATATTTGTTGTTGTTAGTAATTATCGATGAATTTCGCAATCCATCAGTAAAATTTATTGACGATTATTGTACTAATAGATTTTTACCGTCAATAAACTTAAATTATAAACAAATATTTTCTATTACTACGGATAATTTTCATCCATAAATAACGATTTTCTTATAGTGAATATAAGTTTGTACAATGTATTATTTGAGAAGTTCACCTTATTACTAGTTTATGCCAAACAAACGGTCTGTCTCAGGGGACTTGAAAGAGACAAATTCATCTATTGACTCACTAAACCCATCCAATATGGTATTTGATAATGTGGTTTCTTTTATTAACCATGGAGGTTAAAAGTTATTTATAATGAATTAATGTGAAATGTAGAAGGTCTTACACATTTAAGCCTATAAATGGGTTTACTTGTAATGCAATAAGGCACATGTGTGAATTTTGATAGAAATTTGAATCAATCTCATAACTTATCATCCACTTTATCATGTTTTCTGAATGTGGCATCATTTCGAAAATTAGTATTCAGTGAGATTTTTTTTGTTTTTTTACTTTCAAAATTTATTATTGGACTTATGAGAGATATTTGTGTTAAAAGTGCTCTTGAACTCAATGCATATCACTAATTGTTTGTTAATGATTTTGTTTCATAAATGGAGAGAAATTTGAAAGTTAATTATGAGGAGAGAATAATGAAAGAAAAGAAAGAGCATATTATAAAGATAAAAAAAAATATTTGATGAATATTTAGAAAAGACATGCTTTGTTTTAATTGTGATGAGAGAGATAAAGAGAAAAAGAAACACAAAGCAAGTAGAAAAGAAATTTTTTGAAGAAAAATAAATAAAAGAAAAGGAGTTGAGAGGAGAAGGAATTGAAGTGAAGTTGAGAGAAAAAGTAATTAAAGAGAATGAGTCGAGAGAAATAAGAGTTGAAGGAGAAGACAATTTAAGAAAAATAATATAGAAGAAAAGAGAAAAAGAGAAATAAATAAACAAAAATAGTTGTCGGGAGAATGGAAATGGAAGGAAAAAATTAATAATAAAGATATTTTTTTGATGACAGTGTAAATATTTTTGTTTTGACCATTCAACATGAGGAATAATTTTCATGAAATGTCTCTTTGATATTAAATGATATTTACATTTTCTTATTCTAAAAAGGAAATACAATAAAAAATATTGATCCTAGTATATTTCTATCGGAAGAAACTTACTCATGACATTTTAGGGAGAATGTCCTTCAGGAAAAAATGGTATAATTTTGAAAAATGAGTTTTCTTTGTAATTTTTATTATATTATATATATATATATATAATTAAGTAATTGAATGATAACATGGGAGATAAACAAAAAAAAAATCAAGAAGATGAATCATTTATGTTTTAAATGCTAGTGGAGATTAAAAGATATTTAGTGTGAATTAACTTGGAATGTAGACATAATTCAACCTATAGACAGGTGTATTTCCAATATAATCAAACATATATTTGGATTTTGATAAAAAAATGAGTTGTTGAGAATTTTGTAGAATTCTAAATTATAAAAATCTAAATTTGATCTTATTAAAATAACATGGGATTATCAATTTCATAATTCATTACTCATCTCTTCATTTTCTTCAATATGAAGTGAATGCAGAACGCTATTTTCTATATTTTCTTATCAGAACTTGTTGGGTCTTGTGAACTTGCAAAGGACTCGAGTTTCATAACAATATAGTAAGGTGAAATTGGTTCATGCATTGTTTCCTTCGTGAAAGTTTGAAAAGGCTGTTAGGTTGGTGTGATCTTAGAGTTGCATTGCTTTGTGTCTTGCTTATTTATTTTGTCATCGGATATCATTTATTGTTACCTTAATTTGTCACTTTTAGAAATATATTTTTGGAGTTTTTCAAAGTTTAGTTTGTTTGAAGTATCACTTTAACATGGATTATATTTACAAATTTAAAATATTAAATTTCATTTGATATGGTTATTTGTGTTCAATTTAACTAATAGCTTCAAATTAAGTCCGAGACGCAGCTAAAGAAAAAAGTTGTTATATGGAAGATGAGAAGACGAGGAAGATAGTTGTAATAACTCATAAAAAAAAAAAAAAAATTCCTTCCATATTTCGATGGAGGAGACAGAGGCCACGTACACGTGTTTGGTTTGAGCACATGAATTCAAAAGGAGCCACTAAACTTGCATTGCCTCCGTAGTGAATAGACTCACTACTCAATGCAACATGAAATGACGATTCTGAATGTTTTAAGAAAGTAATAATGGGTTCTTTCTTCAGGGACCTCACCAGACTCTTCAACGGTGTCTCCCTAATTGCTAATGAATTCGCCAAACGCTCTTTACCCGCCACAACCGATGATTTCCAAACCCTAATCAAGAAAACCCTCCTCTCCGCCACCGATCTCACCGGCCTAACCAAAGGAAACCTTCGCCAATTTCCCAACTCTTCACCCTCCGCAAACCCTACACCGCACCATGCTGATACGCCGTCTAGTTCCGTTGTTTTTTTCACCGACGGTAATCCTTCTCAATCCGAGTCAACACCGACGACGACAACTACAACACCAATAACAGACGATGATGGTGTTGTCCATTCTCCTTCCGACGCATATCATCCGCAAGCTTCCGATGCAAATGTTTGTGCTGCGGAGGAAGAGAAGAGTGAGGTTGTGACTTCTTCTGAAACGGTTAATCGAGGTGTGAGTGGGGAAGTGGCACCTCCTCCGCCGTTGAGGAAACGAAGGCCGCGGGAGAGGAAGGTTCCCGCAACTCCATTTTCTAGGGCTCTCGGGTTAGTGTTGTTTGATTTCATTTACAATTCATCACTGGGAGATGATTCGTTGCTTTCGCTGCTGTGGATTGTGATGAATCGCATTTACCATTTCTAAGTCATTTGTTTGTTGTTATTATCATCCGCTTGTAGGTTTGCTGGTTTAGGAGCAGGTCTTGCGTGGGGGACACTTCAGGAATCTGCAAAGAGGCTTGCCTTTGGTACGCCTACTTCGCAAGGCAACCAATCTGCACTTTCCCCGTTTTTGTCTGAAAAAAATGCGGAACGTTTGGCTCTTGCACTGTGTAGAATGCGTGGAGCGGCGCTTAAAATTGGGCAGATGTTGAGTATACAAGATGAATCTCTTGTTCCTGCTCCGGTAATGTGACTTGCCTCTTATGCTTGCAGCTTAATTGGTATCTAAAAGGCTCATCTTAGGTCTGATTGTCTCTAGAGTGTTAAGTAGGGGTCTCTTTATGAATTTATCCTTGCAATATATTTAGCAGGTTAAGATTACAGTTCTCTTTTAATTAAGTGAAGGATGGAGACACGTTGCATGGTTTAAAGGCAATGTTACTTTAGAGGAGCCTTATCTAGTTGGTATGACGTGCACATATTTATCTTGAATGTGCATCTCTCATATATATGGTGTCTTGATGATGATGAGTTGGGTTGTTTGTTGATGTCTTCCTATTTTAGCTGAAGTTGAGTACTAAGGGTGCATTTAATTGAATTGAAACTCATTGCTATATTATTTCCAGTGATAAAAATCTAAGCAGGGGACATTTAATTTAGTAGAAACAACTTCCAATCTTTTTCATTGGGTATAGTGTTCCGGTGTGAATCATGTTCACAGACAAACCATCAGTCTCTAAATACTGAATGGTTTCACTTATAGATTTTATTGGTTTCCCCTATCTTAGTACCTCTAGTGATAGAGCTACCCCCTTTTGATCTCCTCTCTTAGCTTGGACTTTTACTAGTCTTCTCTGCACATTCTCAAACTTCCCAAGGTAGAAAAGAACAGAAATTTGAATGATGAAATTGTATTAAAGTAAACTATTTATGTTATATAATCAAGGATATTGTTTTTTTTTCAAATATTTAAGCAAGGAAAGAGTTGCTGCTGAATAAATTCAGTGATATCTCATGTGCTTAGTGTATTTAGTGGATTAATTTCATTGTTTTTAAATAGGCTTTTAGTGTTTGCTTCAGTACAGCATAACTATATATGATGTACTTGGACATGGATCACATGTCATGTCGTCAGCAGTCAGACATGCTTCTTTTTTCATTTGGATTAGACAGATCTCAAAAGTGCAGATTTTGATAGCAAATAACTGCCTAAGTCTGGTTAATGGATAAAAATCCTCTAACTAGGAAATTTGCCATAATTATATTTTCGATGGTTAATGGTGCTTGTCATCCCAGACTTGCTAATTAAGTTGTGAAACTGTTACTATTCTGACTTTTTATTGTGGTTATGATTGCCGTATTAGCTGCTAAAAAATATTCTGCATTGAGGAATCAGTAAACTACTTTTGTTTATACTTTTATTTGACTTTAAATGTAAACTCTTAATTTTTTGTCTGCAGATTCTGGCTGCATTAGAAATTGTCCGTCAAGGTGCAGACGTGATGCCAAAGAGCCAGCTTAATCAAGTTTTAGATGCTGAGTTAGGTCCTGGTTGGTCATCAAAATTAATTAGTTTTGATTATGAACCTATAGCTGCTGCAAGTATTGGCCAGGTACATTCGCTGTATTTTTTTAGGGGGTGGGTGGGTAGTTGGTACTTTACATCTGAAAAAGTAAAGAAGCAAGCTAACTTCTAATAAAGACTCCATTACATTTGCCCAAAGAAGCAATTAAAGCTGACATGATGGAACAGTCTACACGGATTAGGTTTCATCATGCATGGCACCCTCCTTAGCTAACCAGTTGCCACAATAATTAGCCACCATAAAAATATGCTGAATGAATAATAGTCAGTCATAGGAGATTAATTTATTGAAACTATATTTAAGTGTATATATGGTCCTTGAAATCACCCCTGTGAACGATATCAATGCAAGTGTGTGAATCTGAATGGCAGAAAATTTTCAGATGCCTCTATCCGAAGCCATTTCAACATTTAAAAGGTTTGATCTGAGCATGGATATTGTTAAGACTTTGACAAACGTACCACATTGTGCAAGTAGTAACCGGTAAGACTGGGATATCGTTTCCCAAGAGACTCGTGTAATACCAAATAATCGCGCAATTAATAAATAATTTAAATTAAAGAATGAATCCATAATTTGAGATTATATGCAAGAAAGTAAATTTGTGCATAAACGATAAAAAATGAACTTGGATATTTAAAAGTATGGAAAAAACTAGAAATGCAATGGATTGATATTGTTTGGTTAGATTTCACCGACTTCACTCTCATGCATATAAAACACTCAAACTCTTCTCCATTAAATTATTGTTGTCAATCCACAAGTCTACTCAAACCCTAATCCCTTAGTTGAATGAGCTTATGTTTCCTTATTGAGAATCAATTCCTTGAATCCCCAAATAAGTGAACCCGCTTTATGAATTAGGGTTGACAACTAATGGGTCAAGCTCCATTCCTAGATACTAGTTCTATTAGATATCTTGTTCTAAGTCTAGGTTTCAAAAGATATTTCCTAATACCTAATGACCCAAATATCATGCAATAAATGGTCAAAACAAAACAAACATTAAGTAAAGAAACAAAGATACTAGCAATTAATAGAAGAAGCATGTATATATTCAAAACATTCACAAATACATGGGAGTTTCAACGGCTATACATCTAACCCCAACAAAATGGTTTAGCTCTCCATTGTCATGGAGAGCATAAGCTTACAAAATGAAGGTGGAAGAAGATGAAGATAAAAGGAGAAAGAAGAGAGTGTTCCCACAAGCCCTAGTAGGCCTCCAAGCTTCTCCAAACGTGTATTTCGAGCTCCAAAACGTACAAGATGAGTTTCCCTCGCGAAAACAAGAAGATAAATACATTCACAAATACATGGGAGTTTCAACGGCTATACATCTAACCCCAACAAAATGGTTTGGCTCTCATTGTCATGGAGAGCACAAGCTTACAAAATGAAGGTGGAAGAAGATGAAGATACAAGGAGAAAGAAGAGAGTGTTCCCACAAGCCCTAGTAGGCCTCCAAGCTTCTCCAAACGTGTATTTCGAGCTCCAAAACGTACAAGATGAGTTTCCCTCGCGAAAACAAGAAGATAAAGGGCCAACTTGCCACATCAACAAAAGTGGCGCTCGGAGGAAGCCATCCACCGCCACACGAGACCTAGAAAGAAGAAGAGAAGTTCTTCGTGGCGTCCGACGATCTCTACGTATTGCTAGGCAGTGAGCCTCTAGAATGGTTGGCGTCTGGCGCTAGTGGTGGTCCGCCAGGCATTGACTCCCTGTTATCGCCCTTTGGTATGACTTTTAGGGTTGTTCATTTTGCTTTGTTGTTCAGTTGTCTGTAATTATTTTTGCGAGCACTTATCTTTCACTGAATAGTTCATTTTCGTGGACTCTCTCCATTCAATGCTAACCTTGAAATGCCTCCGTATGCTGAATATCCATTTTGTAGATGACATCCTCCTCTAACACAAAAAGAGTTAAGACAACTATCAACAATCCCTCAAAAGGGCACAAGCAGAAAAGACATATTCTATTCCCGCCAATTCCAAACCAAAGAACATTAAAAACAATTCTCTTTGGTCATGCAACAAAAAGTTGTGGTGGAAAGAAAGATTAATCTGAAGCTCGGGGAGATCAATGAATTATAAGGTGGAGCTTTGTAGACAAGGATGGAAAGGACTGGGAAGCTGCCCAACCACATTTAGTTTGACATTTGTCAAAATATTTTATGCCAATGCCAACTACCTTTGAAGCGCCCACCTTCCTGAGCTATGTGAGGGGGAGAAGGGTGTCATTTGATGTCACGATTAATGAATTCCTCGACACCTAGTTGGCTAGAGATGCAAAGTATCAGTTCTCACATATAAATGTTGAAGGAGTTGAGCCTGCAGAGCTCTTGAGAGTACTCTGCTTTGTGGGATAACGCTTTCATAATGGTACCATCAGGTGAGGTTCCCTCCATCCTCTAGCTAGATTTTGGTTATCCTTCGTACACGCTAACATTTCCCCATGCTCCCACGTCTCTATCTCACAGAGGGTCGATCCAACATTATTTATGCCATCCTTTCTAGCCGGGTGATGGACATTGGCCGTTTTATTGTCGACGAGGTTCAGAGGTGTGCCAATGCTGCTGGCAAGGCCACCCTGGGCTACATTTCTCTGGTCACCCATCTATGCACCTTGGCAGGGGTGAATACCTATACATCTCCTCTGGAGAGGCCTAGACAGGAGCTTGACTATGCATACTTCCATACATTATGCTCGGTTGCTCCTCAACCCCGGTAGCGACATCAACTACAGGTCGAGCCTCAACCAGAATCAACCCCAACATTTGACATGAGGTTGCATGCTTTGGAGGCCAAAATAGATAATCTTTAACTATTGGAACCCCAAATGCAGGTCCTATACCAGATGGGAATGGCGAATGCAGAAATGTTCAGGGGCATCTCACATATGATTCCAGAGCTAAACACTTCATCAGCTAAGGAGTTTGCAGCTACAGTTGCATGGCCTGGGGCCCTGGTCACTTCTGCATGAGGAGGTGGAGTACCAGCTACTGGAGCTGAGTTCGAAGCTGAGGAGGAGGGGGAGGTTGAATATGATGATAGGGAGAGCTAGTTAGAGGTGGCGAGGATGATGCTTAGTGTTGGAGAGTTTCATGACTTGTTTTACAGGATGATGCTTTTAAAAACTAGAATTTAAAAGCATAAATTAAATTCAAGACTCACTTTTTGCATGACTTGCTTTGTGGGTAATCCTGAGTTTAATTTATGCTTTTAGATTATAGTTTTTTAAAAGCATCATCCTTCAAAAAAAGTTCTGCAAAAGGTGAAACTCTCCAACACTAAGCATCATCCTCGTCATTTCCAACTAGCTCTACCTCCTCATCATCATCTTTAACCTCCTCCTCCTCAGCTTCAGACTCATCTCCCACAACTGGTGCTCCACCTCCTCCTGCAGAAGTAGCCTGGCCCCAGGCCATGCAACTGTAGTTGCAAACTCCTCAACTGATGGAGTGTATAGCTCTGGAATCGTATGTGAGATGCCCCTGAGCATTTTTGTGTTCGCCATTCCCATATGGTATAGGGCCTACATTTGGGGTTCCAATAGCTGAAGATTATCTATTTTGGCCTCCGAAGCTTGCAACCTCATGTCAAACGTTGGGGTTGATTCTGGTTGAGGCTCGACTTGTGGTTGATGTCACTATCGGAGTTGAGGAGCAACCGAGCAGAATGTATGGAAGTATGCATAGTCAAACTCCTGTTTGGGCCTCTCCAAAGGAGGTGTATAGGTATTCACCCCTGCCAAAACACATAGATGGGTGACAGAGAAGGGTGGCCTTGCCAGCGACATTGGCACACCTCTCACTCTCGTTGGCAAAAAATGGCCGATGTCCATCACTCAACAGGAAAGGATGGTATAAAAGATGTTAGCCCGACCCTATGTGAGATTTAAGACGTGGGATCATGGAGAGATGTTGGTGTGTACTGGATGACCAAAATCTGGCTAGAGGATGGAGGGAACCTCGCTTGTTGGTATGCTTATGAAAGTGTTCTCCTACTTAGTTGAGTACTCCCAGGAGCTTTGCAGGCTAAACTCCTTCAACATCTATATGTGAGAACTGACACTCTGCATCTCTAACCAATTGGGTGCCGAGGAATTCATTAATGGTGTCGGCACCAAATGACACCCTTTTCCCCCTCACATAGCTCAGGAAGGTGGGTGCTTCAAAGTTAGTGACATTGGCATAAAATTCTTTGACAAAGGTCAAACTGAATGTGGCTGGGTAGCTTCCCGTCCTCGTCTATTAAGCTCCACTTGGAATTTATTGATCTCCCCGGGCTTCAGATTAACCTTTCTTTCCCTCACAACTTTTCACTGCATGACCAAAGAGAATTGTTTTTCATGTTCTTTGGTTTGGAATTGGTTGGAATAGAATATTTCTTTTCGCTGCCGCCCTTTTGAGGGATTGTTGATAGCCATCTTAACTCTTTTAAGGTTGGAGGAAAATGTCATTTGCAAAATGAACATTCAGCATAAGGAGGCATTGAAAGGACAGTCCACCAAAATGAACTATTTATTGAAAGATAAGTGCTCATGAAAATAGTTACAGACAACTGAACAACATGAAAAGTCAGACCAAAGGGCAGAAAACAGGGGGTCACCGCTTGTCTCCTGGTGGAAAAACATACCAAAATGGCAACCGCCAGACGTCTTAAAACGTGGCTGCCATGGTTGGTGAAAAGCACAACACAATAGGAACCACAAAGAAACAACAATGGAAAGCAACAACAACAGTGCAACGAAACAAAAGCAGCCCAAAAATCATGAAACTAAGGCATTCAATGTATCTAAGCAACATAAATAGAGAGAATCTAAGCAACAAACACCTAAGCTAGAGCATTAACATTGCAGTTCCACCATAGCCAAAGCATGAAGATGCTAAAATGAAATGAGAAAGACGAAAGTGTTACTTCCTTGGGTGCCTTCCACTTGATACTTCCTCCAACCAAGGCATCCAACATTAACTTTCTATGAGATTTAAGCCCTAAGTTGTGTAGGTTGATCAAACCAATAAATGAGAGTTTTCCTTAACAGTCCTTTGAATCTATCCCATGCTTGGCCCATGACTCATCAACATCTTGCTGGAATGCAAGATTTCTTGTTTTCCCTTGTTAACCTTGGACTGAGGGAAATATTTGCTCAAGAACTTGACAACCATGTCATCCCAGTTAGTGAGGCTATTTTCAGGAAAAGAATTTAGCCAGGCGCCCAACGGAAGTCGTCCACTGCCAGGTGAGACCAAGAAAGAAGGGATGTTCTTCGTGTGTCGCCCGACGACCTCCAGGTGCCGCTAGGCAGGGAGCCTCTGGAATGGTTGGTGCCTGGCGCTAGTTGTGGTCTGCCAGGCGCTGACTCCCTGGAATTGGGCTGGTGCCTGGCATTGGCCTTGTGTCGCCCGACGGTGGCTGTTTCTTTCATATTTTTCATGTTTTTGAACTTCTTCTTGCTACTCAAGATCACTCACTTGTTTGGGTTTTTGGAACAAAGTTTCCAATCTATAAATAGACACAAAAAATGGGGATTAGTTGTAAAATTAGATCAATATAACTCAAAATATATTTATTTACGAAAGTGAGGTAAAATTGAGGATTAGGTAGGTTAAAAGATATGAAAGAGTTGGTTTTGTTACTAAAATAATACTTAGATAATAATAAAAATTAACATTATTAGATATTTCAAGAAATGTCATTATAACTAGGAAAGACGAATTTCCAATTTCTTGAACCATCTCTTATCCAACCTCAGAATACGAGCACCAAAAGCTGTCTAAAGCCACCAAGGTGTAATGAGAAACAACTGCCTACCTATATTGAGTTTGAGCAAGTTTGTTAGAAAATCGTGCAGGTCCATCATGATGAAACCAGGTTTACGAATAAGCACACAAACTTTCCAAGCATGATGAGCATAATCAGATTCATAAAAACATTAAATGATCGTTTTGTGAAGTGCTCCATTAGACGTGGTGAAATGAGAAGACATTAATTCTCTATAAAATCTCATTTAGTGGGAGGGAATTGTAAAAAATTGGTAAAAGAATGGAGATTTTTTGTTGGATAGCCTGTTTCCAAATCCATTGCCAAGACAAAGAACGAGAGGCTAAAATTAGATTGCTTTTCATTAGCTTACTATAGGCCAAGTTAACTGAATATATTGACCCAAAAGGTTCACATAAGATCTCAATGAATAGGAGTCACAAGGAGATTCAGCTGGCCACATTTGCTTCTTAGATATGCCATCTTTTTGACATTCTTTATTTTGTTTTTCTATTTCTTGCATGCCAAATTTCTGCATCTATAATTATTTTTCAAATAATAAAAGTTCAAAACTGCCTTGTATTTTCCCCTTTTGGCCTTTTGTTACTTCACTTTAGATGTTAACGAGTCCTTTTTTTTTCCAATTTGTTTGTTGAATTCTTCGATCTTTGTGCCTTTGGTGCATAGATATGTATATTCAGCTTAAGCTTTGGGAGTGTTGGTCTGTGGTATGGTATTTGTCTCTATGATCATGTGTCTTTGATCCATTCACAAATCTTCATCTAACAGCTTAAGCTTTAGGAGGGTTGGTCTTTGGTATGGTATTATTCTTTATGATCAAGTGGTCTTAAGTTCGATTATTACTGTCTTTATTCTTATAACAAGTTGAATTTCAGCAATAGATAAGTGAGCTTGTGCATCGTGCAGAATTCAAATCTGAACTCTTGCATGGGTGTTGTAGAAATGTATAATAAAAACTATTCTTTAGCCTTCATCTTTTCACGTGAACTTTTTGGGAAGTTGGTCTTGACTATTACAATTCTTTTTATTTAATTTTTTATAATTATATTTAGTTCTTTAATTTGTAGTCTAAAAAAATGACGTGTAAGATGAAGATTGTCTTCACTTATATACTATGTTTTGGTATTATCTCTTGTTATTGTAAAGCTTGAACTTTTCCCGATACACAACACTATTGGTTTGGTATGTGAATAATGTGGTGAATGACCATTTTAATGGATGGAGGGATAGGTTTTGGTACCATCTAAGAAAGTGGTTTAGATCTAATTTAATTTTACAAAAACTAATTTGTAAGAAGAGGATTGTCCTACTTATCTATCAGATTTTGACACTATATCTAGCAGATGAGACTTAGATTTTCCCAATACGTGGTATCATGTTGATATCAGTCGCAAATAAAAATATGTTAATGTAATGAGCTTTGAAAACTCAATCATGATTTCCATAAAGCTAGGCTGAGTTGACTTTGGACTCTCTAATTCACTTTGGATTCATACTCACTTAAAAGTTACTCTAATAAGAATGCCAAACTTTGCTATAATTCTTTTCTTATGATTGATATAATTTTAAGCTGGACAATTTCTTAAAAATGTCCTAGCAGCAATATCAAGCAGCTTTTATATTGAAGCACTTCTGCATAGTCTAATAATATTCCCTAATGCGGGTCCTCATGGAATTTAGGTGCACCAAGCTGTCATGAAGGATGGCATGCAAGTTGCAATGAAAATTCAGTACCCTGGTGTTGCAGATAGCATTGATAGTGACATTGAGAATGTGAAGCTTCTTTTAAACTACACAAATCTAATTCCTAAAGGACTTTATCTTGACAGAGCTATAAAGGTGCGTATTTATTAATATTAATTTAATCAATTCATGCATCCTTAGTTGTATGTTTATATCAATATTCTCTTTTCATAGTCTTTAAACCCACACATGTTCTGTCTTGTCTGTAGGGGTTTGGATCCCTTAGCCCCCTCTCTTCCTTTCATTGAGTGGTATGCCTTCTGATTCATCAGTGAGATCCTAAACCATATCCAATCTGTAATAGTTTAATCTGTGTGCATACTTTTGCAACTCTTGAATTAGCACCGCTTTCTTTTTGCCTCTTCACCTTTCAAACATCCATCTAATGTTCCATGTAGCCTGCCCTAAATTGAACCATGTAGTATTGATCTAGAGTCTCTTGCCTATCATGTAGAAAGTGTCTCCATAATTTGACAATTATACGTCTATATGCTAAACCTTACTTTTTAAGTTCTTACTGTAATTTTTCTAGGTGGCCAAAGAAGAATTATCGCGTGAGTGTGATTATAGGTTGGAGGCAGCGAATCAGAAGCGGTTCCGAGATCTTCTTGCTGGGGTTGATGGATTTTATGTTCCAATAGTTGTGGATACTATTTCAAGTAAAAGAGTATTAACTACCGAGCTTGTTTATGGTAATTATAAGAACTTTAACCACTTCTTTTTGATGCATTTTTCTATACATCTTTACATGCAGTTTTCTGGTACCATAACTTGCATAGCCTGCTCACACACTTGAGCGATGTAAAAGAATAAAAACATATTTAACATACTGTTTAAATGACAATGCTCTCAACATATATGTAGTTATTATTTGTGTGGAAGATATAGTTTTCCAAATTGGATAGCAAATTTTCCCTTTAGATGCTCCTATTTTATCTCATAATCTGATTTGGTAGCCATTTACTCAATTATTTCTCTTTTTTTTTTTTTGTAATTCATTGAAAGTGAGAAGAAAGGTCTGTTAACTATAAGAAAATTCATGTAATTAATTATATAATTATGTTTGGAGAAATTGTCACCTTTAATCAGATGGTTTTATGAACAAAAAATTGTCCATGATGTTTTTAATCATTCTTTGGTACTTGTTGAGAGATGCTACTTGTCCTGTTCATTAAACAAGGGATGCTTTCCTTATTACTTCAAATTTTTTATTCCGTTGGGGGGAAAATATTTATGAATTCTTGATTTCATTTTTAGTTTGACAATCAAACTGTTTACAGCATTCAGATCAAATAAGTAGAATGATATTCTTGGGAATTAAATATTTTACTTATCTTTGAACCTGGGGTGGTTTTCTCTTGCTACAGGAATTACAATTGACAAAGTGGCATCCCTGGACCAGGAAACTCGTAATCATATTGGCAAAAAGTTATTAGAACTCACACTGATGGAGTTATTTGTATTCCGATTTATGCAGGCATGTTATTCTGCCTTGTGTTTATATGTGTGCACGAGTAAAATATTAATGGCTCTTGTTGACATACTGACTCTAGCATCACCAATTGGAGAATTCCGGTCCATGCATATGAAATTTGAAGTATGCCTGATGAATTTTGGTTTATCTATCTTGTTCAGGTGTGAAGTAAACATATATTACTGTTAAAAGACTTGAGTGAATATGACAAAGTAGTTAAGATTTAAACGGAAAAACTTCACTCTATCTGTGCATAGTTCTCACACATGATTTTTGTGATCTCTTCTTAACTTGAGGGTGTTTTTAATGCAGACCGATCCTAATTGGGGTAATTTCTTATTTGATGAAGCTACAAAGACAATCAACCTGATTGATTTTGGAGCAGCACGAGATTACCCTAAAGTATTCGTTGATGATTATTTAAGAATGGTTGGTTCTCTCTCTAATTAATCTCTCTATATGAATAACTAAGCTGAGGTTTGAAATCTTCATTGTTTTGTTTCCTATGTTTAATTTTTATTTTACTCAGTCGGACTTGCCTATATCATAATACACATATGTTAATGATATAAAAATGCTATAAATATACGTAACTTTTCCTCACTTGTTTCCCAAACTGCCTACATGGCAATTTATTGCACTTGTACATGACAATTTTTTTTGGTCCCAACCTAGTAACTAAAGTGAGGATTTTAAACTGAGCAGCAAATTCTTCTGGATTTTTATTACTGTTTATGATGCATAATTGATTAGGTTCTAGCATGTGCAAATGGTGATAGCGATGGGGTGATTGAGATGTCGAGGAGACTTGGGTTCCTCACCGGAATGGAATCAGATGTCATGCTAGATGCCCACGTCCAAGCTGGGTTTATTGTGGGTTTGCCATTTTCAAGATCTGGTGGTTTTGATTTCCGATCAAACAACATTACTCAAAGCATTTCTCATCTTGGGGCAACAATGCTCAAGCACAGGCTTACTCCTCCACCTGATGAAGCTTATAGTCTTCACAGAAAGCTTTCCGGTGCTTTTTTGGCATGCATTAAGATTGGGGCCGTTGTCCCGTGTAGGGAACTGCTGCTTGAAGTATACAAACATCATAAGTTTGGTGATGTAAATGATATCTTATCTAGTGGCTCAGTGTCTGCATAGGTTAGTTTTTCCCCCAATTATTATTATTTTTTTCAATTATAATAATTTGTGGGAAGCTTATTTTTTTGCCCGAGCTTCTTTGGGGAATAAATTTTCACCCTCCCCGTTTGTAACATTAGTTGCCTAGAGAGTTTTTCCCATACAAATTACTTGAAAGGTGATTGATTCCTTAAGAGTGTGTTTCGATAAAGAATTTTAGAAGCAGAGTTTATTTTTTACATGGAATTTTGAAGATATTGTGATAAAAATACGTTGTTTTGAATAAAGAATTTCAAAAGAAAGTGTAGTTTTATAAATTTAAAATATGATTTTACTATTTAAAATTAGAGAATAGTAGAAAGTGTAGTTTCTTTTCACGTTTTCATTTGTTCACTTTGCTTGTATATTTGGTTTCGGTTGGGACATTTTTTTTTCATGACGGAGATCGTGAATGCTGTCAATTTGGTTTAGGTTAAAATATTGTGTACTCAACATTAACTTCTTTGTTTGATGTTGAAAGAGTTAGTTTTAGACTGAAATTGATCGTGATTATCTATTAGTTGACATTACTATTTTTTTTTTTGTCAATGTAGAGTAGTACTATTTCTCAGCCAATGCTACCAAGAATTTTCGTTGTCAACAGTATTTTTTGGATGATGTTAAATAGATTTATTTACATTGACAAGTTATATTTAATTGATGTTTTTACCAACGTTGCTAAAGTTATGTTTTGTATACGAATAATGTGGATGTTGAGCAAGAGTTTTTTTCAGTGGTTGTGAACAAGAGTTATTTTAATGTTATCATTATTGAGATTACTTTTTTTTTTATCAATTTAACTCATTTCTTTATCGGATAAAAATTGATGAGGTTATTTTTTTTAGCAAATGTTAGTTTTTTTTTTCAGTTGATTTTTTTTTGTTTGATTTCTGCAATGCTTAATTTTAATTTTTATTGATGGCATTAGTGATATATATTTTTGTATAAAGTTAGAAATTCTTTTTCGAATGTAATGAGAATACTTTTGGCCCACCTTAATCAAAATTATTTTAGTAAGAGAGCAATTGATAAGTTACAACAATATTTATCTCAATTCCTAAGTTATTTTAGTAAGAGAGCAATGGATAATTTACATCAATATTTCTCACAATTCCACTAGAAATAACACTTATAATATTAACTCTAATACTATTAAGTTAAATAGTTAGAATATAACTCTTTCTAGTTAAAAGTATAATAGTTTAAGCACTACAATTTAATTGTAATTTGATCCATCTAATATATTCCATGAGACAATTGTTATAACATTCTCTATTCATATTTTTTAATTATTTGGTTGTAATAAAAAATTAAATTTAATATATTTAAATTATTTAATCTATTTTTTTTTTAAAAAAATCAAATGATTAAACATTGTGTTTGGATGTTTTCCCAATACTATTGACTTAAACATGTAATGCAAATATTCATCAATAACATTATCATAATGTGGTGTAAGTATCACTCAAGCGATACAAACGTTTTAGGAAATATTATTTTTGTTTAGTTATTCTTTTTGCAACCAATGTTCATGAATTTTTTTTTTTGAGTGATTCAACATTAGCATTACTTAATTACTTAAGTAGTTAATTTACAGTTCGATTGTTTTTGGTTATTTTAGTCAAGAGTATACAAGACCTTTGAACTAGAGTATTCAATGCGCTCAATGCGCTGTCCTTTAATGATTGTCTCCTTTTATTTATAGTTGATTTTTTCCTTTAAATGTTAGTTAAGTCTCTATAAACAAAGGTTTATCAAACCCGATTTCCTCTTACCAAGTGAAGAGATTATGAATTAAGTCGGTAAATACTCTAACAATACACAATCTCTCCAAATGTTATTAGTTTTTCATCTACAAAAACCCAATGAATATTGTGACTTCTCTCATCTTCATGCAACATTCCCCCTTTGATATGTGATGTTCTTGTTGACTTTACTTCTGACATATTCTCTGTCTCTTTATAGTCCTTATATTAGTCCGATTTAATCTTAATCAGTATTTATTGGTTCATTATCCCAACTCTACAAGCCCCACGATTTGGGAGGAAGAAAGTGTCAATTAAGTTGGTAAATAAGGTAAGAGTTGATGGAAGCATGACTTAACCGAATTGGTAATGAATCTGTCCAATTAGTAATGTTAATGGGCACCACCTGTCCATATATCTTTTCACATAACTTGTGAACTGAAATTTTAGTTGTCTTCTCACTCATTTTCATCATTGTGAATTTGAGTGTTTCCTATAAAAAGTTCAAACCAACTTGTTCAGACAGGGTTTATCAAATTTTTTAAAGAAAATTATATTTTAACCTTTTTTTTTATCCACTTTTAACTCACAATTCTCATCATCCTTAGATTATCTATTTTAATTTTTTATAGTGATGTGATGATTTAAGGGTAATGAGAGTGATAGCTTAAAAGTGGGTCAAAAAAAGTGGGTTAAAGTATCATTATCTATTTTTTAAACTTTTTTAAACTTGGTCTTTCTGAAAATAAGATATCAAACATAAGCTTAGTAAAATGTGAAGCTGAAAACTTGTTGTACATAGTAATAAATATATGTAGTTTCTAATGTATTTTAAACATTATTAGACATAAAGTTTTGTTTATAACTATTAAAACCATTAGGCCCTATTTGTTTATTGAGGTGTGGTAGCCTTTTGCGAAGAATCAATTCCCGTTATAAGTGGTGGGCACACCAAAACTTTGGGCATTACATTGCTTTTACCCCGAAAAAGTAAAGCTAATTATTGAACACATTACTTGCTCTTGTAGTTATTCATTGATACGGATTCGTCCATTTAAAATTATGTGTATAGTATCAAGAGATTTTATTTAAAGCATTAATAACGGGTGTTTATCTTTCAGAGCACAATGAAATATCTATTTGTTTATTTAATACAATGCACCATATTTGGTAAAATAAAACAAAGAAAGAAAGCCTAAACGGGTAGCGTAATTTATAGATTTTATGATAGGAAACAGGAAAATCTTGATACCCTTTATTAATAGATACAATTTAACGTGATTGGCTCCGTCAGTGTCTTCGGATTAGTGATGACAATCATTGTGTTGTTGGTGTTAGCTATAATCTTTGTTTCCTATAGCCCACAAATTAACACAAAAGAAGGGGCAGAAAGAAAATGGGTTCACAATGAAGATGCAGCGTAATTTTGAAGACATGATGAATTATTAAACTTTATTATCGTGAATCGTGATTGTGTGAGGAAAAAGAACATAATTTAGGACATGGGTCTACCATATTTTGTGTCGGGTTTCTTAGGAGAAGTAAGTAAGTAAGGTAGCTTTCGTTTGGTCCACATGCGAAGAGAAACGTTCAACTGTTGTTATTTAAAGGAAATAAATGGTGAAAGACAAGGGAAGAGATAAATTAAATGAGTGAATAACTGCGGAGAGTGGAAAGAAGAGTGAGGTGTGAGGTTCATGAAGATGATGAGAATGAAGCTGCTTTTGGTAGCCGTTGAAGTTGCATGCTTGGTTTCTGGGATCTTCTCCTTTGGATCTCAGACACTGTCTCAGCTTTCTTTCTTAGAAAACGGTGTCGTCTCCACTCGCCCTTCCTCAACTCAACCTCAACCTCTTATGGTCGACCTCACTCTCATTCAAGAAGCTCTTTCTAAAGGAGCTGGTCTCTCTCTCTCTCTCTCTCTCTCTCTCAGTTAATTTTCTTTAAGTGGTTTCTTTGTGTGATGTGTTTCTTGCTGAAAACTGCATTTTGAGCTTCTCTGTTATTGGTACTTCACATTGTAATTCTTTGTATCGTGTCTCATCATCTTTGATTTTGCTGGTTCTTTGTGAGTTGTAATCATGAATTTTAGGCGATTGATTTCTTTATACGAGTCTTGCGTATAATTAACATACCTTTGAGTTATTACATGAAAACTCCACATTTTTTCTAGCTAACCCTCATTTCTTGTTTCTGCTTTAAAATTATGCCCAAGGTGCTGCGCTAATGTTTTATCTGGTTTGCCTGATTATTTTGCTAGACCTACATTTCATTGCTTTTTCTCCTTTTAATTCTTGGACATTGGTAACTTATAATCGGGATTCTTACTTAGTTATGAGATACCATGGTGGAGCATTTTAGATGAAGAGTGACCTTTACCTCCCTATATTAATTCTTTGCTTATAGCTGCACGCAAACATCCCCATTCCAATGCATTTATGTTTTTTTTTTTTTTCTTTACTGTCTGATTATGCACCGTATTTGTATGGAACTGAGGATATGCTAGACTTCATTATTCGTATAATGCTTGTTTGAGTTGGTTGAGTTTTCGTAAATGATGGCAAAGTTGAAAAGTTTAAATACAGTCTCATGCATAAATTTCTTACTTGATTTGAAATCGTGCAAATGAGTTTTTTTTTTCTTATAATGCCAGTCTGTTTGGATGGAACATTGCCTGGTTACCATTTGGATCGTGGATTTGGATCTGGTGCAGATAGTTGGCTTGTTCATTTAGAGGTAAAGAATGTTCGAGGTTTGATATAGTTTCTAAATTAATACTTAAAGTCTTTATTCAACTATACTGATACTTTTCTAATACCTTCAGGGGGGAGGATGGTGTGATACCATCAGAAATTGTGTCTATAGGAAACATACTCGTCGTGGTTCCTCAAAATTCATGGAAAATCAAATACCATTCACGGGAATATTGAGCAACAAACCTGAAGAAAACCCTGGTTTTCTCCCTTTAACTTAAGCATGCATACATTTTTTTTTTGTACCTTTAGTTCATTTAAACTCTTCCCTCCTGGAGGCTGCAACTTATTCATTCTCAAGCTTGCGTGCTTTCATTTTTCTGCATGTAATTTCCACGGACAGATTTCTTTAATTGGAACAGAGTTAAGTTACGGTACTGTGATGGGGCGTCTTTCAGTGGAGATGCTGAAGATGAGGTTAGTGAGAGAAACATGGATTTTTATCAATAACGGTATCGTACCATAATGTTTTATGAATGAATTATGATCTCTTAGGCTTTACTTATATATCTAAGGAAATCATTGCTTTTGTAAATCTCCCAACCATGCTTTTGGAGATTGTTTAAGACCATATAAGGTCCTCTTTAGAAGACATGCCTTATTTCTTCTGGTGTGAGTTTTAAATCCGGTCGGAATCTCCATGTACACTTGTTTTTCTAAAGCTCCACGGAGAAACACATTCTTCATATTCAATGGGTGTAATTCTCATCCAAAATGAGCTTCTAGAGCAAGAACATCTCGAACTATATTCTTCTTTCCCGCTAGAGAAAAACTCTCCTCATAGACAATTCCATAAATTTGAGTATACCGCTCTGCAACCAATTTAGAGTGTTATTATTATGGTGCTTGATTTAGTCCTACATCTTTCAGAATTGTGAGATGTGGTTCTCTATTTTACTATATAAGAGAGTCTATGTAAAGTTTGAAATACACCAGAATAAAAATACTTTTTAGTGTAGTTATGGATGTATGCATGCACATTGTACGTTGAACCTCGTTAAATTTTCTGTGTCTATTTTTCTCTCATTTATTCTTTCCTTTATTGCCTTGTTCCTAACATAGAGTTATACTTGTTTACTTACCTATCTACCTTATGTTTCATTGTAAATATTCATCTACAACCTAATGCCTTTTTATCTTCTCGTTTGTCAACAATCTCCCATGTTGAGTTTCTTTCTAGAGTATCCATCTTCTCCCTCATGGCTTGAGTTCAATGTTCACTTCTCATGGCTTCTTGGACTGAGGTAGGAATTTCTATGGCATCAATGACAACAATAAAGCTTTGATGTCTAGTAGAGAGATTGTCAGTATCGAGAATAGGAATATTCATCCTCATTGTTGCCTTCAGGGCCTTTCGTCTCCAAGTCAGATAACTCTTCTTGCTTCGGAGTCAAAATGAGTCGTTTTCTTTGATATGTTTTGCCAAAGAATTAGTCGTCTCTTTCCTCACTATAGGTTGGTTTGATCTCATTTGTGGTGGCTTCAGTATTTGGATCTTAAGTAACTTGCAAAGAAAGATATGGTAATGATGGAAAGGAGAGTTTCTCCGCCTCGAAAAACTACATTCTAACATCAAGCAAAGGTATAATGGCACTACTATGGAATCTACAATAGATAGAGAAGATGGGGTTGATAAAAGAAAAAATAAAAAGAATGTCAAATTGAATGAAAATGGATCCAATGAAAGAAAAAGCCACATACAATGACAAGCAAATCAGAGGAGGAAATCCAGCATTGAAAGAAGTAGAGTCAAATTTAAAAATTGAAATTCAAATAAACAAATTAAGGAAAGAAAATATGTTGGGAGTGTTTTTGCAATATTCAAATCACTCTTCATCTGGGGTATGGTCCACTTTGACACTCCATCACAATTTTGTCCCTAATAAGCATCTCTAAAGATGAAAAGAGGAAGGGATATTTAAACTATTTTTAAGCTTTGACTTCTAAATGATGTGAGACTATCGAGACTAGTCGGAACAATTACTTTCCAGAAAACTTTTCAGTTTTTTTTAATATCTTTTTTGCATAAAGATAACAATATATATTTATTATTAAATTTAAGAACTTAAAATTTAGATATTGTAAATATTTGATATTCTGTCACATTTTATTTTACACATAAAGTACATAAATAAAATAAAGCGACAAGTTTCTCCATATAAAATATATTCCAAGACCCTAAAATCCCAACCGTGTTTTCTCCCCCTAAATTATAGGGTTGACAAAAAAAATCATGTTTTGTGAAAGGTGATATCCATGGTGATATAGACACGATGATTCTGATAACATTTGTACCCTTTTATATTAGGAGGATAATCAATTAATACACATTTAAGTGTTCTAAGATCTAATTTACTGCTATTAAGATTATAATAGAAAAAGTAAATAGAACATCCAAATTTTCGATAAGGTAGAGACATGACACTAGGGAAGTATAGGAAACAAAAGACAAAAAACAGACTCAATAAGAATAACATTATTTAAGATACGAATGGGTAACTTGTTGATGGGATATGTAGCAGTTAACACAACTTTCCTCGATAGGTTTTGGGAACAAACATATAGGAATGGAGGACTCTAGCTACCTCTTCCTTTATGGTACTTCGTTTTGTTGTAGTGTTAATACATGTTAGCTCGTGAACAATATCAAAAAATTTGGAGAATTCTTGATTTACATATTTAATGCCATTATCAAGACTACAGAAAAAATTAACAAAAGTTCGAAAGAACTCAAGATTTATTTTCCATAATATATGTCCACATAACACATGTACAATCATGAATAAAAGTAATGGACCATTTTTCTTCTGAAATAGATTCTAAAAGTGGTCTCCAAATATCATAGTGAAACAAGTCAAGAAAACTACCTTTTTAGCCATAAATGGGACAAGTGCAGGATGATGCTTTGACAGTTGACAATTATCACATTTGAAATATTCAACAGAGTCTGTAGTGAACAAATGGAACATGGATTATTTAAAATGCAAAAGTAACAAACCTATTTTGTATTTTGTAAATATTTGCTATATCTTTTCTTATGAACAAGTTTCTCTTACATGCCCTTTAGTGCTGATGAACTAGTTATTATGAAAAGATCCATTGACATATGGATTCCGTTCTTCTTTCAGTCTGCACAGCTTCAATTTCGAGGACAAAAAATATGGCTAGCTGCAATGGAGGAATTAATGTCGAAAGGAATGCAGAAAGCCAACCAGGTTTCCCATTTCTCTTTATATTGTTTTTCAGTCTTTTGATATGCATCAATGCCAATCATCAAATGATATCAGGCACTTCTCTCTGGATGCTCTGCGGGTGGTCTGGCATCCATAATACATTGTGATGAGTTCAGGAGCTTATTTCCAGAATCTTCCAAAGTCAAATGTTTGAGTGATGCAGGTTTCTTTCTTGATGCGTAAGTTTTATATTTTCCAGTATACATTCTCTAAACTGTTCCCTGCCTAGAAACTAATTGGCTATAATTGATGATCTATTCAATCATGTAGAATTGATGTATCTGGGGGACGCACACTGAGGAATCTCTTTGGAGGTGTGGTTCAGTTACAGGTAGCATTCAATTTAGTTATGTAGTAAAGTATTTTTTAATCCAATTTAATAATCAATGATGAGATTAGTAGGATTTATGCCATTAACTAAGGCATATATGATTTAATCATCAATGATGGGATACCAAGGACCAAACAGTTGTCAGCTTTAGTCATACAGGATGATATGATACATAAAGATTTTTTTCCCTAAAACAACTTTAGCTGTATATTCTTTAATTTGTTTTACTTTTCTGACGTAAGGTTAACAAAACCTGTACAAATATGTCATATGACTGATGTTTTGACATTGTAGGATGTACAAAAAAATCTTCCAAAAAGTTGTCTCAATCAACTAGACCCAACTTCGGTAATTCTTATTCTGGATGTCAATGTATTCATAACTTGAAATTACTTTAGACATTCATATTTTAATCGTGTGGTGTCTCTTCCAACAGTGCTTCTTTCCTCAGAATTTGATCGATCATATTGAAACCCCATTGTTTCTACTCAACACAGCTTATGATGTGTGGCAGGTAACATGACTCTGTACATTGTTTATCCCGTATTATGTTAATGATGTGCCCGATTATATGCTATAATTAGTAATTAGAAAGCACAAAACTTCACTTATCCTCTAAGTTCTATGACATGGACACCATAAGTTCTAGCTTGACTAATTTATTGTTTGAGCTTGCCCTTTGGCTCAAATGGTCCCCATGGCAATTTTTTCTTCTTTTGCACAATTCAATACACAATTTTGGATTCAACATATTTCACAAGCCTATTAAAAACCTGGGAACAGTCAAACCAGGAATAACAATTACTATGATCATTGATGTTCACCCTTTAGTTATTTGTTATAGGCGCTTTAACTTCATTACCAGTATTTTCTATATGATGTGAACATTGTTTTCATCAGGTCCAAGCCAGTTTAGCACCACCTTCTGCTGACCGCCTTGGCTCTTGGAATGAATGCAAATCCAACCATGCAAATTGTAGCTCATCTCAAATTCAGTTCCTCCAAGGTTATTTCAATTTCCTATTGTGAATTGTGCATGGAAATTTATGTTCATATTTGAAAATTTCTAATCTTCGTTTAATAAATGGTATATATACTAACATGAATAATTCATAGCAACTAAGGTGCATCTCAATTATCAGATTTCCTTGTAACATATCATATCTCTTCTCTGAAGCAGACTTCAGAAATCAAATGCTGAGTGACATTACAGACTTCTCAAGGTCATCTCAAACTGGACTATTCATAAATTCTTGTTTTGCTCATTGTCAGTCTGAAAGACAAGAGACATGGTTTGCAGATGACTCTCCCCTTATTGAGGACAAGGTTTATTCTCAACTTAGATTTCCATTGTGTCTAAGATAGATAAAATTGTCCGGTAGTGTGAGATCCACCACATATTCATGGTCCCAATTAAGATCAATGATTTTTCAATTTTTGAGAAGTAATCAATAATAGTACTTAACTAGGTGTAGGACCATGATGGTCCTAGACCAACCTAATGAAGATGAAGAAAACATAGTAGGATTTAGGAAATTATAAGAGGTTTATGGGGGGTAATGTTCAATTATATCTATACGGACTTCAGACTCAGGAATTTCCAAAAATTACTTTTTTTTCACTGTAAATACAAATTCGATAAGTTGAATAACAAACACTTTAATATTCACTTCTCAAATCTCTTATAATGCAGCCAATTGCAGTAGCTGTTGGAGACTGGTATTTTGATCGAGAAGTTGTCAAAGCTATTGACTGTGCTTACCCGTGTGACAACAGCTGCCATAATCTGGTGTTTAACTTTAAGTGAGCAAAATTTGTTGTCTACTCGTTACATCTTAATTCTTGAAATTGCAATGAGTTTTCAACAATCAGCATTCATAAATTATTGTGGAAAGTCACTCTTAGCTGAGGATGCAATCGATTAGCTTCGTCATTTTCACTGATAAGTTATGTCAATAAAGACTCATTAGATCTCATTTTTCTACTTTTGGTATATAAAATTGGTATATAAAACCGAATTCAACAAAGGAATATAGAAGTTCCATACCACTTGAGAAGGAACCCTGTAACATTTCTGAATTCTGAGTTGTTGCCATATATGATGATTTTGTTGATCTTTTACATGACTCGTTAGACATCAATTTATGAGTTGTTATCATAATGGGAAAATGAATATATCACAATCATTGCAACCTATTTTGTGAGCAATTTTGCATCAATCAAAGGAAAACTACAATTAAGATTAAAAATAAGTAATAAGCAAATTTTCTGTATTTTTCCTTTCGATCTAATTGTTCAATTACTTTTTATGACTGTAATGTTAATTATTTGAAACACGTTTACTTTGTTGAAAGACTTGAAAATCCTGAAACATTCCCGTGATATCCAACAGTTTTTTTTATAGATAAGCAGTGTTAGTTATACAACACAATCGCTTATTTATTTATTTGTAAATATACTATTGAATGATTAGATGTTATTATTATTGTTATAAATGAGTTCTATATGAAGAAGGAGCTATTAAAATATATATTTTTCCTATCAAAATTCTCTATCCAATTTTCTATTTGTACATTTCAAAGGAGGGACCGTGAGGTTAGGATCTAAACGTGAATTTATAGAGTACACATAACAGTAGCAGCAGGTAGTGACCACTGATTGACTTTATCATATGCATTCAAACTTCGCGCCCACCTACTTCTTCTACTTTGATAAACTGTTTTATCATAGCTTCATTTTCAAACACTACTGTACACATAAAATTCAGAACATATTTGGATAAATTGAGACCAGATAAAATGTTATGAACTAAAATGAAATGGAATAAAGAAAAGAAAAAATTGAAGGTAAATACAATAAGATGCTAAAGTAGCTAATGCAACATATATAATGTTCTTAAAAAAGTGTTTGTGATATGATAATGATCCATAAATCCTTATTTATCACATTCATACGTATGCCACCATCTAGTCATATATAGCTATACATACATGTTAGTGTGTTCTAGTTAAAAAAATTCAGAATTCGATAGTTAGAGTACTCAAAATATCTTTTTTTTTTTTTTTATTTTCCGGAGGTTTTCTTTTATGTCCTTCTTTCTTACTCTTTAGATTCTTTTCTATTTCATGCTCATCAGTTGCATTTTACATTGTTCGATCTATAATGTAAAATTATATTTTAAATTATTTAATTTATAATACAAACTTTTGCTGGAGTTGCTCCGTCGGTTCCAGCTATCGACTTCCGACGTCATTTATGATCTGTTTTGATTATGAGGCTGAATCAATGTGATTGGGTTTGCTTTGTTATAGGTGGTTTTGAGGGGATGGGTATTAATTTTTTTTTTTTCATTTCTGATACTGTTTCTGCTATTGTGCTTTTAATGGAGAGTAATGCTATTCAATGCACACTGTGATAATAATTTTTGGATGTTAATGTGTTAGTTGCTAAAGAAATTATGTAATTTATTTCAATGAATGTTGATGACTAATAGTTGATTATTAATTATATATCAGTGTTTAATTTAGACTGTGAGCACGTTTGGAACTGTCATATGAATATTGCGTTTGTGTTGGATTGAGTAGGTGAATTGCTGTTTGGTTACCATTTGTAATATTTTTTAATTAAGGAGAAAGAAGGGAAAAATATTAAGATTTTTAACATTTTTTAGTAAAGAATAATTATGCCATTTTCATATAGTTATAGGGTGCACAAGAAAGACTCCTCCTGCAATCCTTCACACTTTTCCAAGGTCAGCCCGGGACTATGGTCCTCCAAAATTTTTTAATTTTTTTTCAAAATACATTTTTAAAATTTTTAAAATTGATTATTATTTTTTGTATAAAATATAATATTTAATACTAATAAATAATAAAATTAAAAATTAAAAATTAAAAATAATAAGGAATGAAAAAATTTATTAAAATACTTTTTTGTTATCTTCCATTTTAAGTAGGGATGACAATGTGGCCGGCGTCCTGTTTAGGCTCGGCTCGCATAAGGTCCGCACAATTTTTGCGGGTTGCAATCATTGGCCCGCCCCACCCCGCATTTAGCCCGTAGGCCTGCGGGTTGACTGCTTTTTTTTTTTAATTTTTATGATAAAACTTTCAATGTTTAAAAATTGTAAAACTTTAAGAAGTTCAAAAAATTAAGTAAAGACTTTGTGGAGTGATGATAAATTGATAATTCAACATTTTCATCATATTCATACTATGACATACACAAAATGTATTCTTTAAATTTTAGCACATTAAAAAAACATAAAACTGTCTTTTTCAGTTATACAAGAATTTGAAACGTTAATGCAAGAGTCCATAAAAAAAAATAATTAATATACACAAGTGCAAGTTTTTTTTATGGGGCTTGCGGGCGGCCCGCGCAAAATGCAGGCTTATGCGGGCCGAGCCACTGCGGGCTCACTACCCTGACCCGTCCCGCATTTTTTTCGCAGGCTTGTGGGTCAGCTCGACGGGCCAGACCCATATTGTCATCCCTAATTTTAAGTTTTTCACCTATTGTATTCATTTATTATTCTTGCATATCTTTTTTTGTTTTTTGTTTAAAAAAAATAGAAAGTTAAATATAAATTCATTATCTCGCTCTTAGTTTCCATCCGTTCTTTCTTAAGATAGAAAAGGTAACTCTCTCCCTTATCTTGATAAAAAAACATTAGTTTGATATTTAGTTTTTGTTTTTCATCTTATGAGGTTTTTGTATATTTATTTTTTTATGAATATAAAAAGAAAAATTATGTACTATATGTATTTTCATAATATTTTTTACATGTGACTTGATTATCATATTTTTTTTTAGTAATTATATCTCTCAATTTTTGATTATATTTTGATAAATTATTTTTTAGTTTTTTTAAATAGATATATTGATGAAAAATAAAATAATAGATTCATTTTTTTGTAAATTAATAAAAAGGAAGATACCCTTAAAGATAAAAACAATACAACTTTACTTCTTCACCTATTTTCAAGCACGATATTGGAAATTCAATTGTTGAATTAGAAAAACATTTCTTAAAATTCAAAGAATTATAAGTGAAAAGTTTCATATTAATTTTTTTGAATTATAGGCAGAATATTTCATATTAAGTTTTTGGAACATATTGTAAGAAAACATGCTCAAATATGGGAATATCCAGGGAAAGAGATGAAATTAGAAAAACTAATTTAAAATGGGTTTTATATCAAATACAATTTCAAAACTATAATTTTTGTAAGAAAAAACATACAAAAATTTTGATACTAAATTATATATACTTTTATTATATTAGTAATAATAATTAAATATATAAAATTTGAGTATATTATTTTGATACCTTTAAATTTTTTAACCAAGATTTGTCACTGCATTTGTCAGTTCACCTCAATTATTTTAGAAAACAAAAATGACAAATATATCATATCCATTAAGAAAATTCGGAATATAATTATGAATATTTTTTAACATATAAATTATAATTTCATTAAAATTCGTAATAATCATTTATATAATATATATATATATATATATATATATATATGAACAATTAATTTTGTGACAAGGGTTATTGTTAATTATTATCGTTTTTGTACAAACTATTAAGATTTAATTAGTGTTGACGTTTCATTTTTCATTTTTCATTTTTCAAGTTTTATTCTTAATTTTTATTTTAAAAATTAATTATTTTATAAATAATTTATCTTTAAGTGTTATCTTATAAATATCTTCTTTTGTCTTTAATAGTTATTTTAAAAAACTTCTTTTGTGTATTTATTTTATTTTTATAATTTTACATTTAACAACTATCTAAAAAAATAATTATATATTTTTTATTGATACTAACTCATTTTTTCATGAAAAATTAAAAAAATGCAAACATACATACGTATATGTTTTTGCTAGCATTATTAAAAGGGAACTTTTTAGAATAATTGATAATTTGAATGAAATTTAAATTTGAAATTAAGAAATGTAGTTAAAATAAATAGATATAAATTTGTGATACATAAGATTTAGGATATGTGAAGTGACTTAATGAAAATGAATTTAACTCCTAGAAACTAACTTATCATTCAATATTTTAAAATGATCTTATTCAAAATATATTGACTTATATTTATATAAGAGACAATAATAGAATAAAATCATTCTATTATTTTTAAGTATAAATTATTTCTATTAAAAAATATTAGTTCAATTTAGAGATAAAAGATAATTAAAAGATTAAATATATGTGTACATGTATAGAAAAGAAAAATAGTTTGAAATTGCTGAGCCAGAAATTTTTAGTTAGAAGATAACGAGAATATCTATAATAAAGAGAACTTCAATGTTCATCGTCACTTGTAATATAAGAATAGATGGATAAAATTAATCAAACGTATAAGAAAAATTCAATATACAGTGACATCTACATCAGTAATTGATTAATTCTTACATGATAAGAAAAAAAATTAGAACATTTAGATCTTAGACAACATTGGATCCATTCAATAATTGTAAGGATGAGAAAAACTACTCTAAGTTATTGTGTCTTAATATTGTGCAAAGTTTCAAAGGAAAAACTACATTATAAAGCCATAAGAATTAGGAATCTATTCTGTTACAAATAAATATAGGTTCCCTAACTCATTATAGTAAACTCACGCAAGACCTACCACATAACATATTACTAATAATCTTGTACCATAAAAGAACATTTTTTTTCCAAATAAAAGTTAATCAATAATCATATAATTGAGATTGATATTGTTAATCAATAATCATATAATTGAGATTGATATTTTTTTCGTGAAAATGTAATTTGGATAATAGTACATACAATAATTTGCACAATAATTTTTTTTTTCATAATATCTCTATCTATTTCATCATTTATTACATGTCATATTGATGGAGAGAAAGATAAAAAAAGAAAATCACATAAAATATTTATGAATATTTCCTTTATTTTTTACGAGTACATATTTATTTCACACTAGTAAGAAGTAAATTAATATCTAAATAATCCGAGAGAAAATTAATAACATATGTACTACAACTATTTTTTATGTGTATATATTTTTTTTACTTTTACTTTTTAAATATCATTTTTAAAATTAAAATAATTACTTTACTAATTTTATCTTTTTAAATGACTGTTTTTTAAATTTAATTACTTTTTGTATTTTCTTTTTAAATTTAATCAGTTTTTTAAAATTAAAATAACATTCAACAATAAAAATATAAGTTATTTACATTAACTTTTATAATTATAATAATAATACTCTTATCATGTTCCATCATGATAAGAAAAAATTGAACACACTTACACATAACGTCAATTGATAAAAAATAGTTTATTAGTTAGTTACTGACAGCCAGTTAAATGGATTAGCTACAAATGAAATGTAACGTTGGAATGAATCCACTCTTTAATTTATGCTTTTTAGAGATCTTAAAGTGACTCAAAACTTTTGGATCAATTTGACCTATAGGATTATGGCTCAGTTGAAATTTTTTTATAAATTTTAGAATGAATTAATTTTTTATTCGATTTATTAAAAATTCAGTTCACCAATTCACTCGTTCACACAATTTTTTGAATTTAGATTGGATTAGATTATTTTTTTTTTCGGCTATAAATCTAATATTATTTTAATTTTAGTTTGAATTTAAAATTAAATATTATTTTGTAATTGCATTAAAATTTATATAAATTTTAATTATAATTATAATTTATTTTTTTAGACGGAAGTAAAAAAATTATAATTTTTTCAATTAAACGAGTCAATTAATCAATTTGTTTAACTTACTCATCAACTAACATCGAATCAGATCGAATTCAAATTTTTATTTTTATCTTCTCTCCTCCTCTCTACAGTCACCGTCATGGACGTGTCTCCCTAGGCTCTTTCATTCACTTACCCTTCATTCATTGCTGTGTTGATTTTTTAGAAGAGAAAAAACCCCTATTGAACGTAGTTATGTTTTCAGCTATGCTGACTCTGTGTGCATAAACTGTGTCTTCTAAGTTAGGTATCCCCGTAGAATTGGTGACTTTTCATTTACTTTCTATAATTCATGTGCCTTACCGAAGATTACTTGTTAATTTTAGTTTCATGAGTGCAGAAGTTTGAATTTAATGATGATGATTATGTTAAATAATTTTGAGAATTAAAGGTTTTAGGAAGGTCTTGGTTGCAACGGGATGTTTAGGATAATGTTTTGGAGTTTGAAGTGTCTTAAAGGAAGTAGAAGACATGGGGTATGGCTAATGTGGCCCTTGTTAGCTTGGAAGTTCTTGTCTGATTGCACGGAAATAAGCGATTTTGAATTCAGGGGTACCTATGAGTGCTGTCACTTAACTTCTTCAAACCTCACCATTCTAGTCTTTTCTGCGTCTTCAAATGTCAAAGAATATCCACCTAAAATTAATAATTATCCCTCTTTTCTTTTCTTTTTTAAAATTAATCTCTCTTTTGCTTTTCAAATTAACCTGTCTTTTTCTTCGCGTGGAAAGCAGAGTTATTATTCACTTGTAATTTCTCAAAAGGAAAACTAACGGTCTCGTTGCGCAGGTGAAAGTAAAACTCACGTTAATAGATTCTCCCATATTGAAATTTCACACGACAAAATGATGTGTAAGTGTAAGTGGTGTCAATCTCTTTCTTGGGATACAGTAAATAAGGGAGGGTGTATGAGAATTAATAATAAGAAAAGAAATGGATGTAAAATTTCCTGATTGACAAGACTTGTCATGTTGCATGAAAGGATCCACTCCCAAAACTCGCATAGAGGGAAAGTGTCGAGGCAACTATGGGAGTGAATATATTATTCTACTGTCTGGAAAACGATGGACAACCATTAGAACCTTGGATTGGTAAAAGTGCTGGTTACACTAGTTTGGTGTCATTTTCAGTGGTATGAAAGTGGGAAAACAAGATCATACCCGGTTGAAGAGATTCTGAAAATTGTTTGCAGGTAAAGTAACTCTGTCCCTGGCATCAAAATGAAAATGAAACTTTGCATGGACCAATAAAAACATCTGTGATGGCTGGAACTTGGACATGCAAATGCACCATAGCGGTTACAGTGTAGCAAAGAAAGAAAAGAGTAGAATGAAGACAGAATAGCAACCCTTATTCTGTAATTCTACCCCACACCCGAGAAGAAGAAAGTAAACACAGATGGCTTGGCTCACAAATGGTAAACAAAGTGAAAAACAAAAGAAAAGAAGGTGAAATGATTGTTTTGTATTAGACCTACATAAGAGCAAAATCTGTGGTTTCACACACCTGTACTAAGAATAGCAATCCCTTGAATCGGAACAACCTTGTAATAAAATCTTTGTTTTTCTCGAATTCTTTTACATGTGTCCAAAGGCTGCCCTGAGCTTCTGGATGTCCTTGGAAAAGATACTAGAGGTTTGAGAGGGTTCTTGCTGCTTGGTGCTATGAGGTAACATAGCCCCTAAAGTATCAGGTACCAAATGCATGGATGTTTTTATCTGGTTGCATAAGGATTCAGGAGCTTGATTTTGTACAGAAGCCAGCATTGAGATTGTGTTGTTGTGAAGGTACTCGTCCCACTTAGCTTCTTCTGTATGATTCTCCATCATATGAATTTGTCCCTCTTTAGTAGTAGAGGTGCTACATTCTGCCAATCCCCAAGAAGAAAAGATGTTCAAGGGGCTGCTACCTCTCAACTCAGTGCTGCTATTACTCCTAATGCTGCTATTGCTATTGTTGGAGGCACTGCCTTCCCAGTAATGAGATCCATAGGCTGTTGAAACGCTGTCAGAAGGAACAGCAAGTGAAGGCTTGTAGCAAAAAGAATTAGGAAGAAACAAATTGGTTGTAGGTGTAGGATGATTAATAGAAGTGGCAGCATTGAAAGGAAATTCAGAGTTCATATCGAAAGGCCTTCCAGTTTGGCCGAACCAATGACTAGAGTTTGAATCATTAGGGAGACACTCATTGGTTGCATAACTCATCTGAATTGGAAAATTTCCCATCAAATCTGAGGGCTGGCAACTACTGTTGTAGCTCTCTTGGCGGCTACTATTCATAAACCTCTCCAGGAACAAGTCTTTGTTGTAACAGTTGTTGGTTACGAAATTGCTGTCACTTCTGCAGTAAATCTTGGAGCTGCAGGAACCATCCATCTCGGGTGCATAGGCTTTCGGAGAAATTGATGTTCTCTGCTCATAGGAAGCTGAATCTGACTTGGAGCTCTCTGATTTCAGGAGGTTCAATTCATTGGACACTTCCGGTGCTTTACCTTGGCTCTTACCAGTTTCATCTCCATTCTCAACCTCGGACAGTGGTTTATGTGTGACAGGGTCTATGCCTTTTTGCCTCAGTTTCTTCTTCAGGCAAGAGTTCCACAGATTCTTTATTTCATTATCAGTCCTCCCCGGCAACTGTGCCGCAATTTGAGACCACCTGAGACAGCACAGGATAACATGCATGTGAAGCAAAAAGAAGGTAAATCATAGCCACAGTAGAAAAGGAAAAAGGGAGAATTCATTAATTCAAAATCATGAGAGAGACTGAATTAGAGTTAGAATTACCTGTTCCCCAATACTGCATGAAGTTCAATGATAAGGTTTTCTTCCTCCTGTGAGAATGTTCCTCTCTTTAAATCAGGTCTAAGGTAATTGATCCACCTAAGCCTGCAGCTCTTACCACACCTTTGCAAACCTGGCAATACATTGAAAAAGAGATTAACAAGAGTTTTGTATTTATGATTAGATGGGAAAGGAGATTAATTGGATGAATTAATCACCTGCTTGCTTAGGCACAGAACTCCAACATCCATGACCATACTTTGTAATATGCCTCAGAAGTTTTTCATCCTCCTCAGGAGACCAAAGACCCTTCCGAAGCTTCTGCTTGTAACAGCAAGAGTGTCTTCCCATTTGTAGTTTTTCTTTTTTTTTTTTCCCTTAATTGCCAAATGAGGAGAGAAGCTCAAACCTTTTCAGTTAACACAAAGTTTGTTTATTCCTACGAGAAGTGTCAGTGAACAAAAGCTATTGGGGGCTGAGATAGAAAGAATGTGACAGCCAGAGAGAAGATATGAAGAAGGAAAATGAACTGGCAGCTGAGAAAAGAAGTTGAACTAATATAAGAGCGAGGCCCCATGAGAGAGGTCACAGTCAACAAGGTTCCCCGTATTTTCTTTCTTTCTTTCTTTATTTTAAATTAAATGTATTACAATTATATGGTTGATCTATCTGATAGAGATTCAACAATGTGAAATAGGACTTCTTGTTGTGTATAGGTCGGAGTTCAAACAAGGTGAAAAAATGAGGTTGAAACCTCAAACAGTGTACACCATGTCTTTTCGAAGCTGTGAGCATTGATGTCTCTTGCAGGAATGGTGGGACACCTTTGCTGATATAATAATCTACTGAAGACAGTGTAAGGGAAAAAAAAATGAAGATAAAAAATCGACACTTGGAAAAAATAATGGAAGAAATTTTGTTTTTTATCTTACCCTGCTGAGTCCTCATTATTGAAAAACCTGAATTAATTGTTTTATAGACTCCTGAAGAAAAAGAAAGCAATCTAATAGCAAAACTTACTTGTCAAACGCTACAGTCTCGGGCCGTCTATGTCTGTGAAAAGCGAAATGCGAAATACCATTTTGCAAGTGCAGCAAAACTTGTGTCTGAAAAAATCAAGTAAAATAGGACCTATCTCTTCTTTACTCTTTGAGCTTTATGTGCGATTCATCCATGTCATGATTTCTTTGAAAAGTTCCATCATTACGTGGAAAGAACAATTTTTCCGTAAAACATAATGCATGGTTTTGTTATCCTTTATCTGTTGAAATCCAACGGCTGCTGCAGATTACTCTCTTGTTATCATAGTTTCCGTTTTGGAGATCGAACTCTGAATTCTCCTTTTGTCCGCACTCATTTAAAATATTGACTCTTACTCTAGGAAGTAAGTGCGAAAAAGTAATAAAATTGAGTTATATTTGGTGATGTTGGTCACGTAGACGCATAGATAAATAGGTTAAAGGTAGGGAGTTTGGAAAATATTGCTATTAGTACAACGCTGGTGCTAACCGTTTTTGATAGCTTAGGGTTGTATCTGTATTTTACAAAACATCTTTTTTCTCAATAATTAACCTACCACTTTTAAGGAAAACTTTTATTATTCACAACTAACTATTGGGCGCATTAGTGATTTCACTTAATATTAATTTTATAATGCTTTTATTAAAACTTCATTAACTCCACAACCATCCCACCGGCATCTATGGTCTTCACATGTGCAATAGTTCTTTCCACAAATCAACTTAAACTTTCCTCTTTCTATTTTTTTTCTCTAATTAATTAGACACAAACTCATTCGAACCGTTAAATATACGCTCTTTTCTTCATCCAGTACCTCAATTTGTCGGTTCAAAAATTAGGAATTATCTATAATTACGTATTCACCAAACTTCTAATCCATTCATGCAATGTATATAATTAATTCAACACCTTACACCCTTTTGCCCTTACGCTGTATTGTTATTTTCTCAAAGAAATAACATGTTGATGTTTATGCCTAAAAAAGAAGAAGTATTAATAACAAAAACTTTAAGCGCATACAAATTAGTTTATTTTCATTTTCAAATGTTAAATATGGTTTGTTAACATATAAAAATGCAGAGAACACATATTTTATATTTCATAAAGCTAAAGCAGAAATTACGGGTTGTGATGCAGCTCTTTATGTGTTTTATGATATTCTTTGCCTCCTTGTGGTTGCTTTCTGCATCTTTTCTATTACTTTTCTTAAAATCCCAGACAAGATCATAATTAAGAAACCTTCTATGTATAAAATTGGAAAGAATATTCTGTTCAAGTTGACATAAAACTCAAACAGGGAAAGAACGTTATCCTAATCAGGTAAATTGAGAATGAAAATCATCATAGTGACATATACTTAAAAAGTAAAAAACAACTGAGAGAAGAACATTAAAAAACAGGGAAGGATAACCCAGCATTATTGCATATCATTAGCTGTCCAGGCCATATTTATATGCACGCGCGTGTGGCATATCATAAACTTAACATATGTTATATCTTTTTGTTACATCTGTATTTTTTTATACATATTATTATTTATAAAAACAAATAATAATATTTTTTTATACGTTAGAGATCTCATTAGATATGGCAAAGTAGATCAGTTCGACCCATTTAAACTTATTCCACGTTAAAGATGTGAGTTGAAAATACTAACCCATCAATGGATCCGCAAACATGTTTGTTTGAATAATTAAATATTTTTATTTTATTTAGCAAATAAATATAGCATACATGAATTTGTGGTCAAAATTTACCTATCAATCTCACACAAGTACAACATAATAAATGAAGTGTTAGTTCGAAGTGAACAAATTAAATGTGCAACTTCAAAAAATATACAAAAAAAGTTGAATCAAATTACATGTGCAAAAAGTTATGCGGGTTGTCCCGCCTATTCCAGGACTGTGCGGGCTACAGGTTATGTAAGTTGGACTTATACGTGTTAACGGGGTTAAAATGCCAACTCACCCCACGTTTTTCACTACAAACTAACCTGATTGGTTTGTCTCGCATTGTCATCCCAAGATCTGGTTAATCTCTTTAATTATTTCCAAACATGAAGTTTTACGTCATCTGAAAAAAATTCCGATAGAAGTTCTTATATGATATTTATAAGTTAAAATGCCTTATTAGTTTTAATTTTTGTAAGTTTTATCAAATCATTCCTAATTTTGTTTTTGTACTTACATAGATCCCAATTTTCGTCAATTTTGTTCAATTTGGTCCTTTTTTTGCTAACACCATTTAAATTATTAACGGCCATGAATAGTAACTACCACATGTCACTTCGTGGTTTTTCTATTTTTTTTAAATGTCCACGTGTCAACCTAGCAGCGTGTCATGTGTCATCGTCAATGTTTTATATTGAATTTAGTCTCTATATTTGTTATTTTGTTCAATTGAGTCCCAATTTTATTTAAAATTGAGCAATTTTGTTCCTCTTGAAATTGAGACCAAATTTAATTTTTATATAAAAATTATAATGATGTGAATTTTAATATATTTAATAAAAAATGTGAATTTTAATATAAAAATTAAATTTAGCCACAATTTCGAGAGGAACAAAATTGCTCAATTTTAAACAAAATTGAAACTCAATTAAATAAAAATAATAAATATAAAAACTAAATTGAATATAAACAATTGACTATGACATGTGACACATTGCTGGGTTAACACGTGAACATTTAAAAAAAATAAAAATTTATAAAAGAAATCACGAAGTGTTATGTGACCCTCACTTTTTACGACCATTATTAAATGAGGTTACCGAAAAAGGATTAAATTGAACAAAATTAACCAAAATTAAAACCTATTTGATCACAAAAACAAAATTAGAACTGATTTGACTTGACAAAAATTGGGATAAAAATGTATTTTAATCATATTTGTTTAGAAAATTGTTGTTATCAATATCAAATGTAATGCAGTTTTATAGCACTTTTTGAAAATAATAATCATAAAGACGTAATGGATTAAAATCAGCAATGTGTTGTTTGTGTATGGCCTTGATTCACTCATTACTGCCTTCTATTTCGTCAACGTTAATATCTCAAAATACTAAAATTTATAAGATGATGATATGTAACAAAAAAAATTAGGTGAAAGCGAGGGAATTAATATAAATATGAATAGCTAACTAGTACGAGGATTCGATCGATGCAGACTTGGTTTTTTAAGATATGTACAATAAAACTATATTATTAATTTATAAAATTTATATACTCAACATAAATTACATTTTAGAAAAATATTGTACAAATAATTGTAACTTTTTATTATGAGTAATCAATAAAAAAATAAAATATAAATTAAGAAATAACTTTATCTTTAAGTAAAATTGAAATCATGATTTATTTTATTTGAAGAAAAATAAAAGTTATAGTGTGCAAGAATTCCATCTAATGTCTTAATCTAGATGATTTAGACCATTAATTAAATAAGTAGATATTTATTAAACACAAAAATATACATTGAATGCATATAATCACAAATTAGTTAAATTCATTTGAATTTATATCACAATCGAATACAACAATTAATCATCCAAATGATTACAAAATAAGATTATATCATTATTACACTCAGTTTTTAAGCTAACAATGGTTAGACATTTAAAATATTGCTTAAGCGAAACTATCTCACTCGAATAAATTACAAAAGACAATTAAAATGTATATCACTTGAGTTTCCGTACGCGATAATGTCACTTGAGTGAAGACTTATAGTAATTATGTATATTATCAACATCAATTGTTCTTGAGTTTCTCCTCGCTTAAACCATAATATATGTTTATATGCAGTTGTAAAATCTTAAGAACTAATTTTTATCTTATAAAGATTATATTTTGAATTTGAATTAAAAATTATGAATATGCATATATAGAAACTCCTATTTATAATTATTTAATTTAGAAACTATTTATATATCTTAAATTACGAATATGTATATATAATAACTCTTATTTATGATTACTTAATTAAAAAATATTTATATATCTTATATATATTTTTAACGAATTATTATAATCAAAAGTTTTAAGTTTAAATATCCACTATAATATTGTTATATGAAGAAAGAATATGAAACATGCATTTTATATTATATTGAATTTTGGATCATGATAATAAAATATATTTTTTATCTAGTAAAAGTTATTGTTTTCTCTTTAGTTTTTTTTGAATTAGTCTCTTATCTATTTGACGATTAGAAATCATCAATGGATTCACAACAAAGAGATATACACTTTTGGTCAATCAGAATCTAAAAGAGAGTAAATTTACTTTTTGTTATATTTTTAAGTTGGTTTAATATTTTGAAGCATATGTAATTGTAGGATCCATGCATATGACTCAAAATAGCTCTATAGTAAATCTCTATTTAGTTTTAGGATCCATGTGATTCATAATGTGTTATATTATTATTCAATACTTTTAACAATCGAATGTTTTTAACAATTCATAGAGTGATAGATAAAAAAATGAATAATGATATTTTGACCCACTGTTTTTTGACTCACTTTTAACTCACTACTCCAATCATTCTTCAATTATCTATTTTGATTTTTTATAATGGTGTGATGTGATGATCTAAAGGTGATTAGAGTGATGGGTTAAAAATGGATAGAAAAAAATGGATCACAATATCATTACCTAAAAAATTATGTATGGTGATACTTTTAACAATTTAATAGTTTATTTATTTATTTTAAGATATAATTAAAAGAAATAATCCTTTTATAAATTGTTGCACCTTATAAAGTAAAATGCATAATTTTCATCATTTTATTAGTAGATTAAGATATCTCTTACCATATATATATATATATATATATATATATATATATATATATATATATATATATATATATATATATATATTTATATATATATATATATTCCAAAGTATTTCAATAAAATTAAAAAGATAATATTATTTTGAACTAATCACAAATAAAGTGAATATTATTTTGGAGACTATGATTTTGGAGAATGGTTCTATTTCGATTTGTCATAGTTTCTTATATTATAACACCTATGTTTGTATTTTTGTAAATATAATTAATTCAAAGTTTCTTATATTTCTCGTGTGAAAAATTATTGTATTGACAAGTTAACTAATTTGACATTTATTCACATAGAGTCGTTTAAGTGATTTAATATTTTATCTCCATGTATTTATTTAAATTTTTTTCATAACTTGTATGGTTTATCTATGTTTTGATAAGTGTAATTTTTTTTTATCATGGATTAGGTGTGATCTCCATGCTTTGTACTTTTGTATTTATTTTAATAAAATTTCATATAATGACAAATAATTGATAGATTTTTTTTAGTGTCATCATAGTTGAGATGTCAAAATTCATCACATGAGTTTATTTAAAAAGAAAATTCTGGGTTGAATAAAAAAATAAATATATAATTGAATTAGTGTTAGCATAGAATTACGCAATGCACCAATCCCAATGTAACAAGTAATAAATACTTATTAATGTAACAAGTAACAAATATTTATCGTTCTTCTAAACCATTATTGCTATCAATAACTAGTTTAAACAAACAATTATCATAAAACTAGGGATGTCAAAAAAATCCGTACACGTGGGTATACGCAGATAAAACCTGCAACGGATAGAAAATGAATATTAAAAATTGATACTTGCAGATAACGGGTACGGATATTTTTTATACTCGCATGTTAACGAGGCGGGTACGGGTATCATAGTATTAGTACATGTTGATACCTGTATCCGCTATACTCTCATTTAAATTAAAAAAAATTAAAAAATTTGATTAACATATTAACACATTGATTCTGAATGGATTATTTTTAATCAATTGGTTTTTAAAAATCTTGATTTATTTATAAACTATCATTCAACACTATTTAAATGAGTTATTTGCACTTTATTTAAAATTTATAAATGTTATGCATTGTATTTTTATTTGAATTTATAGTTAAAATTTGTTGTTAAATATTAAATTTTTATTTTTGTAAATACCCGCGGGTACCCATGGATATCTGTGGATATTAAAAAAATATGCTGGTACCCGACAGATATGGGTACGGGTACGGGATAGATATTTATCCAGCGGGTAGGGTACGAGAGAACTACTACTCGTGCCTTACCTGCTCCGTTGACATCCCTACATAAAAGCATACAAAATTCTTTTTGGTATTTTTATCGAACACTTGGCATGCATAATAAATAAACATAGCATATATATGCATTATTATGATTAGACTTCATTACTTCACTCTCATGCATCCTCTATAAGCTCATTCCAAATTTCACGTTCATCCCCTAAATCATCAAGAAAGCAAGCATGCTTTAATAAACAAAAGTCTAAGATTACTAATTAATCATATTTTATCCTTATATATAATTTCCAATAGGTACTTTGTTGGAATTTTAGATTACACAAGATATTTTCCAATACTATATAAATTAATTATCAAGTTATGAGTGATTGAGGAAGAACAAACATTAAGCAAAGAAATAAAATACTATTGAAATGGAGAAACATATATATTAATAATACAAATACATGAAAATTCAGTTAATTACATTTAACCCCAACAAATAAGTTTAAGTCTCTATTAAGTAAAACTTACAAAATAGAATAAGAACAAGAGCAAAAAATGGAAGCCAAAGATGAGTACCCTCTTTCAAGATGTCAAAATAGCTAGTCTAAGTTCCAAAGTTATGTTTCCCCTTTGCAAATCTCCTTTGGAACGTTTTCATTTCGCAGTCCTAGCCATCCAAAGTGGAAGAGTGCCCCAATCTCGAAGAAGCATGATAAATTCCCTAACTTACACATTTTCAATGTTTTTTTTTAGAAAGAGGTGAACAATAATAGTTAAAATTCAGGACTGTGTGTGACTATCTAACTTGTTCGAATAGTTTACATACACTCTCTAGGTTTAATAAAAGTATATATCATGTGCATCATATTTGAAAAATGATTTAACATTCACGAAATTATGTTGTGAGATAATGTAAATTTCGTTTCATATACTCTCAAATTAAGTAATTTTTTATTATTTTCATACTAAAGCGATGAAATTTAAGAAGACACAGGAAACTAAAATAGTATAAATTAACATATTGTTGGGAAACATACCCCTCATCACACACAACAATGAGGATCTATATATCTCTACTATTGGCGACTGCTACTGAAGGTTTGCTATATATTTTAAATTAAATATTTCACCTTTTGCAGTTAGTGCTATGTGCCGGCATATAAGCCATTTATTAATTTTAATCATAGACATTCTTCAATTTTTTTAAGCATAATTGAAAATAATATACATGAAACTTGTTATAAGAAACTTAAGTTTGAAGTCAAGCAAATATTCTCCATGGATGTATATGCATGCATACTTACAAACAGACAGCCAAAGGCATAGCCCTATATATTTTTTTTTCTCTCAAAAGACATAAAAAATGTTCATTGGTATATAAAAGCAGGCACAAACGTAAAATATGACTATGAACATTTGAAACAAACCTCCAAACGAAGGAGAATATGAGAGTCTTTTCTTTTGTAATAATAATATTATATTTAGGTTGTCTGTTTATGACAACACTGTTGTATTGGCCTCCTTTACCCAATCAATGTCATATAAACTTGCCTATAATATATTATTCAATAATAAACGAATCAAGAAACTACATAATCCTAAAAAAATTGAAAAGGGAAAAGATATTAGGCTCATCCTAATCGTTATATATATATATATATATATATATATATATATATATATATATATATATATTATGCTAATGTATACTCTGGCGAGCTTATCATATTCATGCACATGAGTTGTTTCCCCTAGTCAACTATTGTCTATACTGTTTTAGATTTATTTCATTAAAACATTTGTTACTTTGTAATTGACGTTTATGCCAAATATTAATAATCCAACACATCGTAGCACCACCACCTCATTCTATACCATAATGCAATAAAGTAAAAAATCATTTAATTTTAATAAAAATCAGAGATCTTTATAATAAAAATTAAAAATAAAAACAATTTATAATATATGTAAGGTTGGTAAAAGGACCTAACTTAACTCAAATGGGTTGGCTAACCAGGGATTGCATTAATATTGATTCAGCTCAACCTGACTCATATTTTGAAGAGCTAGAAATTTTATAACTTTGTTCGACTCACCACTGGTTGAGTTAATTGATTGACTCATTTAAAGATGTTTTGATCTTTAAATTTATTTTAAAAAAAGAAAAATTGACAGCTTACATAAATAGAAGTATTAAATAATTGTAATAAAAGAAAACTTATGAAAAAAGATTAAAAAAAAACTAATAAAGATTTGTGGAGGTGAGTTGGTCAATCCATTTTCAATTCAGTTTAAATTTATTTAATTCACGAATTAAGTAAGTCAGAGTTTACTTTGATGTACATTTAAAAGTAAATTGAATTTTTTCTACCCTAAATCAAACTCGTAGATTACTTGATGTACACATTTGTGTGGTTAGTTTTTTTTTTTTTTTTTTTTTTTATTTACTAAACAAGTCAAAGCATACATACACCTTTTCCTTGCCCACCTCATGTTGCTCTCCAAGAAACAATAAAAGCTTAAAATCAACTCAAAAATTAAGTTAAATAAACAAAGTTAGTTAAGAGTTAAAAAATGTTGTTATTAGAAGTTTGACATTATTAAATTAAATTATTGTATTATACGTTATTATCGAAGTTATTTGCCAAAATAGCTAATGAAATACAAAATAATAGAAATGGACATGTTTATATGATGTTTTATATAAAATTAGTTTTTTGTTTTGTTTTTGTATTTTTTAGTATTTCCATTTGTAATTTATTTTGAACTTTATAATGTGTTATTTACTAATCTGTTATTTTAATTATAGTAAAATATTTTAAGCTAATTTAAAATAAAATAGTAGGCATATTACTTTCATTAGGTTAACTAGTGTGATGGTCAAAATACCTTGAAATATAATATTGAAAGGAATAGAATAAATAATATAAAACAGAATAATGGTTTAATATACAAAAAAAAAATTAAACTATTAAAGTATGCTAAAAGAATAAAATTATTAATGTAAATGATATATAGTGGTTGAAATTAATGGTGTTATGCTAAAATATCCAAAAATATATATATAAAAAAACATATATATATATATATATATATATATATATATATATATATAATAAAAAACTCAGAAAACCACAAAAAAAATTAAATCGATCTTATGTGCTGGAGAAGAGAAATAAGATGCAATAAAATCTTAATTATGAAAGGTAGAAAAGGGTAAAATTAGTAAAAAAATATTTTAAAGACAAAAGATGGGTAAAAAAAGAAGTTAGTAGGTAACTTTTGAAAATAAACATCAGTTTAAAAAAGGACACTACAATACAAGTTTTGAAAACAATTTAGTGATATAATATTGTTAATAAGATGAAGCAAACATTTTAATTAGTTGATAAAATAAAAAATAATGAACTTGAGTAGCATGCCATAACAGTTGATGTATATGAAATTAATGTGTCTCCTTTAAAGTGGAAAATTTGTGAAATGAGAAAATGACATGTTATTTATAATTTCATTGAATGAAAACAATTTTTTTTAATCTAAGTGATTTGAAATGAAGAATAATAAATATATGTAATGTTATTGGTGTAACATAAGGGTGCCTAGTACTACCAAATTTGACCCCATTTTGCAAATGCACATGTAGAGGCAGTAACTATCCCCTTAAATAATCAGGTTCCCAAAGGATTAAAATATCCTCTTCCAAAAACGGAAAAACATTACTCTTTTGTACAAATAACTGTTTCAGAAATTGTATTTGATACCACCAAGTCCTATTTCAATTAATTTAAGAGAGACAATCTCATGATCCTCTAACAAACGCTATTGTTTGCTCTCAAAGCTTTCCATCATTATCATGTGTCGCATTGTTATTAGTTTTAAGATTTTAGATTCTTAATTTTAATCTTTGTCTTTTTTTTTTTTATTTCATAAATGTTTTCTTCAAGTATGTAATAATTATTGTTATGCATAATCATACAATAAGTTTAAATGAGATTTATAAATTGATTTTAAATCATTCGTTTTAACTATGCGTTACTTCATTACTTTTTCCTTAACAAGACTCACAAAAGAAAATAAAAAATTATATAAATAATTTTGTATAGAAAGTTGTATATACATTTTACTTGTGTAATTACTTTAATTTGATGGTTTCTCGTTTATAGTCATTGAAGATTGAGGTTCTATACCTTTGACATTAGTCTTACACAAAAACCTTTGACACCAGTTTTACACAAAAACCTTAAGACAATGATGTTATGGACCTTTATTCTTATATAGTATTTAACTTTGTCTTTTTATCCAATGTGAGACTTTGACTCTTTTTGACTCACACTTGGACTATTCCCAACCGAGGTTATTTCTCATCTAGGGTGGTGTTGTAGATACAACTTATTTTATTGATTTAAAGTATCAACTTTTAAACTTCATAATCACCATTTTAAAACCTTTTTTTCTTGAGTTTGTTAATATTTTCTTGATCTTTTATTTTTAGTGCCATTAATTGTCAACTTTCACATTGAGAATTCCTTTAATTCCCATTTCAGTTACATGTCTAATTCTTGCTCCAATTAGGCATTTCATTAGTTGTCTAACGATGTGAAAGTCATTGAACGTAGATGAATTTTTAAAAACAAATAAAGACTCAAAGATAACATTGAAAAATATAAGACAAGACTTGTTTCCAAAGGCCTTTGAGGAAAAGAATTTATTGTATAGAGGATTCTTGTCCTATATCTAAGAAAAAAATATCTTAATGTAATTATGACTTCAATGACTTATTTTTGTCTCGAGTTACATTGTAAAAACAGTCTTTTTCAACAGGAATATAAAGAAAAAGGTTTACATGAAATAACTTGTAGATTTTTTTTTTCTCTAATGGTGGTAAGCACTTGGTTTACAAGCTTAATAATCTATTTATAGTTTCATGGCATCGTATTTTCATTTGATTTTAAAGAGTCATAAATAAAGGTTTATATTAGTTGGTCAATCAAAATAAGATTTGTTGTTTTGTTGTATATGAGATAATAATAGTTTGCTTGCAACTAATTAATGACAAGGGTATTACAACGAGACGAAACAATTTCTATCAATAAGTTTAAAATGAAGATACAGGAAAAAATATCTTATTCATTGACATTAAACATCATACGACATTTTGGATTTGCAAGAAAGAGATTAATATGAATAAAAGTTAGAAGGATTTAACATGAAAGATGGTTCATCTATTGTAGTTGTTATTGTGAAAACTCGTTTTAATTTTGTTATAGTTAGACATGTCAAAATGAGTCAACCCGATTCATACGAGTTGGTTCACCATGAACCGGGTTGAGAATGAGTGAACTCAACCCGGCTTATTTTATGGTAAGTTAGAAATTTTGTAACCCGGTTTAACCAACCATGAGTTGGTGGGTTAAGTGGATTGACTCACAAACCCACATAAAAAAATTATTTATGTATTTATTTTTAAGTATTCAAATATTTAAATAATTTTTTAAGTAACCCATGAGATGACAATCAAGTAAAATCAATAACCAATATTTTCATCATGCTCACCACTAATATATGATGAATTGTTTCCAAGAAAATGTCCATATAGTCCAAGAAAACATAGCTAATATTACACATTTTTTTATCATGCTATTCAACAAAATATAAATAAAAAAAATAGACATTTTTGTCATGCTAATTTAGAAAAAAATGTTTATAAGGCGGTTGTTTGAATAATTTATTATAAAGATTATAGTTAAAGATTAAAGTATCAACCTATATAACTTGACAATCAAATTAATTAAACATTCAAACTATTCAAATATTATTGAGCAACATTATAACATTTAAAAGTATGGAAATTGTGAACATATATAATTAGTAGTAGTAAATAATTATTAATTTTTTTTTAAATTATAAAAAAATGTTTGTGGGTTAAGTGAGTCAACCGATCTTTAATCCGATTCGAATCCATTTAACTCATAGATTAAGTGAGTCAGATTAAATTTTCAACCCACTTTTAAAAAAATTAAATCTTTTTTAATCTAAAAATTCAAATTCGTGATGAACCAGATTAACTCATAAATTAAAACTCATTTTCACATCTCTAGTTATAGTAGAGCATTAAGAAGGGATTTGGGGTTCCATATTCCCCTAACAGATGCAATCGTATTTCATTTAATTTTTGTTACGGATGATTCTGTTTTGTAATACCCTACCTCTGCCCCTACTAGTCTCTGTCTATTGTTATCCCATACCTCCACGTATATCTCTATTTCACCACAGCATCACTTCTAATTTACTTTCACCACTAATAAATTTTTGGTATCGAAGGTAACGTCACGATCTTCAGGTCGAGTGTGCACACACACATGTGTGTGGAAGGAAGACGATATGTTGTTGCATTGTGAAAAAGAGAGGATAAGTGTGCAGTGTTGTTTCCTTTGAATTATTGGGCACAGCAGAGGAAGTTGAAAGGGACATCCACTGGAACATGGCTTATACCTCACACAGGACCCAATGCAATTAAATACTCTCTCATCCATGCCCATCATGGCCCCATCCATCGGACCCTCCTCAATCACTCTAAGTACTCATATCATGCAGGCCTCGATTAGACCGTACAACTAATTATATATATACCATACCCATCATCACCATGCATTCATTCACACCATTTTGCTATTAGCGTAAAACATAATTAATCAACTCAAACTTTCACACGTGTTCTCCACACACTGGTTGTCGGCAAATCCCTCTTTAACCCACTATTAATACTTAATTTATTACTTAATCAACTGATGTGATGAGATGAGATGCTACTAATCATCATTACACTAATCCCTTGCCAAAGAATACTAATGAAATTGCGTTTTGCAAGGCATGTCGGACATTACCACACACCACAATACTCAATCCAACACAACAGTGTAAATACTATTCTCCTCAGGTAATTAATTATTGCCGCAATTTATCAACCTTATCATCATGTGTGTTTCCTTTCTATCACAACACAACACTGTTACTTTCTCTCATTTCACAATTTCTTTATTCTGCTGCGCTCAGAGGATGAAGTTTGGGCTTAGAGACAGACCAAGTGATGGAGATCTATGTCGTAAGGAAAACATCATTACTTCATGCAACATCATCAATTCTGTCAACGCCCCAACTTCAAAACTATATTTATATTATTACCAGGATGTGAATGATGAGACCGACCAAAATGCACTGCAATTTACAAATACTCTTCACCATATAATTTACAGGTGTATCTTCATATTTCCGGTTGCACTTCTAATTAATTCTTTAACCAACTCACATATATGTTCATTTTAATAGTTATATTTTTTAAATAATTAATGACTCACATTAAATCACAAAATGAAATATAATTTATGAATATTAAAAAATTTATAATAATTCTTAAAAACATAATAAATATATAATTGTTATTGTATAAATTTAAATTAAAACCTTGATAACTAATGTTAGTGACCAATTTATAAACTAATTTATAATAGAAATTGTTTTAGTTATCAATTTAGAGACCAATTATAATTTTTTAAACTATTTTAGTTGCCAATAATGTTTTATAAATTGATACCTAAATTAGTCACTGTAATGACTAATTATTTTTTATCACCAAAATTTATCGTTATTCAAAGATTTTCTTTGACTTCATCAATTATATACTTCATTAATAAGTATCGATAAAGTATCCTAAAGTATCAGACACAAATACATGCTGAACTCGGATACGTGTTGAACACAAATATGTGACTCAAATTGAAGTATCAGTACATCATAGATGTACAAATATCACATTTATTTACTTATTTCCAAAAAATATGTAGTTAAATATTTTTATTTTATTTTTAATGTATAAGAATACATAATTAAAATATTCAGGCTTTTTAGAAGGATAATGATGTTTTTCCTCACTTTTTTTGACACACTTTAAACCTACCACTCCAATCATCCTTATATCATTACATCACACTACCGAAGAAAATCAAAATAAATAAGGAGGATTGAAGTAGTGAGTTAAAAATGGATCAGTTGGTCAAAAACCATTATCCTTTTTAGAATGATAATATTTTTAAGGTTTAATTTTATGTCTTTGGTCCTCATTTTTGTAGCAAAATATCGATTTGGTCTCTTTATTTTTTCTTATCTTAATTTGGTTCCTATTTTGGGAAATTTCATGCAATCAAGTCTTTTCCGTTAGGAGTACAGTAACAACATTAAAGGGAGTGTCACGTATCAGTTTCTAAATTTTTTGAATTTTTTTGAATTTAAAAAAAAAATTGCCATGTACGCTGACATTGTGCCATTTTGACATGATGTTAGTGGACAAGTGACAAATTTTAAAATTTTTTAAAAAATTAAAAAAAATCAAAAAATCAAAAAATTAAGGAACTGACATGTGATACCCTTTTTATACTTTTAGTGTACCATTAACGGAAAAAACTTGATTGTATCGAATTTGTTAAAATAGGAACCAAATTGAGATAAGAAAAAATAAAGGGATCAAATCGATACTTTGCTACGAAAATGACGACAAAAAACATAACTAAACCTATTTTTGATTTTGAACTAATAAGGCGATTAATTTTTCCATATATGCATGTCTTAGTTTGGGTAATAAAGACTTAAAATTTTCTTAAACAAATAAAATATGTAATTTATATCTTAATTTTCCATGACCTATATGTAAAACAAATTTAAAAGCGAAATCTGTTTTTTTCTTTTTTAAATTAAAGTGTTTTATGGTTAAAATTTTTATTTAGATATAAAAGTTAATAAAAAATTGAAATTTTATAAATTTATAAGAATATTTTCTTTACTTAAAGTTTAAAAAAAATACTAAAAAAGTAACAATTTTGTTCACATCCATTATTCTCTCACCTCTTTTGTGTTCTCTCACTCTCTGTGTTCACCTTTCCTATATTCCCTTTTTATTTTCTTTCTCCATTTTCTATCTTTTTCTGTTGCTTATCTCCTTTTCCTCTCTTTATTGTTTTCATCATCTTCTCTCTTCGTTATCTCCCCCTTCAAGATCTCTACAGGCTGTCTCATTTTTCTCCTCTCTTCTAATCTCTCTTCTCTTTTTATTTTTACTTTATTTTCTACATAATTTATCTTTATTAATATTGACCTCAAAAAACATCGACATTTATATAATAATTTTCTGAATATTGTTTTATATTAACATTTAATTACTAAATATTTAAATATGCTCATTTTATTTTTTAATTTTTAAATATACAGCATAAAATATATTATTCAAATTATTACTTTAAAGATTATTAAATTTGAAAAATTCAAAAGTTATGTAAAATACAAATAAACTGTTGTGTTTCTAGTAACTAAACTATTTAAAGATCAAAATATATTAAAATTTCAGACACGCTTATCTGACCCACACTGTCAGGAAGACTTTCGATACCACTTGTTAGGGTTATAAGGAGGGGTATTACTGGGGAGATACAACACTAGTGAGATCTGAGCCAAACCACATAAGGCACTGTACCACTCTCAACCCAAAACCTTAAGACGATGGGTTTATGGGCCTTGATCCTTATATGGTGCTCTACTTTCTCATTTCTGGTTAATGTGGGACTTAGACTCAGACTTTGATTCCTAACACAATTTCATATATCAAAGTATAGAGAGTAAAAACATATGTAATCCATCTATTAATATTAACATCTTTATATATATATATATATATATATATATATATATATATATATATATATCACTAAAAAAATA